>OGFK01000383.1_pt1 | contig 41524 bp, 40 predicted proteins | sample 1570931 | NCBI WGS metagenome assembly OGFK01 (sample SAMEA2581935, study PRJEB24529) | metagenome | biome: Human gut stool | place: China | collected 2011
AACTGATGCACTTCTCTTACCTTCGTTTCTTAGAAAACCAAATTCGCAAGGCCTTTGTTTTTGAAGGAACTCCGATCCATTTGATTGCGCGGAAACGGAAGTAGGGAATACGAGACAAATGGATCAAAGTGGAGAAGGATATTTCAAATGATAAAATGCTCATTCTTCCAACTATGAAAACAACTAAAAGTAGCGCATAAGCGTTGCTTTTTTTATAAGCTGGTAAAATGAAGTGGAGAATAGTCAGATGCATAGTATCATAGTCCGGATATTCTTTATTCCTTATGCTTTTTTTAAGGATGAGTAGAGTAAACTCATGAACATCATGAGAGCTTTAGGTTTGTGTACTTATTATTTAAAATCTATCTGTATCTCTTGTTTCTCGGTTCGATCGTAAGCTTGGAGCTCTTGATCCTATTGCTGGGGATTTTATTAAAAAATAGGTCGTATTTTTTGTGGGCTATCGGGATCTTTCTCCTCTCTATTTAGCTATTCTGTCTATTGTTCGCTCAGACGGTTAAAAGAGAAAAATCATGGATAGCTGATTGAGGTAACTCTGTTACGAAATCAGGTGAAAATCTGGGACAAGACTGTCTCAGTTTTTTTCTAAAAGTAAGTTAAAATCCTTTTAATAGTAAAATTATCTTTTCTAATTTTATCTTAAATATGGTATAATAAAGGGATTAATCTAAGGTGGTAAACATGGCAAAATTAATTCCTGGGAAGGTTCGTTCACAAGGGAGCCTTCTCTATGAAGCTGGGAAAGTTTCCCTTCAGGAAGTAAAAGAAAAATACCTATATTTTCGGGTGGAAGAAGAAAGCTTGCGGTACAGTTTGGATGACGATGCCGTTTTTTGTAGCTGTGCTTTCTTTCAAAAGAAAAAATTCTGTACACATCTGGCAGCTGTGGAAGCTTTTTTGAAGAATGATGACAGTGGGAAAGCAGCTCTTGCAAGTCTTGAAGAAGATGCCACTGCGACAGAGGAAACTCAGGAGAAGGTCTCTTTTGGAAGTTTGTTTTTAGACCAGGTCCTTCCAAAAATCGAAAAGAAAGAAACTCGCTATGTCTTATCGGCAATCGGGCAGGAGGATGAATACTCTGGTCAATTCTTGTGGACTCTTCGCATTCGTCGCTTGCCAGACGAGCGCTCTTATGTGATCAGAGATGTGCTAGCTTTTTTGCAGACCCTTCAGAAAGAAGGCCACTTTGCAATTGGCAAAAGTTACTATGAACCTATTTCTTACTTAGAATTTGATGGACCTAGTCAGGATGTGATCAATTTCCTACAAGGCTTGGTCATAGATAGTGGATCAAAAGAGCAAGATTTCTTTCCCAATGCTGGGCGCCATCTTTATTTTCCACCGACTCTCTTTGAAGAAGCTGTGGAATTACTGATGAATTTGGATTCCTTCCTCTTGCAATATAGCTTGTATGATTTTTCTGAAGTCTATTTTCAGGATGTCCATGGGGAGGAAGATCTCTTTCATTTTCAGGTGGAAGACCATGGTGATTTTTACGAATTGATCATTACTGAGCCACAAGTGAAGGTTGTCGAGTCTGCTGTTTACCTGTTTCGAAATGGTGTCTTCTATCACCTGACGCCCCAACAGCGGACCCTATGGAAGGCCATCCAAGATCTTCCAATGGATCAGGATCGCAAAAAACGCCTGCATTTTGATCCAACGGACCAAACAAAGCTTTCCTATAGTTTAAAAGAGTTCAAAAAACTGGGGCAAATAACAGCTCCGACCAGCTTTTTAATCCACGATTTCACTCCAGAATTTCATTTTGATCTAGCACAGGACCAGACTGTTCTACTGGACGTGGTCTTTCAATACCAGGATCGTGCGGTGACCACGCGTGAGGAACTCCTCAATCTTCCTTATTCCAGTGATTTCGATAAGGAGCAAGAAGTCTTTTCAACCATGCTAGCAGCAGGTTTTACAGACGACTTTTCTTCCCAAAGAAGTCCTTTATCAAGTGAGCAAATCTATCCATTCTTTCACCAACAGATCCCGACTTTTGAAGCCTTAGGAGAGATTACCCTCTCTGATAGCCTTTTAGATCTTTATCAAGTGGAGCGTCCAAAAATTGATGTTAAAACCAATGGCAGTCTACTGGAGATCGGTTTTGACTTTGAAAGTGTGGATCCAGCTGAAGTGGACCAGGTCCTCAAAGCTTTAGTGGGGCAAGAAGATTATTTTGTCAGCCATACAGGGAAGGTCCTTGTTTTTGATGAAGAAACCAAGAAGATCAGTCGGGCCTTGGCAGATCTGCGAGCAAAAATGAGCAAGGGTGGGAAACTACAAGCCCGCCGGATTGCTGCTTATCAGCTATCTGATTTGTTGGCAGATCAAGACAATGTTCATTTTTCAGAAGAATTTCGAAATTTAGCTCATGATCTGACTCATCCAGAAGACTTCCAACTCCCTCAGATGACAATCCAAGCGACCCTAAGGGATTACCAAGAAACAGGGGTCAAATGGTTCTCCATGCTAAATCATTATGGTTTTGGTGGTATTTTAGCGGATGATATGGGGCTTGGGAAAACCCTGCAGACTATTTCCTTCTTGACCAGTGTTGCAAAAAAAGAAACTAAAATCTTGATTCTAGCTCCATCTAGTCTCATCTACAATTGGAAACAAGAATTTTCAAAATTCGCTCCTCAGATGGAAGTGGCAGTCGTCTATGGTCTCAAGCAGCACCGAGATGAACTCATCGCAACCAATCCACAGGTAGTTATCACTAGTTACGCGTCTTTCCGTCAAGATGTGGAGGAATACCAGAAGAATCAGTATGAGTACTTGATTCTAGATGAAGCCCAGGTCATGAAAAATGCCCAAACCAAGATTGCCCAACACTTACGTGGCTTTGAGGTTCCGCATGTGTTTGCCTTATCTGGGACACCGATTGAAAATCATGTGGGTGAACTCTGGTCTATTTTCCAAATTGTCCTTCCAGGGCTCTTCCCAGCTAAAAGAGAATTTCAAAAATTGAGTCCTGAGACCATTGCGCGATTTGTCAAACCTTTCGTCATGAGACGGAAAAAAGATGAAGTGCTCCAAGAATTACCGGACTTGATTGAAACAACCTATCACAATGAGTTGGATGAAAGTCAAAAAACGATCTATTTGGCTCAATTAAAACAAATTCAAGATCGAGTTCGAACCTCTAGTGAGGAAGAACTAAATCGGAGCAAGGTGGAAATTCTCTCTGGTCTCATGCGCCTTCGCCAAATCTGTGATACCCCCGCCCTCTTTATGGAAGACTATCAAGGAGATAGTGGGAAATTGGAGAGCCTTCGAGATCTTTTGGGTCAAATCAAGGATGGTGAACACCGGGTTTTGATCTTCTCTCAATTTAGAGGCATGCTGGATATCCTAGAGCAGGAAATTGACCAGCTTGGCATGACCTCCTTTAAAATCACGGGTTCCACTCCGGCCAAGGATCGTCAAGAAATGACCAATGCCTTTAATGCAGGTGAGCGCCATGCTTTTCTCATTTCTCTGAAGGCTGGAGGGGTCGGATTAAACCTCACTGGTGCCGATACGGTCATCTTAGTCGATTTGTGGTGGAATCCTGCAGTGGAAGACCAGGCTATTGGACGTGCCCATCGAATGGGACAGGAACAAAATGTTGAAGTTTACCGCATGATTACTCGTGGTACGATTGAAGAGAAAATCCAAGAACTGCAAGCTTCCAAAAGACACTTGGTCTCAACGATTTTAGATGGAACGGAAACACGATCCAGCTTATCGGTTGAGGAAATTCGTGAGATTCTTGGAATTCCGTCAGAATAGCTTGAAAAATTCTGTGAATAGTTTATAATTAATGGAGTGTCGAAAGGAAGAAAGCATGACAGAAAAATATTTTCCTCAAGTAGGGGATAATGAGTTGATGTTAACAGAGATGCCCCACATGAACCTGTATGATGAAACAGATTTGATTAGTAACATTACAGGCGACTATGTGGATAAAAATTATTTGGAATGGCAACCGATTGCTGAAAATACCAAACCTAAGCATCCTTACCATCAACCACTAGAAGAACCCCTACCGAAAAGACGGCCAGTAAGAAAACCTGATTTTAAAGAGCCGATTGATAAAAAAAGCCCTGCCAATCGTTATGCAGAGGAAGCGAGAGAGCGTGCGCGTGAAGATCTGAAAAAGAAACGCACAGCCCCCTATCTGACAACGGATCCAGCAGCTACTACAAGTAAGCGGAAAAAACCGTTTATTTCAGAACGGAAACCTGGTCAGCCAACGGCTCCCTTCCAAAAGGAAAACCCGGGTGAATTATTGAAATACAGCAAACGATTGCGACAAGATCAGTTGATCCTTGCAGAGTTCGAATCTGCAGGAGAACCAGAAGTGGCAGAACCGACTGAAAAGAAAAACAATTATGATTTCTTAAAGACCAGCCAAATATACAATAAAGATCAGCACAAGTTGAAACCACAGCCGATCAAGCAAGAATTGGATTTAACCCATCTAGATCAAGAATAAGGAGAAAACATGTCTAATACATACCATTTTATTGGAATTAAAGGGGCAGGGATGAGTGCTTTAGCTCTCATGCTTCACCAAATGGGACATACGGTTCAAGGGTCAGATGTTGAGAAGTATTACTTTACGCAACGTGGCTTGGAACAAGCAGGAATTCAAATTTATCCATTTGATGTGAAAAATTTGGAAGGCGACAAGATCCTCATTGCCGGGAATGCTTTCCGTCCAGATAACAATGTGGAAATTGCTTATGCAGATGAGCATGGTTTAACCTATAAACGCTACCATGAATTCCTTGGTGAATTTATGCGAGACTTCGTCAGCATGGGAGTTGCTGGAGCACACGGAAAAACCTCAACAACAGGGATGCTTTCGCATGTCTTATCAAATATCACTGATACCAGTTATTTGATTGGTGACGGGACAGGTCGTGGCTCTGCAGCAGCCAAATACTTTGTATTTGAATCAGATGAGTATGAACGCCACTTTATGCCTTACCATCCTGAATACAGCATCATCACCAATATTGACTTCGACCATCCAGACTATTTCACGAGCTTGGAAGATGTCTTTAATGCCTTTAACGATTATGCCAAACAAATCAGCAAAGGCCTCTTCATCTACGGAGAAGACAAAGAATTGCGTCGGATTACCTCATCAGCACCAATTTATTACTATGGTTTTGATAAGGAGACGAACGATTTTGTGGCAAGCAACCTGCTTCGCTCAACGACAGGTTCAACCTTCAACGTTCATTTCCGTGGAGAAGACTTGGGGCAATTCCATATCCCAACTTTTGGTCGCCACAACATCATGAATGCCACAGCAGTCATTGGTTTGCTTTACATTGCAGGATTTGACTTAGATTTAGTCCGCGAGCATTTGAAGACCTTTGCTGGAGTGAAACGTCGCTTCACTGAAAAAGTAGTCAATGGAACAGTGATCATCGATGACTTTGCGCACCATCCAACGGAAATTATTGCAACCTTGGATGCGGCCCGTCAAAAATACCCAAGCAAAGAGATTGTGGCCATTTTCCAACCACATACCTTTACACGGACGATTGCCTTGTTAGATGAATTTGCAGAAGCCTTGAATCAAGCAGATGCTGTTTACTTGGCACAGATCTATGGTTCTGCACGGGAAGTCGATCACGGCGATGTGAAAGTTGAAGATTTGGAAGCAAAAATTGTCAAACGTTCAGCGATTATTACAGCTGAGAATGTTTCTCCTCTTCTTGACCATGATAATGCGGTCTATGTCTTTATGGGAGCTGGAGATATTCAAACCTATGAATACTCATTTGAGCGTTTATTATCTAGTTTGACACATAGTGTACAATAAGAGATGATTGAGTCTGGAATCGATTGGTTCCAGACTCAAATTTATCTGTCCACTGAAGGAGTATGAGATGAGGAAAGCAGGATGATGATTCGATCAATCACCCCAGCTGATCAAGAACAGCTGGGCTTGCTAGAAGAAGAACTTCATGACAATGAAGGAAAGGAGCACAGGGCCACTCTTGAGGAAGCGCTAGGTTCGAAGGAAGCCATTTCTTTGCTTGCAGAGCAGGCGGGGGATGCTGTGGCTTACTTGTTGGCGACAGAAGACCAGCCTTTAAAAGGAAACCTAATCGTATTGCGATTAGCAGTGAGGCCAACTTTTCAAGGTCAAGGATATGGTGCTATTCTGATCGCTGCTTTAAAGGATCTAGCTGTTCAAAAGGAAAAGAAAGCTATTTGGATCGATTGTTCAGAAGACTTACTTTCTTACTTTGCCCAGCAAGGATTTCGAGATGAAGCTGAGTCTGATCGAGGTGTCCATATGGTTTGGGAACGATAGAAAGAGTAAATGATGAAAGAAAAAATTCACATTAGACAAGCAGAGCTGCAGGATTTGGATGCTATCGAGCGCATTGAGCTTGAGAATTTCTCAGAAGAAGAAGCGATTGCGCGTGAGATTTTAAAAGATCACATTGAAAAGATTCAAACGACATTTCTTGTAGCAGAGTGCCAAGGTCAGATTTTAGGGTATTTAGAAGGACCTGTTAGACCGGAGCGCTATTTGATCGATTCCTCTTTTTCAGAGGTTGAAGATCTAAGTCAGTTAGAAAAGGGCTTTATTTCCATTACGAGTCTATCCATTGCTAAAGAAGCCCAAGGACTTGGAGTGGGAACCCTTTTGCTTGAAGCGATGAAAGAGATTGTGATTAAGGAGGGCCGTCAAGGAATCAATTTGACCTGTCATGATTATTTGATTCCTTATTACGAAAAGCAAGGATTTACCAATGAAGGTCTTTCAGAATCCCAATATGCGGGTGAAGTTTGGTACAATCTGGTCTGGGAAAACGAAAACCTTGATTAAATAGGTATTTTGAAGAAGAAGGGCGATTTGTATTGCTTTTCTAAATCTTTTAAGATATAATATTAAGGATTATGATGAGGGAGGTCAATTATTTGACTGATAAATCACAAGACAGTGAGAAGTTATTAAGCTTCAAAGAGCAGATCCTCAGAGACTTAGAAGAGGCCAATGAGCAACTTCTAAAGATCGAAAAAGAGTATGATCTACCTGATCGAAGCATTGAAACCCCTTCTTCACTGAAAGAGGAGGAAGAAGCAACACCACCTCCAAAAGTAGAAGAATCTGCGTTGGCTCCCAAAGAAGAACCAGTGGAGCCAGTAAAGGCGACTCCTGCTGTGGAAGAACAGAGCGAGCTTACAAAGCCTGCTAAAAAAGAACCAAGTCAGGAACCGGTAGAGGAAAGCTTATCGCGCTCTTCTCGTAACCAGCGCCAACAAAAACAAAAGAAACAAAATAAAATCGCTAAACGAATTGTGCGGACAGTGGTCAGCCTTTTGCTGATTGTGATCGTGGCTACAGGGATCTTTGCAGCGACCTATATCCATTCAGCTGTCAAGCCAATGGATAAAAATGCAACAGAATTCGTAACGGTTGAGATTCCAGCAGGTTCAAGTAATCGTGAGATTGGCGCGATCCTTGAGAAAAAAGGACTCGTGAAAAATGGCCAGTTCTTTAACTACTATACCAAGTTCAAGAACTATAGCAATTTCAAATCCGGTTATTTCAATTTGCAAAAGAGCATGGATCTAGAAACCATCATCCAAAAACTGCAAGAAGAGGGAACCAAAACTCCTCAGGCTCCAGTTCTTGGAAAAGTCACGATTCCAGAAGGCTATACGATTGATCAGATTGCGACGGCTATCACCGCCGATGTCTCCACTAAGAAGGCAGGCAAGACTCCATTCAAGAAAGAAGATTTCTTGAAGGCTGTCCAAGACGATGCCTTTATTGAGAAGATGGTGGCCAAATATCCTAAGCTCTTGGCGAATCTGCCAAGTAAGGATTCTGGTGTTCGCTACCGTTTAGAAGGTTATCTCTTCCCAGCTACTTATAACTATGGGAAAGATACCACAGTGAAAGAGATGATCGATCAGATGCTTGCGGCAATGGATCAAAACTTAAGCCCATACTATGAAACACTTGAGAGCAAGAACATCAATGTAAACGAAGTATTGACTCTTGCTTCCTTGGTTGAAAAAGAAGGGGCGACGGATCAGGACCGCAAAGATATCGCGAGTGTCTTCTATAACCGTTTGAACCAAGACATGCCTTTGCAAAGTAATATTGCAATTCTTTATGCAGAAGGGAAACTTGGTCAAAAGACGACCTTAAAAGAAGATGCAACGATCGATACAGAGCTGGATTCCCCTTATAATATTTATAAGAATACCGGCTTGATGCCTGGCCCAGTGGATAACCCTGGAGTATCAGCGATCGAAGCGGCGGTGAACCCAAGTAAGACCGATTACTTGTATTTTGTCGCAAATGTCGAAAATGGTGAAGTTTTCTTCGCTAAGACATACGAAGAACACAATAAAAATGTTGAAGAACATGTCAATAGTAAATTGACACAAGCAAGTTCAAACTAGAAAAAGCATGTGGCGCGTCCACAGCTTTTTCATTCAAATAATAGAAAGAGAAGAATAATGGCAGAAAAAACATACCCAATGACCCTAGCAGAAAAAGAAAAATTGGAACAAGAATTAGAAGAATTGAAATTGGTCCGTCGACCTGAAGTGGTGGAACGGATTAAGATCGCTCGTTCATATGGTGACCTTTCAGAAAACTCTGAGTACGAAGCAGCAAAAGATGAACAAGCTTTTGTGGAAGGTCAAATCTCTAGCTTGGAAACAAAAATCCGTTATGCGGAAATCGTCGATAGTGACGCTGTTGCTGTAGACGAAGTAGCGATCGGAAAAACCGTTACAGTTCAAGAAGTTGGCGAAACAGATGAAGAAGTATACAGCATCGTCGGTTCAGCAGGGGCAGATGCCTTTGCTGGCAAGATCTCTAACGAAAGCCCAATTGGTCAAGCATTGATTGGTAAGAAGACAGGTGATGTTGTCACTGTTGAGACACCAGCTGGAAGCTACCAAGTGAAAATTTTGAACGTAGAAAAAACAGCGTAAATATAAAAAGCAGGCTCTCCAAGAGGGCCTGTTTCAGATTAAAGACAAAGTTCTCTTAGAAACTTTCCTTAAGTGAGTACGGACGTCAGCGAACTTCTACGAAGTTCCATGACTTAGTTTTGAACCTAAGGTTTCAAAACTCCCCTAGTGCCTGAAATAATTATGTTTCAGGCACTTTTCTCACGGCGGAAAGTTTCAGTATCTGCTGTATGAACCTAATAGTTTATATCATTTTATTTTTTAACATTACTTAGGTAAAAACGGTCTTAAAGCAGGCTCTCCAAGAGGGCCTATTTTTTTGTGCTCTTAATCTCCTTGTGAGGCTGAAAATTCTACGTTGACTGACTGAACGGTATCAAAAAAGCACTTGAACCTTGGGTTCAAGTGCTACTGTATACCGCTAGAATTAGTAGTTTGTACTACTTTCTATTGCGTTGTTTTCCTGCATTGCGGTTGTTTTTTGGTTTGTGTTGGATTTGTGTCGTTGCAGTAGGTGTGACATCTTTTTTCACGCGGTGACTAGTCGCTTTTGGAGGATTGTTTTTGTATTCCTCAGCGACCCGTTTGCGAAGATTTGGACGAATCAAGTAGTTGATGACAAATTGTTGGATAATTTGGATCACCCCACCGACTACCCAGTAAAGAGTCACTCCGGCTGAGGAGATCAATGAGAAGACACCGATCATAATCGGACTCATCAGTGATGCTTTGCGCATGCTTTCCTTTTGGGTTTCATCTTCAATTCCATGAAGAGAGAGCATACTTTGGATATAGTAGAGAACCGCTACGATAGCCGTCAAGAGCAAGCTTGGTTTGCCAAGAGCAATGCCAAGGAAGCTACTATCTGCTACCCCTTTGGTGTGTTGAGCTGCAAAGAAGAGAGCTGAGAAGAATGGCATTTGGATCAAGAGTGGCAAACACCCAACTCCACCAAACATGCTAACTCCATTTTCACGTTGAGCAGCCATTAATTCCTGTTGCGCCAATAGCTTTTCTTCTTGTGTGCTAGCGTTCTTCATGCGCTCTTGGATTGGCCCAAGGATAGGTTTTAAGTAGTTCATCTTTTCAGATTGGTAGGTTGCCTTCCATGATTGGTACAAACCAAGTGGCAAGATGATTAAACGCACGATCAAGGTGACGATAATAATCCCGATCCCAAAGCCCAAGCCAAGGTTATTGGCAAAGAATTTGATGGCTTCGCCCATTGGACGGCCAAGAAGATTCCAGATCAATCCAGTCGGATTTCCAGTTTTCCGATCGACACTCACGCATCCTGATAAGAAGACAAGCGAAGCTAGTCCCATCGATGCAAGTAATGCAAGTTTATTTTTTTTCACAAATAGTTCCTTCTTTTTTTTAATGTTACCTTTCTATTCTACTGTTTTTTTTGAAAATACACAATAGTTCTCTAGTCTTAATTTGCAATTTTGAAGTCTGTATAGTTTTCAAAGTTTGCGAGCGTAACATCTAAATAAGTCACATGCGCAAAAGGCGTAGGACCTTTGCGAATTTCTTGGATGAATTTGGCCATTTGGCTACTAGACTCTGCCTGGGCCAGAATGCCAACCGTTCCGTCGTCGTTATTCCAGACACGGCCAGTAATCCCACCGATCTCTAAAGCAAGACTGTACACTCCCCAGCGAAAGCCAACCCCTTGAACCCGTCCTTGGGCAATCATTTTTACCTTTTGCATGTACGACCTCCTTGACTCGAAGAAATCTATCTGAGGCATGATTTCTTCTTTTTCTTTGTGCTATAATAGTTCTATGAATATTATAACGTCTAAATCCAATAATGTAATCAAAAATGCTAAAAAATTACATCAAAAAAAATACCGGACAGATTCTTATCTCATTGAAGGCTGGCATCTGTTTGAAGAGGCAGCAGAAAATCATGCGAAGATTCGGCAGGTCTTTGTTTTAGAAGCCTATTTAGACCGGGTAGAGGACATCCAAAAAGTCACCGTCGTGACTCCGGAGATCTTAAGTCTCTTGGTAGATTCGAAGACTCCGCAAGGGATTGTCGCAGAGATCGCTCTGGAGCAGCCAGAACTTCCGGATCAGCTACAAGGACGCTTCCTCTATTTGGAGGATGTACAGGATCCTGGCAATGTAGGGACTATGATTCGAACAGCAGATGCAGCTGGCTTTGATGGCGTCATGCTTTCGAAAGCCTCCGCAGATCTATACAGTCTCAAGACCCTTCGATCCATGCAGGGCAGTCATTTCCATATTCCTATCTGGAAACTGGATCGAGAAGAACTATTGGAACGAGCTGCGCAATCTCATCTAGCAGTTCTCGCAACGACGCTTTCAGAAGCTTCCATTGACTACCGTCAGCTTCCTCAGACCGATCAGTTTATCCTGGTTATGGGCAATGAAGGAAATGGCATCAGCCAGGAAATGGCGGCACAAGCAGACCAGCTGGTTCATATTCCCATGCCAGGTCGGGCAGAGAGTTTGAATGTTGCAGTGGCAGCAGGAATTTTGATGTTTTCTTTAAGGAAATTTTGAGAAAAAGAAGTATACTTAACCTGTAAGAAGAAGTTGATGGAGATCTTATTGGGAGAGCTTATCAACGAAAGGTGGTTATCTTATGCAATATCATCGTGACAAAGAATACATGACCTATGTAGGCCATCTGATCCAGCATCCTAAGGTTCAAAAATTAGCTGACATTCCCCACCATATTCATTCCAATCGTTTGGAGCATTCCATTCATGTTAGCTATACTAGTTATAAACTGGCTAAAAAATTTGGCTGGGATGCTAAAAGTACGGCTCGGGGTGGCCTCTTGCATGACCTCTTTTACTATGATTGGCGCGAGACCAAGTTTACCAAGAGTCACGCCTGGATTCATCCACGCATTGCCGTGAGAAATGCGCGAAAGATTACAGATCTTAATGCTAAGGAAGAAGATATCATCATTAAACACATGTGGGGAGCTACCCTTGCTCCGCCTCGCTACAAAGAATCTTTCGTGGTGACCATGGTGGATAAATACTGGGCTGTTAAGGAAGCTTCAGAACCTTGGCGTAAAAAGATGGCCAAAAGGAGATTTTTTCATCGAAAAATGTTAAAATCGTAGTAAACAAATTTGAAAGGAACTTGTTTATATGTATAATGATTCAGTAATCCAAGAACAAAGTGGATTGAATGCTTTTTATAACAAAATCTATTCATTAGTGGGGATCGGTGTAGGGATTTCAGCCCTTGTGTCTGGCCTGATGATGACGGTCTTTCAAGACTTCTTCGTTCAAATCTTAACAACAGCACCAATGGTTTACTACGCAGCAGTCGTTGTAGAATTGATCTTGGTCTTTGTTGCAAGTGGGAAGGCTGTTAAAAATAGCCCGTCTGCTCTTCCGATCTTCTTGATCTACTCAGCTTTGAATGGCTTTACCTTGAGCTTTATCATTGCTCGCTACATGCAAGCGACTGTCTATAAGGCTTTCTTGGTCAGTGCCTTGATGTTTATTGTCATGGGAGCTATCGGACGCGTCGTGAAAAAAGACCTGTCTGGAATGGGACGTGCCTTGATGGGAGTCTTGATCGGTGTGATCATCGCTTCTGTTGTGAACATGTTCTTGAGAAGTTCTGGAATGGACTATATCTTGAGTATTATCTCTGTCTTCCTCTTTGCAGGATTGACAGCTTGGGATAACCAAAAGATTCGCTATGTCTATGATCAAACAAATGGTCAACCTGCTACAGGTTGGGCAGTAGCGATGGCTTTGGAACTTTATCTTGACTTTATCAACCTCTTTATCAGCCTTCTTCGTATCTTCGGAAGAAACGACTAATCAAAGAGAGATTGAGCTGGGGCAGTTGCCTCGGCTTTTTTTGTCTTCCGACTTGTGCTATACTAATAGTGACTAAAGAATAGAAATGAGAGCTCATGAAAACACCTTTTGTAACCCGTGAACAATTAGAAAGTCTGACCCAAGAATTCCCTACCCCTTTCCATCTCTATGATGAAGCAGGAATTCGTGAAACGGCTCGTGCCCTCCATCAAGCTTTTGCTTGGAATGAAGGATTTAAGGAATACTTTGCCATCAAGGCGACTCCTAATCCATCGATCCTAAAAATTTTGCAAGAAGAGGGCTGTGGAGTCGACACCGCCAGCTATGTGGAATTGTTAATGGCGGATAAACTAGGCTTTAGTGGAAAAGAAATCATGTTTTCTTCTAACAACACGCCAGCTGATGAATTTGTCTATGCTAGAGAATTAGGGGCAACTATCAATCTGGATGCCTATGAAGACATTGCTTTCTTGAAGTCTGTGACCAGCATTCCCAAGGTTATTTCATGTCGCTATAATCCTGGTGGAGTCTTTGAACTGGGAACTGATATTATGGACAATCCGGAAGAAGCCAAGTTTGGAATGACCAAGGAGCAATTGATCCAAGCCTTTATCGAGTTGAAAGAACTGGGTGTGGAAGAGTTTGGCATTCACGCTTTATTGGCTTCTAATACAGTATCCAACGACTACTATCCAGAGCTAGCGCGTCAACTTTTTGAATTGGCAGTGGAAGTCGTCGAGAAAACAGGTGTCCACTTGGGCTTCATCAACCTCTCTGGTGGAGTTGGGGTCAATTACAAGCCAGAGCAAGAACCAAATGATATTGCCATTATTGGGGAAGGCGTGCACCGCGTTTTTGATGAGATTCTCAAACCGGCAGGACTTGGTCATGTGAAAATCTATACCGAGCTTGGTCGCTTTATGCTGGCTTCACACGGCCTCTTGGTAACCAGAGTCACTCATAAAAAGAAAACCTATCGAACCTATGTGGGCGTCGATGCTTCAGCTGTGAACCTTCTTAGACCGGCTATGTACGGTGCTTATCACCATATTACCAATATGGATCGTCCAGATGGACCGACTGAAGTGGTCGATGTCGTGGGAAGTCTCTGTGAAAATAACGATAAATTTGCTAAACAACGAGAATTACCAGTGACGGAGATTGGAGATTTGCTCGTGATCCATGACACCGGAGCCCATGGATTTTCAATGGGGTATCAGTACAATGCCAAATTGCGTTCTGCAGAAGTTTTGCTTCAAGAAGATGGGCAAGCCCGTTTGATTCGTCGAGCAGAAAAACCAGAAGATTATCTTGCGACACTCTACGGCTTTGACATTGAAAAATAAGCGATTGTCTGATATAATGATAGTTATGTAAAAATAATGGATCGGAGAAAATTGTATGAATCTCTTTTTAGGAATTTTGTTGATTATTTTAGCTTTCTTTGGTGGGATGGTTGCAGGAATGTTCTTGCTTCGTCGTCAATTTGAAAAAGAATTTGCATCAAACCCACGTTTGAATGTTGAAGCAGTCCGTACGCTTTTAGGTGCGAGCGGCCAACGTCCAAGCGAAGCAAAAGTTCAACAAGTCTATCGCCAAATTGTGAACCAACAAAAATCAGCAATGGCGAAAAACAAGAAAAAATAAGAGTGGGGCAATCTCACGATAATAAATGAGAGGGGCTTGGAGGAATTTCTTAGTCCCTCCTTTTGGAAGGAAGAGATATGGATAACCGACCGATTGGTTTTTTAGATTCTGGAGTAGGGGGCCTGACTGTTGTCCGCGAATTGCTCCGTCAGCTTCCTCACGAAGATGTCGTCTATATTGGAGATTCAGCGCGTGCACCTTATGGTCCTAGACCAGCAGACCAAATTCGCGAGTATACTTGGCAGATGGTGAACTTCCTTCTGACCAAAAATGTCAAGATGATTGTTTTAGCTTGTAATACAGCGACTGCAGTGGTTTGGGAAGAAGTCAAGGAAAAACTTGATATTCCTGTTTTGGGAGTGATTTTGCCCGGAGCTTCTGCAGCCATTAAATCGACGACCCATCAAAAAATTGGGGTCATTGGGACACCGATGACGGTTTCTTCTGGAATTTATAAAGAGAAGATTCAAAGTCTGGCACCAGACATGGAAGTCAGCAGTTTAGCTTGTCCCAAGTTTGTTCCTTTAGTGGAATCAAACGAGTTGGCATCCAGTGTGACCAAAAAGGTGGTTTACGAAACCCTAAAACCACTAGTTGGAAAGGTTGATACCTTAGTCTTGGGATGCACCCATTATCCCCTTTTAAAACCGATCATTCAAAATGTGATGGGACCGGATGTCAAATTGATTGATAGTGGGGCAGAGTGTGTTCGGGATATTTCCGTCTTATTAAACTATTTTGAGCTCAATAAGAGTCGCGAACTCTTAGAGCAGACCCACCGCTTTTATACCACTGCAAATGCCAATAGCTTTGCAGCGATTGCCGAAAAATGGCTAGAACGTTCAGTGAATGTGGAGCATGTAAATTTATGAGTGACAAACTATTTGAATACAAAGATCCCCAAGATTGGTATATTGCCCAATGGGGAGAAGATGCAGACTACAACCAATTTAGTCAAGTGCCTGCGGAAGCTTCCACTCTGTTAGACCAGCTGGAACTTCTCTTTGCCAAGGATCCTGAAGGATTCCCTCTCAATCTATCGGTGATGCGCTATGGTTCAGCCTTTCGTTTTCTGACCTTTTTGACCGAAATCTTGAATGAAGTCAAGGGAAGAGCTTTTGAAATCGTACAGCGTCAAGGAGCCTTGCTCTTGGTTGAAAAAGGGAAATTGCTTTACTTGCATTTGCCAAGTGATGGGGTGGATTTGGAAGCCTTCTTGGGTCAAGACAAGGTCAAAGATACGATTCTTATTGCGACTCGAAATGAGGGAAAAACCAAAGAATTCCGTAATATGTTTGAAAAGCTGGGCTTTGAAGTGGAAAATCTCAATCAATACCCAGAGCTTCCAGAAGTCGAAGAGACAGGTCTGACCTTTGAAGAGAATGCCCGCCTAAAAGCTGAAACGATTGCAGAGCTAACTGGGAAAACAGTCTTAGCGGATGATTCAGGTTTGAAGGTAGATATCTTGGGAGGCTTACCAGGAGTTTGGTCAGCTCGCTTTGCGGGAGTTGGTGCGACAGATGCGGAAAACAATGCGAAATTGTTGCACGAATTGGCTATGGTTTTTGACTTGAAAGATCGTTCAGCTCAGTTCCATACGACCTTGGTGGTTGCAAGACCAGGCAAGGAAAGCCTAGTGGTGGAAGCAGATTGGCCAGGGTATATTAATTTTGAGCCCAAAGGGGAACACGGCTTTGGCTATGACCCTCTCTTCTTAGTTGGGGAAACGGGCCGTGCTGCTGCTGAATTAACGCTAGAAGAAAAAAATACACAATCACATCGTGCTTTAGCTGTTAAAAAGTTATTGGAGGTATTTCCATCATGGCAAAGCAAACAATCATCGTTATGAGTGACTCGCATGGAGACCGCTCCATTGTTGAAGCTATTAAAGAAAAATACCTAGGCCAGGTCGATGGGATCTTTCACAATGGGGATTCTGAGCTAAAAAGTGACGATCCTGTCTGGGAAGGGATCCACGTTGTCCAAGGAAATATGGATTTTTATGATGGCTATCCGGAACGCTTGGTGACCCAACTAGGGCCAACACGGATCATCCAGACCCACGGGCATCTCTTCCAGATCAATTTTAGTTTTCAAAAATTGGATCTGTGGGCCCAAGAGGAGGAAGCAGATATCTGTCTATACGGCCACCTTCATATCCCAGATGCTTGGAAGGAAGGAAGAACCCTCTTTGTGAATCCTGGATCTGTTAGCCAACCTCGTGGTTTGATTCGAGAGTGTTTGTATGCCAAGATAGAGATTACCGATTCGAACTTCAAGGTAGAGTATTATACGCGAGATCATGAATTGTACCCTGAATTGACAAAGGAGTTTAGCAGATGATAGCAAAGGAATTTGAACGTTTCTTGCTGGCGCAGGAAGAGACGTTCTTAACTCCTGCCAAAAATTTAGCGGTCTTGATTGATACCCACAATGTAGACCATGCGGTCTTGCTGTTGAGCCAGATTAGCTATAGTCGCATCCCGGTAGTGACGGATGAACGCAAGTTTGTGGGGACGATCTCCCTAACGGATATTCTATCTTATCAATTGAAACACGAGATTCCTGAGGAGACTTTTGCTTCGATGGATATCGTAGACGTTGCAAAGAAGGAGGTCGGGGTCATCGGCTTAGACTTCAATTTGACAGAAGTCCTTCACAAGTTGGTGGATGACTCCTTCTTATCAGTGGTGGATGAAGAAGGTTATTTCCAAGGGATTATTACGCGGAAATCGATCCTCAAAGCCATCAATTCGCTGATGCATAATTTTTCAAATGAATACGAGATGATTCCAAAATGAAAGAATTTATTGCAAGTTTTATTGATCAAAAAGAACTAAGTGAAAATTCTCAGTCAGCCTATTTCTATGATTTGGACCAATTTATTGAATCAATTCATGGAAAAGTGACGCCGACGAATTTGAGAATTTACCAAGCTTCGATTAAAGATTTTAAACCGGCGGTTCAAAAACGAAAATTATCCGCTGTTAACCAATTTTTATATTATTTGTATCAAGAACGCTTTATTTCTGAATACCATCGTTTGGTCTTGCCTAAAATTCAACCGGCCAAGACCCATGATCGTGAATTGTTAGATCTAACCCATTTTTGGGAAGAATCAATCAATCCACAGGGACGCTTGATGGCCTTGTTGATTCTGGAGATGGGCTTATTGCCAAGTGAGATCCTCCAAGTCAAGGTCGAAGATATTCAGCTGGACTTTCATGTCATTCGAGTGGGCAAAGATGGCCAAAAACGGGTTTTAAAAGTTCCAGAGCCTTTACTGGATGAGTTGCAACTCTTCCTCGATGGTGTCTATCTCTTTGATAATAAAGGAAAATGCTACTCCCGTCAGTGGGGATTCCGACAATTAGAAGCCTTCTTGATCGAAAAAGGCAACCAAGACCTTTCGGCACAATCAATTCGTGAGCAGTATATTTTGAAACAACGTGAACTCGGTGTGGATCTCTTTAGTATTGCGCGTGAATTGGGCCTAAAAACCATGGTGACATTAGAAAAATATAAATAATGGATATTAAAATTAAAGATTTTGAAGGGCCTTTGGACCTCTTGCTCCACTTGGTCTCTAAATACCAGATGGATATTTATGAGGTTCCCTTGATTGAGGTGATCGAACAGTATCTGGCTTATCTGGCGACTCTCCAGGCTATGAAACTAGAGGTAGCAGGGGAATACATGCTGATGGCTAGTCAACTAACCCTGATCAAGAGTCGAAGACTTCTTCCTAAGGTCGCAGAGGAGATGGATGAAGCAGAGGATCTCGAGCAGGACCTCCTTTCTCAATTGGAAGAGTACCGTACTTACAAGCAATTAGGAGAGTTGATGGCCTCGCAGCACGAGGAGCGCGCCCTCTATTATTCGAAACCAAAGATGGAATTGGTCTATGACGATACCGAATTACTTCATGATCGCACCACGGTGGATCTCTTCTTGGCTTTCTCAAAATTATTGACCAAGAAAAAAGAAGAATTCCGTCAGAACCATACAACCATTGTAAAGGATGAATACAAGATTGAGGATCTGATGGACCAGCTGCGTCACCGATTCCACGATCGTTCACAAGTTCTCTTGCAGGACTTGTTTCTAGAAGCAGCGGATCTCCAAGAGGTCATTACCCTATTTCTTGCAACCCTTGAATTAATCAAGATTCAAGAGGTCACAGTGGTACAGGATAGGGCTTTTGGAGAAATTTACTTAAATAGGATTGAACATGAGCAAATTAGCTGAAATTGAAGCACTCTTATTTGTAGCGGGTGAAGAGGGAATTACTGCCAGACAAATCGCAGATCTTCTCTCTTTACCCCCAACAGGTGTGGTGCAAAGTTTAGAAAAATTGGCCCAAAAATACCAGGAGGACACAGATACCAGTCTGTGTTTGATGGAGACAGCTTCCCGTTATAAATTGGTGACAAAGGCAGACTACGCTTCGGTTTTACGAGACTATTCTAGAACGCCTATGAACCAAAGTTTGTCTCGGGCTGCCCTTGAAACCTTGTCAATCATTGCTTATAAGCAACCGATCACCCGCGTGGAGGTCGATGATATTCGAGGCGTCAATTCCAGTGGTGCTATTACCAAACTACTGTCATTTGATCTGATCCGTGAAGATGGAAAAAAAGAAGTCCTCGGGCGTCCTAATTTGTATGTCACGACGGAGTATTTTTTGGATTATATGGGGATCAATCATTTGGAGGAATTGCCAAAGGTTGAGGAAGTGGACATCGATCCAGAAGAAGGTCAATTATTTTCAGAGAGAACAGAGGAACTAGATGAGAATTAACAAATATATTGCCCATGCAGGCGTGGCTAGTCGTCGCAAGGCCGAAGAACTGATCAAGCAAGGCTTGGTGACGGTCAATGGCCAAGTTGTGCGTGAATTAGCGACTATCATTAAAACCGGTGATCAGGTTGAAGTAGAAGGGACTCCAATCTATAACGAAGAAAAGGTCTACTATCTTTTAAATAAGCCACGTGGCGTCATCTCTAGTGTATCAGATGATAAAGGGCGGACAACAGTCGTTGACCTTTTATCTCAAGTACCAGAGCGCATCTACCCAGTGGGACGTTTGGACTGGGATACATCTGGTGTCTTGATTTTGACCAATGATGGTGATTTTACAGATGAGATGATTCACCCGCGAAATGAAATTGATAAGGTCTATGTGGCGCGTGTCAAAGGGATTGCCAATAAGGAAAACTTGCGTCCCTTGACGCGAGGGGTGACCATTGATGGAAAGAAAACCAAGCCAGCGACTTACGAGATCTTAAAAGTGGATGTCGAAAAGAACCGTTCAGTGGTTCAGTTGACCATTCATGAAGGGCGTAACCACCAGGTTAAAAAGATGTTTGAAGCTGTGGGACTTTTAGTGGATAAACTCTCCCGGACCCAGTTTGGGAATTTGGACGTCTCAGGACTACGTCCGGGTGAATACCGTCGCTTGAACAAAAAAGAAATCAGCCAGCTGCACAATCTAGCAGTGACTAAATCTAAAAAAGCATGAAAACAATCCTGATTGCGCTGGTCAGAGGCTATCAAAAATGGATCTCTCCCCTATTTCCGCCTTCTTGTCGCTTTCAACCGACCTGTTCCAATTATATGATCCAAGCGATTGAACGTTTTGGTGTGAAAGGTGTCTTGATGGGGATTGCAAGGATTCTACGTTGCCATCCTGGAACCAAAGCAGGACCAGACCCCTTGCCAGACCATTTTAGTCTGAAGCGAAATGAAGAATCAAAATAGGCCGATCGCAAATAAACAGAAACACCCTTAGAAATTATTTTTCTAAGGGTGTTGATTTTGTACTAGAGTTGTCTATCAGCGTTTAGACCATGTTTTAGGGAGGAAGAGTAGAATCATTGGATAGATTTCAAGCCGTCCGGCAATCATGGCTAAGGAAAGTAACAGTTTTGAAATCGGACTAAAGATGGAGAAGGTTTGACCTGTTCCAATCATAGGTCCAATGTTGTTGAAACAACTAAAGACAGCGCTGACAACCGTCATGAAGTTATTATTGTCTAGACTGACTACAAAGAGTAGGCCGATCGTGATAAAACTGTATATTGTAAAGTACTTGAGGATCTGATGCTGTGTATCCTTATCCAATACCGTATCATTGACATGCAAGGTCAGAACGCGATTCGGAGACAAGGTCGAAAGAACCTGATTTTTTGCGATTCGCCATAAGGTCAAGCACCGAATGACTTTTAGCCCCCCGGCGGTCGATCCAGCAGAACCACCGATGACCATCAGCATCAAGAGGATGAACTGAGAAAAGAGAGGCCATTTTTCCGTCGTTCCATAACCAAAACCGGTAGTGGTGATGATATTGGAAACTTGGAAGAAGGAAATCTCAAAACTCTTAGCGACATTGGCATAGAGATGAAGGACATTGTAGGCGATCAAGACACTGGACACGAGGACGATGGTGATATAGGTCCGCAATTCCTCATCTTTAAAGAAGGCCTTGAATTTTCGGATCATGAGGAAGTAGTAGAGGTTAAAGTTAACCCCGAAGACTAAAACCCCGATGCTGACCAAATAGGTGATCAAACTACTATTGTAGTGGGCAATTCCGTCGTTAAAAACGGTAAAGCCCCCGGTTCCAGCCGTCCCCATGGCGATGACAAAACTATCATAAAGGGGCATGCCGGCAAGGAAATAAAGAACCACAAAGAGGAAGAACAAGCCCAAGTACAAGAAGTAGAGGATTTGAGCTGTGTTTTTTAATTTGGAAACGACCTTCCCAAAAACTGGACCAGGAACTTCTGCCTTCATGACTTCAAGGTGGCTGTTCTTGTTATTGTCCATAATGGCAAGGGCGAAGACCAATACTCCCATCCCTCCAATTAAGTGGGTGAAACTGCGCCAAAAGAGGAGAGAATGGCTGAGGGCACCTACATCATCTAAAATCGTTGCCCCTGTTGTTGTAAAGCCAGAGCTGACTTCAAAAAAGGCGTCGATAATGTTGGGGATTTGCCCCGAAAAGACAAAGGGAAGGGCACCAAAGAAGGACCAGAGGATCCAACAGAGTGCTACAATCAGGACTCCTTCTTTAGCATAGATGTGAAAGTCCTTTGGTTTGTGAAAACTACCAAGTAGCCCCAGCCCAAGTAAGATGGCCATGGTTGCCCCAATAGAGACAAAGACCTTGGCAGGTTCCTGATAGATGGCAGCGACCACTAAGGGAACGATCAGGAGAGCTGCCTCGATTAAGAGGAGCTTGGACAAGAGGTAACGAATCATGCTTCTATTCATCAGGCTTACCTCTCAAGTAGATCGTAGATTTTTGTGACATTTTGAATCAAGGTGGTTACGATAATCCGATCTCCTACCATCAAACGGTCATCTCCATTTGGGAAAATAGCCTTGCCGTCTCGAATAATGGCAGCGATCAAGACGCCTTTTTTCAATTTCAATTCAGAGAGGGGATATTGGGTTAGTTTATTGTCTTCCTTAATTTGGAACTGCAAGGTTTCAATCCGGCCGTTTGCGACATGGTGCAAGGCTTCTAGGTTTGAGAACTGTGCATTGTAGCGTCCACGAATAAAGTGCATAATGGTATCTACAGCGATGCGTTTTGGCGTAACGATACTGGTCATATCTTGATCGCCAATGATCTCCAACAGACTAGTTCGGTTGACCTTGGTAATGTTCTTTTTGACTCCGACAGAATTTAAGAACATGGAGGTGATGATGTTTTCTTCATCGACCCCTGTCAAAGTAGCCACAGCATCGAAGTTATTGGCACTCTCTTCTAAAAGAATGTCTTTAGCAGTTCCGTCTCCATGGACGACATAGAGATCAGGAAATTCCTGGCTAAAGAATTCCGCTCGTTCACGATTGACTTCTAAAACCTTGAGATCGATCTTGCGGCGCACATCTTGAAGAATATTGAGTAGGTAGTAGGCAATTTTCCCAGCACCAATGATCATCATGCTCTTAATGACCTGAGGGCGAACATTGTTGTGGAAGAGAACGACCTCGATCCGATTACCTGTTACGAAAATCTTGTCTTGAGGTTGCAAGACAAAGTCTCCGTTTGGAATGGTGAGTTCGTTGCCACGCTCGATTGCACAAACAATGACATTTCCGTATTTCTTCCGGAATTGGGATAGACTCATATTGCAGAGATTGCTATCTGGCTTGATCTTAAATTCCATCAAGGCTACCCGACCATTGGCAAAATGCTCCACAGAAAGGGCATTTGGGAAGTCAATGATATTGGCAATATAACGTGCTGTCAGCAATTCCGGATTGACAACTAGGGAGAAGCCCAAGATATTTTTTTCCTTGAAGTAGGAATTGGAATATTCCGGATTCCGTACCCGAACGATGGTCTCTTTGGCTCCCATTTTTTTAGCCAAAACAGCAGAAACCATATTCACTTCATCGTACTCGGTCATGGAAATGAAGATATCACAGTTTTCAACATCCGCTTGCTCCAAGATCTTGAAGTTTGCCCCATTTCCTAAAATTCCAATGATATCAAACCGTTTGGTAATATGGTTAAGAACGGATTCGTCTTTTTCGATCAAAATAACATCGTGGTTTTCAGCAACGAGAGAACGACAAAGGGCCGTTCCGACCTTTCCTCCACCAACAACAATAATTTTCATAGAATACCTCCAGAGTATGCTTCTATCATACTCTATTTTCAAGAAAAATTCATCTTTTTTAAGGATTTTCTGGTGGAATTTTGAGAAGCTAAGAACAAGTAGGAAAAATCGTCAAAAGAGTAGAACGAGGAGGGATTGAAAACTTTGGTAAAGTTTCTTAAAAAAATCTAAAAAAACTATTGACAGGAGCTTCAAAAGTGTTATACTTAGAAAGTACCTTCGTTGATTTACCTCAAACCTGTTGTGAGTTAAGTTAATGAAGCTGTAACCACGCTGTTTGCTGAGCTTGACTCCGGGCAGTGTGGCTATTTTTTTATCAGAAAGAGATCGAGTATGAATATTGAAGAACTGGACTACCAAGAGTCAGCTGCTCAAAACCACATCGTCTTGTTCCAACCTCAGATTCCACAAAATACGGGAAATATTGCACGGACTTGTGCGGCGACCAATTCCCCCTTGCATATCATACGACCCATGGCTTTTCCGATCGATGATCGCAAAATGAAGCGAGCAGGACTCGATTATTGGGACAAGCTGGATGTCCGTTTTTATGATAGCCTAGAAGAGTTTATGGAAGCAGCGAGCGACGGTCAGGTACACCTAGTGTCCAAGTTTGCAAATCAGACCTATTCGGACGTTTCTTATCAGGATGGGAAGTCCCATTATTTCTTGTTTGGACGCGAAGATAAAGGATTGCCGGAAGAATTTATGCGCCAGCACGAAGAGAAGGCCATTCGCATTCCGATGAATGACGAGCATGTCCGTAGTTTAAATGTCTCCAATACCGTCTGCATGATTGTCTATGAGGCTCTCCGCCAGCAGGGCTTTAAGGGGCTGGAGTTGAGCCATCGTTATGAGCACGACAAGCTCAAATAAGAACGAAAAATTAAAACCCGAACGATGTAATCCATGACGTTACAAAAACTTGCCTAGGCAAGTTTTTTTTGTTATCATAAAAGGGTCTTCAGGGCAGGGTGTAATTCCCGACCGGCGGTGACTTTTACTAGGAAATGTTCTTTTCCATACTCTAAAAGAAGTCCGCGAGCGCAAGCTGATGTGGTGTGACTCCACAACCGACAGTATAGTCTGGATGGGAGAAGACGAGAGACGAATAGACTGACAGCTATTCTGATCTGTTTAGAGCTGATGCATGGGAATAGTACGTTGGAGTCTAAGACGGACTAACGGCATGTTTCGATGGAGACCAGCTAAAGTAACTAGAATAGTTTCTAGTTTAAGCTTTGTTTAAATAGTTTAGAGTAGAATGATGGAGTAGACGTCTTTCCAGCTTCTCTAATTTTTAAAAAATTGGAGGAACCTGTTATGACAAATACACGTAAACTGACCCTAGTGGCTGTTTTATCCGCTTTATCTTTTATTTTGATGTTCTATCAATTTTCTTTCTTGATAGATTTCTTCAAAATTGATTTGAGTATCATCGCCATTTTGTTGGCCTTGGTCCTGTTGGACTTTAAAAGTGCCGTTTGGGTGACCTTGATCCGATCTGTTCTTAAATTAGCCCTTAATAATAAGGGGCTTGAAACCTTGATCGGATTACCAATCAATATCATTGGAGTTCTTGTTTTTGTTCTTGCTTTTGCATGGATTTGGAACAAGGAACGGACCCATGGTCGATTTGTCCTGGCAACGATTGTTGGAACGATCAGCTTGAGTATCACGATGGTATTGGTGAACTATGTCTATGCAATCCCTTTGTATGCTCGTTTTATGAACTATGATATTTCGAAAACACTAGGGCTTGTCCACTATTTAGCCGCAATGGTTGCACCGTTTAACCTGATCGAAGGGGTGATTTGGGCCATCGCATTTGGGTTGATCTATACCTTATTGCAACCGATTTTGAAAAAATATGAAAAATAAACAACAACATTGGGCGAAGGCAAGCTTCGCCCTTCTCATTTTTGTCATTCTTGGGTATGTGATTCGCTTTTACCCGCAACAATTAACAGGCTTTGATAGCACGATTCAATCTGCTATTCGAGGCGATCTGCCTGCAACACTGACGGCCTTCTTTACCAAGGTGACCCATGTCATGGATACCAAGATCATTGTCATCTGGGTGGGTCTTTTGCTGGCGGTCTTTGCCTATAAGAAATGGTACAGTGAAGCTCTTTTTCTAGGGAGCAATCTGGTATTGACTGGTCTTTTGGTTCTTCTTCTAAAGAATATCTACCAGAGACCGAGACCAAGTATTCTTCATCTAGTAGAGGAAAAAGGCTTTTCTTTCCCGAGTGGTCATTCACTGGCGTCTACCCTTGTTTTGGGAAGTTTGATCATCATCATCAGCCAACATGTAAAACATAAAACAGCCCGCTATTGCCTTCAAGGCTTGCTGGTTCTGGGAATTGTGACCATTGTGGTTTCCCGCGTTTATGTCGGGGTCCACTACCCATCAGACGTTCTCGGCAGTATGATTTTGGGCCTTGCTGTCTTACAGTTTGAGTATCCCTTGTATGATCGCTTGCGATTTCAATGGCGCTTTACAGGCAAGCAAAAATAAGCATCTAACAACTAGGAGTCGAATTCGCGTTTTGAGTTCGACTCTTTTTTTGCTATAATGAAGGGTATGAAATCCTACAATACCTTGAATGATTATTATCGAACCTTATTTGGAGAAAAGACCTTTAAAGTCCCTATTGATGCAGGCTTTGATTGTCCCAATCGAGACGGAACAGTCGCCCACGGTGGCTGTACTTTTTGTACGGTCTCGGGTTCAGGAGATGCCATTGTGGCCCCAGAAGCTCCGATTCGAGAACAGTTTTACAAAGAGATTGATTTTATGCATCGGAAATGGCCAGATGTGAAGAAGTACCTGGTCTATTTTCAAAATTTCACCAATACCCACGATAAAGTGGAAGTCATTCGAGAGCGGTATGAACAGGCCATCAATGAACCAGGAGTGGTAGGAATCAACATTGGTACGCGTCCGGATTGTTTACCAGATGAGACCTTGGCCTACCTAGCAGAGCTGACAGAGCGCATGCATGTGACGATTGAGTTGGGGCTTCAGACGACTTATGAAGCGACTTCTGAATTGATCAATCGAGCCCATAGTTATGATCTCTATGTTGAAACAGTCAAGCGTATTCGCCAACAGGTGCCCAAGGCAGAGATCGTCTCCCATTTGATCAATGGCCTTCCTGGGGAGACGCATGAGATGATGGTGGAAAATGTTCGCCGTTGTGTGACCGATAATGAAATTGATGGCATCAAGTTACACCTCTTGCATTTGATGACCAATACACGGATGCAACGGGACTATCATGAAGGACGACTTCAACTCATGAGCCAGGAGGAGTATGTCAAGGTCATCTGTGACCAGTTGGAGATCATCCCCAAACACATTGTCATCCACCGGATTACAGGGGACGCGCCACGGGATATGTTGATTGGCCCTATGTGGAGCCTCAACAAATGGGAAGTCCTAAACGCTATTGAAACTGAAATGCGTCGTCGTGGAAGTACCCAAGGATGTAAGCTAGAAGAAAAGGAGACTGCTGATGCTTCGACCACTTGAAATGGCCCATCAATTTTTAGCAGAAGTCATCACCAAAGAAGATGTGGTGGTGGATGCGACCATGGGAAATGGACATGATACGGCCTTTTTAGCCCAACTAGCAGGCCAGGTCTATGCCTTTGATATCCAAGAGCAGGCCCTTGTAAATACCCAAGAAAGATTGGAAAAGTTGGGACTTCAACATGTCCGGTTGATTTTGGATGGCCACCAGCATGTGGACCAATATGTGGAGACCCTCAAAGCAGCTATTTTTAATCTGGGGTATCTACCATCTGCGGATAAATCGGTCATTACTCTTCCAGCTACCACGATTGAAGCGATGGAAAAAATCTGTGCTCGCCTAGAAAAAGGTGGGCGAATGGCTATTATGATCTATTATGGTCATGAGGGAGGAGACATCGAGCGTGATGCAGTGCTGGACTTTGTCAGTCAGCTCCCTCAAAAAGACTATACAGCGACCATCTACCGGACACTGAATCAAGTGAATCAGCCACCGTTTTTGGTCATGATCGAAAAATTAGAAAGCTACCGTCATGGATAAAGAATATTTAAAGAATAAAATCGAAGGATTGAGACATCATTTTGTCGAATCAACCATCCACGAGCGTGCAATAGGTTTTTATGATGAAGCCCATATGACCAAAAAGATGCTCAAAATAAAAAAGAAATTGGTTTCGCTTGAGATGGAACGGTGCCAAAAGAAGATTGAGCACAAGGATGTAACCAAGACAGACCAAAAGATTGCGGAGTTAAAACAGCAATTTGAGACCTGCTGCCAAGAACGCTAAGGAGGGAGTGATATGGAACTACTCCTTTATGCAGTGATCTTTTCGATGATTTTGATCGTCTCAAATGCCACGAATAAACTTGTACCGAGTCTTCCTCTGCCCTTGATTCAAATTTTACTAGGGATTGGTTGGGCCCTCTTTGTGCCAGAAGAAAATTTTCATCTGGATACCGAGCTTTTTCTGGCCTTGGTCATTGGCCCTCTCTTATTTCGAGAAGCAGAAGAAGCAGATATTACTTCCGTCTTAAAGCACTGGCGGGTCATCCTCTATTTGATTTTCCCAGTGATTTTTATCTCAACCATTAGTTTGGGCTGGGCAGCTCACTCCTTGTGGCTGAGCCTTCCTTTAGCAGCCTGTATGGCAGTTGGGGCAGCCCTTGGGCCTACCGACTTAGTAGCCTTTGCTTCCCTGTCTGAGCGCTTTAGCTTTCCAAAGCGGGTTTCGAATATCTTAAAAGGCGAAGGGTTACTAAATGATGCCTCAGGTCTAGTTGCCTTTCGAGTGGCCTTGGCAGCCCTTGCGACCGGAAGTTTCTCCCTTAGAGAGGCAGGGATTTCCTTAGGAATCTCCATTATTGGAGGATTTGCGGTGGGGATCTTGACGGCCTTTGTGAACCGTTGGTTGCAAACCTTGCTCTTGAGTGTTCGCGCCAGTGATATTGCCAGTGAATTGTTATTAGAACTGAGCCTCCCTTTGTTGACCTTCTTCTTAGCAGAAGAACTCCATGTCTCTGGTATCATTGCAGTAGTTGTGTCAGGAATCCTAAAAGCCAGTCGCTTTAAGCACATTACCCTCCTTGAAGCGCGGGTAGATACTGTGAGTCATACTGTCTGGAATACGGTCAACTTTATCTTAAATGGGTCGGTCTTTGTCATCTTAGGAATGGAATTGGAAATGATCGCCAAGCCCATCTTAAGTAGTCCCATTTACAATAATCTTCTTTTAGTTCTTTCTGTCTTTCTTTTGACAGCCTTGCTCTTTTTGATTCGTTTTGTCATGGTTTACCTCTTTTATTGGTTCCGAACGGCTCGACTAAAAAAATCGTTGAGAAATTATCTAAAAGATGCCTTATTGCTGACTTTTTCGGGTGTGAAGGGAACGGTTTCGATTGCGACGATTCTTTTGATTCCAACCAAGATCGAAAAAGAATACCCTATCCTACTCTTTTTAGTGGCAGGAGTTACCCTTGTCAGCTTTATTGCTGGCTTAGTGGTACTTCCAAAATTATCAGAAGACAAGGAAGAAACCAATGACTACCTGATGCAGATCGCGATTTTAAATGATGTCGTCATGGAATTAGAAGCAGACCTAAAGAACAGCAAGCACAAGGGACCCTTGTATGCGGCGATTGATAACTACCATGGTCGCATAGAAAACTTGATTCTGGGCCAAGAAAACAGGCTCATTCAAAAGGACTGGGAACAGTTGAAGCTCCTGATTTTGAGTATTGAAAGTGACGGCTTGGAACAGGCTTATGAAGAAGGGAAGATTCGAGAGCGGGGCTACCGCGTCTACCAACGCTATCTTCGCAATATGGAACAACGTGTCAATCGCAATCTTTCGTCTCGCTTAACCTATTACCTCTTGGTGTCTTTCCGCCTTTTGCGTTTATTAGTTCATGAGATCTTAACTTTTGGGTCTGGCTTGCGAAACTGGTTGACCCGAGAAGACAGCAAGTTAGAGGCCATTGATTATGACCAGATTGCGGCCCTTTATCTGGCCAATACGGAAATCATCATCGAAAGTTTGGAAGACCTCAAGGGGGTTTATCGGAGCAGTTTGATTTCTTTCCTACAAGAATCTCGTCTGAGAGAGACGGCCATTATTACTAGTGGAGCCTTTGTGGAGCGGGTTATTAATCGCGTGAAACCAAATAATATCGATGAAATGTTGAGAGGCTATTATTTGGAGCGTAAGATTATTTTTGAATATGAAGCGCAACACCTGATTACCGCCAAGCAAGCACGCCGTATGCGACAAAATGTCAATGAATTAGAAAGTTATTCCTTAAGAGAAAGTGCTAATACGCTTCCATATGATATGATCGAGTATGCACGGAATCGATAGTTCTTTATAAGAAAATCCCTCGCTTCTGCAAGGATTAATTCTTTTAGTGGACTATTTGAGTCATCGTAGATATGAGATACTCGGTTCGTCCATTAGCTCCTTTTCTGATCTAAAAAAGAAAATGAGGACCTAAGTAATTTGCTTCTCAAGTTCTATCTACTGGTTCAAGGTAGCCCATTGAACAATCAACTGCTTTGATAACTATATATTAAAGGTTGGACATTTTTGCCCTTCCTTTTTTCTATTTGGAAAATAAATATTGTAACTTTCAAACAAGTTTCACTAAAATTCTACAACTTTAGATTTTCGGGGAATATTTTTGATAAAAAACAGCGATAAAGTATTGACTTTTATTTTAAATGTACTATAATCGAGGTGGATAGCAGAGTATATATGGATATATTTTTTAATTTATTCGGTATTCGATCCATTGTTTTTTTGGGATTATCTCAAGTGGGAAAGGAAATTTTATGAAACGGTTAAAGGAAACAAAAAAATGGCCTGCTAAATGGATACATCTAGCAAGTCTATTCATTCTGGTCTCTTCAATGTTTGTGATGCCAGTAGGTATATTGGCAGAGACCACCACCACGTCTTCTTCTAGTACAGAGGCCGTACTAGCAAGTGAAGCTTTAAGTAATAGTAATGATCCTGTTTCTGGAACTCTATCAACATCGGGAGAAGATAGAGTCGCGGCAGTCAATACTCCAAAAGCAGTTGATGATGTGATTACAAGTGTGAAATATACTAATAATGAAGGAGGACTTTTAAATTGGTCATTAGAACCATGGGCGACTTTTCGAATTGATGCCACACTAAAACTTCCAAATCATCAAGTTAAAGCTGGAGATACAACAACTATTGCGGTTCCAACAGATTTGATCATTAATAGTCAGGATTTTGAAGTATTAGATGGAAAAGGTCAGGTTGCTGCATCTGCAAAAGTAGACAAAGATAGAAAGAAAATAGTTCTTACCTATACTGATTATGTGGAGCATAACTCTGATATCACAGGAAATATTTTTTTCTATGTTCGTATAGATCATAAGTTAGTACCAAATGCAAAAGAAATTCCAATCAATTTGATTGTAGAGAACAAAGTGGTTCAAACCACACCACCTCAACCTCCCGTTAAATATATCGGTATAGCACAACCCCAAAGTTATCCAATATCGAAGGTAGGCTCTATCAATCGTGATACCAATGATCCGATTATAAATTATACAATTGGAGTCAATCGTAAACCAACCAATATAAAAAATGCAATTATACGGGATACACTACAATTCTCTAATGCGCAATATGATCGCAATTCGTTTATTGTTGAGAAGGGGCAATGGCTGTGGGAAAGTGGTGATTGGGTCTTTAAAAATGCCCAATCTGTACCATATGAGATTGCATTTCCTTCTGATAAAACATTTGAAATAAAATTAGGGGATATTTCAGAGAATGACTCCTATCGTATTCGTTATAATGTAAAACTAAACTATTCACCAAAAGATGGTGAAAAATTTGATAATAAAGTTACCCTAAATGGTTATCAAATTGAAGAGAGTAGAGCTCAATCAAAAGTATTATGGCAAATTCCTGGAGGACGATTAGATGGCTATATTTATAGCATCAAACTCCATAAGCAAAATAATAATGGTGATCCTTTACAGGGGGCTCAATTTAAGATCACGCGTGTATCGAATAACCAAACGATTACACATACCGAAAATGGTCAAGAGTCAGAAATATTTACAAGCGATGCCAATGGTGACTTGATTGTTCCAGGCCTTTTAAGAGATAATTACACGGTGGCAGAGGTTGTGGCTCCTAATGGCTATCAATTGTTGAAAGACCCTGTATCTATCTCAGAAAATGATTTTAGTCCAGAAAATTCCCAATATGATGTAAATAGTAGAGTATTGACACTGACTATTTCTAATGAAAAGGCTAATCATCGTCAACTTAAGGTGACAAAAAAATGGAACGATAAGGATAACCAATATAAGAATCGACCAAGCTCTATTACAGTTAAGTTATTAAAAGATGGAGTTGAGGTAGAAGGAAAGACATTAGAATTGAATGCTGATAACCAATGGAGTGGTATTTTTACGGAATTGGATGAGACAGGAACATACTCTGTAGAAGAAGTAGGAGTACCAGGTTATATTTCAACTGTTGAAGCTACCAATAATGAAGACATGGAACATATCGTCCTTGTGAATACTTTGGAAACGATAGAAGTATCTGGTAGTAAGATATGGAAGGATGACAATAATCGAGATGGAAAACGTCCGAAAGAAATTACAGTAAATCTACTTGCAAATGGTGTGAAGATTGATCAAACAACAGTCAAATCGGATAAAGACGGTCACTGGAACTATCAGTTCAAAGATCTTCCAAAATATGAAAACGGTCAAGTAGTGGATTATTCGATCTCGGAAGAAGGTGTCCCTGACTATGAAACAAGTGTAGAGGGGTATAATCTCACAAATACCTATACACCAGAAGTAGTCTCTGTTCCATTTACAAAAATTTGGAAAGATTTTGATAATCAAGATGGTGTACGTCCGAACTTTATTATTGTTAACTTACTTGCGAATGGAAAGAAGGTTGAGAGCAGAACTGTAACAGCTACCACAGCTTGGACAGGTAGCTTTGATCATCTTCCAAAATATGAAAATGGTCGAGAAATTGTCTACACCCTTGAGGAAGAAAAGGTGTCAGATTATTCTGCAAGTATTGACCAAGTTAACTATATCTTGACCAATACCTATGTACCGGGTCAGACGCATCTCACTGTAACTAAATATTGGGATGATGAAAATAACAAGGATGGAATTCGGCCTAAGACGATCAAGGTACAACTATATGCAAATGGTCAAAAGAGTGGAGATGTAGTTGAGTTAAGTGAAGCCAATAAATGGACCTATACTTTTTCAAATCTCCCTGAGAATTCTAAAGGAAAAGCGATTTCCTATACGGTTCGTGAAGTGGAAGTACCTCAAGGTTATGTAGTAACAGAAACGGTACAAGATGGAAATAATATCGTTCTAACCAATAGTCATAAGCCAACTACCCCACCTACAACACCGAATATACCTAAAAAACCAGAGAGTCCAAAAAAACCAGGGAAACCAGAGAAAACTAGCAAGTCTACCTCTAAGAAATTCCTTCCAGAAACTGGTACAAAGATCATGATAGCTTTGGAAATTCTAGGGTTATTCTTGCTCGGTGTAGCGTTCATACTGATAGTGAGGTCATCTAGAAAAGATATTTAAAGATTTAAAAAGTGCTAAGCTCATTTGTCTTAGCACTTTTTTGTTATAGGATTATTTAGATTCATTGTCTTTGTCATTCCTGATATCTGGTTTAACAAAAAGTCGCTCATCTCCAAGATCAATAAGGGATACTGGTGCTTCGTAAAACTGGCTAAGGACATGAGGAGTTAGGATCTTTTCCTTTGGTCCTTGCTCGACCACTTGGCCATGTTTGAGTAAGAGGACATGGGTCATGTCTTTTGTAATTTCCTCTGCATGGTGGGTGACGTAGATCATGGTTGGCGCGTGATCCAGTTGTTTGATATGATGGATCTGACGGAGGAGCTTTTCTCTGGCAAAGAGATCCAATCCACTTGAAGCTTCGTCGAAAATGATCAGATCTGGCTGGTCCATGAGGCTTCGTGCAATGAGAACGGTCTGCTTTTCTCCCTGGGAGAGCTCACGGTATTTGCGGCCGATCAAAGAGCTAGCTCCAATTGAAGTTAGCATATCCCGTGCCCAGTTTAGTTCTTTCTCCCCGTAAGCAGCATATAAGATACTACTCTTGTATTGACCAGTTAGGACAATTTGTTCTGTCAAAAGATGCTCTGGCAGTCTTTCTGAAATAAAGGAGCTAACGATCCCAATACGCTTACGCAACTCAGGAATACCCCCTTCTCCAAAGCGGGTTCCAAGGACAGTTACCTGGCCAGAACTAGCCCAGTATTCAGACATGAGAAGTTTGAGGAGAGTCGATTTTCCTGCCCCATTTAGGCCTAAAATGGCCCAGCATTCATTTTCTTTCACTTGCCAGTTAATCTCTTTTAAAAGAGATTTTCCATTGCGGATCAAATTGACGTCTTGTAGTTCAATCAAATTATTCATAACTTCATCCTTTTGATTAAAATCTCCTTTATTCTATCATAAAATATGGTAGAATAGAAAACAGGAGGTAAGGAATGTTTCGAAATAGTAAATTGTTATTCTGGACATGTGAGATCTTATTATTGACGGTGATTTTCTATATTTGGAAATCAATGGGGACTTTAATTTCTCCATTTGTATCTGTTCTGAATACCATCCTCTTACCATTTTTAATTGCAGGTTTTTTATATTACATTACCAATCCGATTGTTGAATTGTTGGAAAAACACTTAAAAATCAAGCGTGTGTTTGGTATTTTGATCACCTTAGTTCTGTTGTTTGGGATCATTGGCTTAGGGATCTTTTATCTGCTCCCCATCTTAATCAATCAGTTAACCAGTTTGATCAATTCAACTCAAGGACTTTACTGGGAAGTTCAAAGTTTGGTTCGAAAACTCTCGACCAATCCTTTGTTCCAGAATGTGAATATCCAGTCGACGATTCAGCAGTTGAATCTCTCTTATATGGATATCCTACAAAATCTCTTGAATAGTGTGACCAACAGTTTAGGAAGTGTGGTTAACACCATTGTCAATACGGTCTTTATCTTGATCATGACCCCTGTCTTCTTGGTTTATTTCTTGGTCGATGGGAAGAAGTTATTACCGATGTTGGAGCGGACCATTTTACGCAATGACAAACTCCACATTTCAAGCCTCTTGATTAGTTTGAATGAAACGGTCTCTCGCTATATTAGTGGGATTTCGATCGATGCCTTTATCATTGGAACCCTAGCCTACATTGGCTATAGTTTTATTGGATTGAAGTATGCTTTGGTCTTTGCCATTTTTTCTGGATTGGCCAATCTCATTCCATATGTAGGACCAACCATCGGGTTGATTCCGATGATCATCACCTATGCCTTCACAGATATGGATATGATGATCAAAGCAGTCATTTACATGTTGATTATCCAGCAGATCGATGGGAATATTCTTTATCCGCGTATCGTTGGAGGCGTGATGAAGGTTCACCCGATTACCATTATGGTTCTCTTATTGCTCTCAAGTAATATCTACGGAATTATCGGGATGGTCGTCGCGATTCCAGTCTATTCGATTGGGAAAGAAATTGTAAAATTCTTGGTAAATCTTTATGATAACCACCGTGCTGCGAAGGAGCAGAAGAAAAAAGAAGAATTTGGAATCATTAATAAATCTTAGACTCTAGCGCCTATATGGGCCTTGGAGTCTTTTTTGTACATTTTTTTGAAAAAACACTGTAAAAAAGTCAACAAGTGCTATGAAATGTGTTAAAATATAAGTGATTTTGAAAGAAAATATGAAAAGGTAGGGAAAGATGAGACTCCTCTTATCCAAAAAACAGAGACGCCAATTGCAATTGTTGGAAATCTTGATTAAGGAAAAAAGATGGTTCCACTTGAAAGAGTTGGCCAAGCGTTTGGATTGTACAGAACGTTCGTTAAAAGAAGATTTGTCTAATCTTCGTAGTACATTTGATGACTTTTTAATTGAATCCTCTACCAATGGGATCAAGATCAGTTATGAGGATTCGGTTGGGCTTGAGGTGATTTACCATCACTTTTTTAAAGAATCACAAGCCTTCGCCTTGATTGAATACCTCTTCTTCCACAAGGATGTTTCCAATGAATATATTTGCAGAAAGTTTGATCTGAGTTACCAGTCTTTCTACCGCTTGATTCGGACGATTAATCAGAAGCTTCAAACAAAATACAATGTAAAGATTGATTTGAAACCCCTGAACCTTGTCGGAGATGAGATTGACGTTCGTTTCTTTTATGCCCAATATTTTGCAGAGCGTTATTACTATATGGAGTGGCCTTTCCCAGAATTTAAGGAAGAGGCTGTGACCGATTTGATCACCTTCTTCTTCAAGCTCTATGGCTATCCATTGACCTTCTCTGTCATCAAGTCTTATAAAGTTCTCTTGACAGTCTACTTGTCACGGATTAAACAAGGTTACTTTATCGATATGCCAACGACCTTTGAAGCCTATAAAGATCAGTATCAAGGGGTGACCAATGTTGAGGAGATGTTGCGCTACTTTAGTTTGCAGTTGGGTGTTGAGTTAAATGAAAAAGTGTTGGAGCAATTCTTCATCATCTTCATTCAAGAGAATTTCTATTTCAGCCCAGAAAGCTTGATCGAAGCTGCAGAAACAGATCCTTATGCCAAAGAGTCGACCAAACTCATCAAAGATATGTTCAAGGATCTATGCTATACCTATGAACTAGAAATTGAAAATCTTGATGAGATGTTAATGCATGTTCATAACACGTCTCATCTCGGCCGGAAGGAATTATTCTCTGAGTTCCTTTTATTTGATACCAAGACCAATACCAACGAAGATTTCATGAGCATCTTCCCAGCCTTCTATGATGATTTGAAGGAGCATATCATCACTTATATGAAGACCATGAAGCATGATCTGAATGATGAGATCATCAAGCATATGATCTATACGGTCTATACTCACTGGGAGCGTCTCTTACCGCAGTTATTGCGCCGTCGGAAGTCCATTAAGGTCTTGATTATCAGTCGTTTTGACGATCACCACGCCAAATCTATGATTGATTTTCTAGATTTCTACTGCACGGATAACTTTGAATTTACGCAGATGATCAAGTACAATCTGACAGTGGATGATATCGAAGCTTCTGATGCTGACGTAGTGGTGGCCAACTTTATGATGCCTGAATTAAAGAAAAAACCATTTATTTGTACAAGTAGTCTCTCATCGCTTGAGCTGGTTGAAAAACTCAATGCCTTCTTTTATGATTTTACCAGTGCAGAACACTAAAATCAGGACTTGTTCCTGATTTTTTGATGGTAAAAAAAGAAAATGAATATAAGAATGCAGGCTCTCCTATTTTGTGGTATAATATACAATATTATATACTGGAGGAAATTATCCATGGAAGACCCTGGCAGTCAGGAAATTTTACTGGAAGTTATTTTATTGATTGTTTTGACATTATTGAACGCCTTTTTCTCGGCGACTGAAATGTCAATGGTATCGTTGAATCGCTCTCGTGTAGAGCAAAAGGCTGAAGAAGGAGATAAAAAATACATTCGTCTTCTTAGCGTATTGGAGCAACCGAACCATTTCTTATCCACTATTCAGGTGGGGATCACCTTGATTACCATCTTATCTGGGGCGAGTCTTGCGGATAGCCTTGGACATGTCATTGCTGGATGGATGGGCAATACTAAAACGGCTCTTGCAACTGGAAGCTTTTTATCTCTAGCATTTTTGACTTATATTTCGATCGTGTTTGGCGAACTCTATCCGAAACGAATCGCTATGAACTTGAAAGATGAGTTGGCTGTTCGAACAGCTCCGATTGTGATTCTATTAGGAAAAATTGTCAGCCCCTTTGTTTGGTTGCTTTCAGCATCGACCAACCTTTTGAGCCGTATCACGCCAATGGAATTCGATGATCCGGATGAAAAGATGACGCGGGATGAAATCGAGTATATGCTGACCAATAGTGAAGCAACACTGGATGCCGATGAGATTGAGATGCTCCAAGGGATCTTTTCATTAGATGAAATGGTAGCGCGTGAAGTCATGGTGCCACGGACAGATGCCTTCATGGTTGATATCAATGATGATACCAAAGAAATTATTGAAAGTATCCTTAAGCAAAACTTTTCACGGATTCCTGTCTATGATGATGACAAGGACAATGTCATCGGCCTCATCCATACCAAACGTCTCTTGAACGAAGGATTTATCAATGGCTTTGATAATATTGTCTTAAGAAAGATTTTACAAGAACCTTTGTTTGTTCCAGAGACCATTTTTGTGGATGATCTTTTGAAGGAATTGCGTAATACACAAAATCAAATGGCCATTCTACTCGATGAATATGGTGGAATGTCTGGTTTGGTTACTCTTGAAGACCTCTTGGAAGAAATCGTCGGTGAAATTGACGATGAGACTGACAAAGCGGAAATTGATGTCTTTGAAATTGCGGACAATACCTATGTCGTACAAGGAGCCATGTCTCTAAATGACTTTAACGAATATTTTGATGTTGAGTTGCAAAGTGATGATGTGGATACCATTGCAGGGTATTATCTGACAGAGGTTGGGCGAATTCCAACCTTGAAAGAGCGACTCAGCTGTGAAGTCGATAGTCAAAAGAAACACTTGATCTTGACGAATGACAAGGTGAAAAATGGTCGTGTGACCAAGGTAAAAGTTGAAATTTCTGAAATCGTCGAAGATGATGAAGAAACCAAATCAAAAGAAGATTAGAAAATAGAGGCCTGGACGTGTTCCAGCCTCTGTTTTTTTCTTGTCAGGGCTAGTTGAATTTTCAAAAAATTTTAAAAATTTCTGAAATAGTCTTGACAGCCAAAAAAAATTAAGGTAAGATAATACCCATAAATAAAGAAAGCAGAAAATAAACATGAAGCAACAAGCCATTTCAACTCAAAAATTTTACTTTAGCTACTTTAGATAGTGTTTGTAGACATGATCTCATGGATGCAAACAACCCAAGCAATTTGTTTGTATCTATGTGGCTAAGATTTTTGATGATGGTCCATAGAGCTAGTATCTAAATGGACCGAGGTTTTGTAACTTGTTGGAGAATTTCAAGCATCCGTTTAGAGAATGATCTAAGCGGATTTTTTATTTATTTTGCAGAAAAGGAGTTTTAAATGAAAGTAGTCAAAAAATTACTGGCACCAGTTTTGGTCGTAGGCCTTTTGTTAACATCATTGGTGACCTTACACCATCTGAAGGATGCTAAAAAGGACAATGTCTTTCGAATTGGGATTTCCCAGTACATCACCCATAAGTCGCTCGATGCAACACGAAAAGGCTTTATCGAAGAGTTGAAGAAAGAGGGCTATGTGGATGGGAAAAATATCCAAATTGATTTCCAAAATGCTCAAGGGGAGCAACGAAATCTGAAAAACATTTCCAAACAATTGGCGGAGAAAAGTGATCTAGTCTTTGCGATTGCAACCCCTTCGGCTCAAAGTTTGGCTAATACGACGAAAACAACGCCGGTTGTCTTCTCAGCTGTGACCGATCCATTGGCAGCGAAATTGGTGAAAAACTTGAAAGAACCTGGTGGCAATATCACAGGGACAAGTGACCAGTCAGAAGATGCGATCTCTACACAGGTAGACATGATTAAGCAAGTCCTTCCAACGGCGAAAACAGTTGGGATCCTCTATACGCAAAGTGAGCCTAACTCAGTTGTCCAAAAAGACAATGCGAAGAAGATCCTTGAAGCTAAAGGCTATCAAGTGGTTGAAAAAACCATCCTCGATAGTAACAATGTGAAGGCTGCAGCAGACAGTATCATGTCTGAAGCAGATATCGTCTTTGTTCCGACAGATAACATCATTTCTTCTACAATGGACACTGTAAAACAGGTATCCATCAGCCATAAGGTGCCCGTTTTTGGTGGATCTGCTGAAATGGTAGCTACTGGTGGCTTGTACAACTTTGGTACTGATTATGAGGAATTGGGAAGACAAGCTGCTCGGATGGCTATTCGCATCATGAAGGGTGAGAAACCTGGGAAAGTCGCAGTTGAAACACCTGAAAAATTAGAATTGCATACCAATAAAGAGATGGCGAAAGAGCTTGGAATTGATATTAGCTCGTTGAAGGTAGAAAAATAGGAGGTTTGAGATGAATTTCGTTTTATCAAGTTTATCAGAAGGTTTATTGTGGTCGATCATGGCGATCGGTGTTTACTTAACATTTCGAATTTTAGATATTGCCGATATGACGGCAGAAGGAGCCTTTCCACTTGGGGCAGCAGTTGTAGCTTCCCAAATTCAAGCAGGAAGAAACCCTTGGCTTGCAACCTTGTTGGGCTTCCTAGCCGGAATGATCGCAGGATTGGTCTCTGGAATTCTCCATACAAAAATGAAAATTCCAGCCCTCTTGACAGGGATTGTCACTTTGACCGGTCTCTACTCTATCAATATCAAAATCATGGGAGGGGTTCCTAACCTTTCTATCGGAGATTCTAGTACCATTTTCAAGAGTGTGATGAAATTAGGTCTTTCTAATGAAGAAGCTGTCTTTTTGATTAGCATTTCTTGCTTGATCATCGTCTGTATCTTGTTGACCCTCTTAATGAAGACGCAACTTGGCTTGGTTTTGCGCTCGACTGGTGATAACATTCCAATGAGTGAGGCCAATGGGGTCAATGTAGATAACATGAAGATGTTGGGCTATATGATTTCCAATGGCTTGATTGCCCTTTGTGGAGCCATGTTTGCACAAAATGATGGTTTCTCAGATGTGACTTCTGGTACAGGGACGATCGTAGTCGGCTTGAGTGCTGTGATTATCGCTGAAGTTTTGATCCACGAATTGACCATTGGTTGGCGCTTGCTTTCCATCGGGGTTGGAGCTATTGTGTACCGTTTGATTATCTTAAATATTTATGAGATCCCAAATCTCGATCAAAATATGGTTCGTCTCTTCAATGCGATCTTGCTCGCGATTGTCTTGTTCGCTCCTGAGGCGCAAAAACGTCTTCGTGTTCGCGGATTGAAGTTAGGAAATAAGTAGGAGAAAAGTATGGCAACATTATTATCAATTGAAGGTATTCATAAGACATTTGAAGCAGGAACAGTCAATGAAAACCATGTCTTAAAAGGCTTGGATCTCCAAGTAGAAGAAGGGGACTTCATTTCGGTCATCGGTGGAAATGGAGCTGGGAAATCAACCTTGATGAACATCTTGGCAGGAAATCTAGTCGTGGATGAAGGGGATATCTTGCTAGAAGGTAACTCCATCAAAAATACGAGTGTTCGTAAGCGTGCGAAAGATATTGCGCGTGTCTTCCAAGATCCTAAGATGGGGACAGCTTCCCGGTTGACCATTGAAGAAAATATGGCCATTGCCCAACGTCGGGGGAAATCTCGTGGTTTGAGCTGGGGAGTTCGGGAGAAAGATCGCGAATTATTCCGTGAAGCCTTGAAGGAACTGAATATCGGTTTAGAGAACCGCCTCAAAGTCGATACCCAATATTTGTCTGGTGGGCAACGTCAAGCTTTGACCTTGGTCATGGCAGCCTTGGTTAGACCAAAACTCTTGCTTCTGGATGAACATACCGCAGCGCTCGATCCTAAGACTAGTGAAATGGTCATGGAATTGACACAAAAGATCGTGGAAAGCCATGATTTGACAACCTTGATGATTACGCATGATATGAACCATGCGATTGAGTACGGAAATCGTCTCATTATGCTCTATCAAGGCAAGATAGTGGTGGATGTCAAGGGAGAGGAGAAAAAGCATCTGACGGTTGAAGATCTCATGCATCTCTTCCAGAAAAATAGTGGCCAAAGCCTAGTCAGTGATGAATTGGTTTTGGGATAAAGAAAAAGGCTGAGATGTAGTGTCTCAGTCTTTTATTTCTTACGCTTTGCAAAATCTACAAATCTGAATTTTTCGAGTTTATGGCGACTTTCAGTGAATTGAAATTGGCGCCCGTCTTGGAGATAGACTTTTGACTTGATTGAAACAACATAAGGGTCTTTGCCAATGTCCATGAGAATCTTGTCTCGGTCACCTGTGTGGTCAATAGTAATTTCTTTCTGAGCATAATCAATATGGAGTTTGAGGTCGTCCTCTATATACGAGTAGATAGACTGCTCAGCAATTTGCCGAGTGAGATTTGGGATTAGTTCCATATCCAGATAGTCCGTATCCAGAACCGATACCAGGTCATCCACCACACGCTGGCGGACCACCTTCCACACCATGCGAAACTCTGGGAAGCCGGTTATCAGTGAGGATTTTTTATCGATAATGATCTTGTCCAGACTGACCACATTGGTCTTAGAGCGCAGTCCAAGTTCTTGAACCAGTTCTTGGTAGCTAGTTAGATTAGAGACAGGAAAAT
>OGFK01000386.1_pt1 | contig 41330 bp, 44 predicted proteins | sample 1570931 | NCBI WGS metagenome assembly OGFK01 (sample SAMEA2581935, study PRJEB24529) | metagenome | biome: Human gut stool | place: China | collected 2011
TCATACTTGTGCCTACCAAGTGTGAATGGACGTCAAACCGTAGGCTGGCTTAATTCAGTTGTTCATATGAATTAGGCGAGACAACATGAACTGGGGTTGTGTAGCTTGTCTGTGAGCGGTAGCAACCTGAGATCTAAATCATAGACTGTGCTCGGAGAAGTCTATATGGCAACACTTCTGGACAGGGGTTCGACTCCCCTCATCTCCACCAATATTCAAGCTAAAGCTAGAAGATACGTAATTACTGTATAAACGCAGTAGTTACCTAATCTTCTAGCTTTTTTTAGTGTTCGCATATGATCGCTAAAATACGTATTTGTTCGCCTAAAATTTCACCATGATTTCACCACCGTTTCACCACGAGACACTTTTTTAAAAATGCCTTAAAAGCAGTTAAATAAAGGATACTTAATAAAAAAAGACCGGCAATAATGCCGGCCTAATTATGCCATAATATCGATCGAGTCGAGTATCTGTTTTTCTTGTTCTTTCATGGAATCTGTAACATGAGTATAGATGGATAGGGTAGTCTTAGGTTCGTTATGACCGACACGAGCCATAATCGTTTTTAACGGCGTTTGTTTCTCGGCTAATAACGATATATGAGTATGACGGAATGTATGAGTCGTTACAGTCTTATTAAATGGTACCGATTTAAGCAATTTATTTAAATAATGTGAATCATAAGGTACGCCGCCATCCGTTACAAAGATATAGTTATCGTCGTTCTTATAATTCTGCATAATCTGCTTACGGCTATGATTAAGCTGTATAAACGTCGATAAGATATGTCGAGCACGTTTATTTAATTGCACTCTACGGGCCGAGTATTCGTTCTTAGGTGGTATCCTAAGACCGTCTACCGTTAACGTCGCATTGACGTCGATAAATTCATTTTTAGCATTATAATCCTTAACACGCAATGCTCGTAATTCACCGATCCGTAGTCCGGTTAACGCCTGGAATTCGAATAGTAGAGCTACACGTTGATTCTTCTTAGCAATAGCTGTAAGGAAAGTCTTTAATTCGTCCTTCGTAAGGAACTTCTCACGGGCTTTAGTGATTTCCTCAGCAGTACGAGGAGGGCGCTTTAATATAATATCTTCTAAATAAGATATATCGTTTATATAGCCCATACGCTTACCATATTTTAATACTTGTTTTAGTACAGAATAAACACGCTTAACATAGTTAAAGCTTTTCTCTAGAAGACATTTATTTAACATTCTTTGGATGTAAATCGCTTTCAAATTAACAATTAAGATATCACCATCAATCCATCTTAAAAGTGCTTTAGCATGGTTTTCGATGTTTTGCTGTGTCGTAACCTTACGTAGGCCTTTATCGATGGTTACATACTCATCAGTAAGATCTTTAATCGTAAGAGTTTTATTACTAACGCTATTTGTTAGGATCTCGTTAATCCTATCGTTAAGAATACGTTGCATCTCTTTTTGAACTGCTTTAGTATTTTTAGACGATGTAACACTGACTCGTTTATTTTTGCCGGTTAAAGGATCCTTATAGTTTTCTCCGTAACGATAGGAGATAGTACCGTTTTTTTGCTTACGTTCATCAATGTACATATTTTATAATACTCCTATTGGCGTTTAAATAATGAAAGCAGATTTAAGAGGGCCGTCAACTGTTCCTCGGTCATATGGCTCAAAATAATATTAATATCGTCGATTAACTCATCACGTTCACGGTTATCGACAACGAGAGTACAAGCATCTTTTACGGTATCGAAATCCGTATTTAGAACATACGCTAATGCTTCGATTAAATCGTCGGATACCGTCTTAACATAGCCATTCTCGAGCATAGTGTAGGTAGTACGTTTATATGAAGCTTTCTTGAGATCGAGTGGCGTGATACTTTTACCGTTATCTAACAATTTTTTTCGCAAGTAGTCTTGTACGGCATCAGCTAATGCTTGATGGCTTAACCCGTTTTGTTTTCTTAAATTCTCTAATTTGATTAATTTTGGCATAGTAATAATCCTCCTAATAATAGTATAAGTCATATCTAAATCAAAGTCAATGACATGTATTGACTGTTCGCATATGTTCGCTTAAGATTATTATGTAGATAAAATTTGTAATTGTTTTAAAACGGATGCTGTAGAGTGGACACTGTGGCATCCTAGAAAGGATTTTAATGGTAGCTCAATGGGCTAGCGTTACTAATTTAGCTAAAATCTTCGACATCGGAAGAACTAAAGCTACTGAATTAGTACACCAAATGGAAATCGATCCCGAGTATAAGGACAATGTTATCTCTTTTAGTCATAAGAAGAAAAGCGTTAATATTGAAGCCTTTCAAGAGTTTCTGGTTACGAAAATTAGTCGTAAATGGATAAAATAACTCTTATTATGCATAAATGATATAACTAGCGTTAACCCGATACGGAAATGTCGTTCGTAATATATAGTATGAAAGCGCCGTCAAGGAAGCGCTAGTTATTAAATTTAAATAAAGGATAATCAAAGATGAAAAGAATTGAATTATTACAAGCAAAAGTTAAAGATTTTACTGTTATTAAAGAAGTGGCCTTCGATCACACTAACGGCCACCAATATCAAGTTAAGAATAATGCTACCGGCGAAGTAAGCATCAAGAATACATTCGAACTTACCGGTCAAGAATTTACTTCTGCAAATGGTTATAAAAAGAAAACTGATCGAGTTTTAAAAGACGATGCTAAAAGCAGAACTCATGGTATGACTCGTACTAGATTTTACCGTATCTGGAAGCAAATGAAATCTAGATGTAATAATCCTAGCCAGCAACAATATGAGACTTACAGCAAAATTGGTTACGATGAACGCTGGGATGTATTCGAGAACTTCTACGACGATATGTATGAATCTTATCAAGAAGGCTTAACTATCGATAGAATCGACGGTAGTAAACCTTATGGCCCTGGTAACTGTCGCTGGGCTGATCGTAGCACTCAACAACGCAATATGAAATCTAACCGTAAAGTCGAAGTTTGTGAAGGCGTCGAAGTTAAGTTAATCGATTTAACCGACGCGTATGGCATGAATAATAACACTGCTAGAAGTCGGTTAGATAATAGCCATTGGGAGCTCACTAGAACCTTATGCATCCCGACTAAAAAAGATCCTTTTAATTTCGGTGCTATGGATGAAGCGGCTCAAATCGAATGGCTCCATAAATCCAATAAGCTACTCGAATCTATCGTAGAAGATGCTGTTAATCAGCTAGCGTCTATGGAAGAAGATCCTAATATTGCTTACTTAAGAAAACAAGGCATCATTGTCGAGATCGGTGAGTGCTAATCAAAATCCTCTACCTGGGAAACTGGGTAGGGGATTTTTTTATGTTTAAAACGCAATACCTGGTGGCGACGGCTAAGTCTGCTTATTCTGAATAATAATACAGTGTCGTTCTGTATGATGAAGAATTGACCTCGGGATAAATTATATTAGGTAGATATCAAAACTCGCTCACAGCTCAAATTTCGAAGTTTTAGAGGCATTGTAGAAGATGTACAACACGATAAGCGCGGGCCGAAGCTTTAGCTGAGCACAATTCAAAAATAAGCTCTGTACGGTGAATAGCATTACCCGATGATTAATCATACCAGGTACATAGCAAACAGCCCTCAGAAGCTAAATTTCGAAGTTTTGGAAGCATTAGGGGAATCCGGTATATGATGCATCCTAATAAAGATATTTTTGGTGCGTAGGATGTTATCAATCGCTCTAGGAGCGCTTGGGATGTTTCCGGCCCGATGTGTACATGGTAGGCAAACCTTAGAGGGAGCTTCGTATCAATAATTCATTTAAAGGCTCTGTATGCTTCGTAAGGATGTACCGGGTAAGTTTGTATGACCTCGACTCAAAACGCTCTCAGAAGTCAAATATCGAAGTTTTAGGAGTATTGTAGGAGGGTATGATATCTTGATTCTGTATTCAAACTTAAAGGGAAGCTGGGTTAAGAAGGTTAAATAACAATTGCTATTTAATGCGCCATCTATTGTAACGAAGACAGCTTAATATCGTTTGTAGGATATACGGTATTTCTGGGGCAATGATTTTTCCGCTGGGGCCGAGGCGCTAGCCGAGTATGATGAAGGTTTTGTTCTTAGTATGTTATTCATAATATAGAACATACGTTCTTAGCATCGAACACTTGAGGGATGTGTTCGGGTTTAGGAAATCTTGGCCCGCAAAAACCTTGTTTGATGCCCGCGTAGGATATCTTATTAGAAGCTTAAATTAGCCGCGCATGCTATTGCATTTATTATCTAAACCCGAGAGCGGCATAGGATACAAGAGCTTTAAGATCGAGAACATCTAGTGTCATTAAATAAGCTTAATTTCGCAGCTAGGTTTGTTAGATAAATGATTAAAGTATAGGGCCCGGGATTTCGTTCTTAATAGCAAACATATCCTTACAGTAAACGTTTGATATAGAGCAGGATAATCCGCCGCCATGATTAAATCATTTATTATCTAAACTCACCTACGAAGCAAAAAAATCCATATTAATTATTAAAGCTATTAACACTAAATATCCTTCCTTAATCCTACCAGCTAAAATATCTAGATTAAATAATTATTGCTCGCGGGCTGGAAATAGCCGAAGCTCTCCTAGAGAGATTCACCTTCAAAAACATCCTACACTCAATAACATCCTTGCCCGCGAAAAACTCATACCGATTACCATGATAAGGTTTTCTCCTTCAAACACTATCCATAAGTTCCTACAAGTTCCTATACAGTGCGTAATAACATAGTAGAGAACGTTTTCTATTTCTTTACGGGAGCTACCGGGCAGGAAATATCCCAAGCGCTCCCGGAGCGATTGCTGATTACGTTACATATCCTTCAAACACATCCTACCCGGTAGCGTTTGATACTAGAAACACTTCTAATAAAAAATATTAAATTATTTATCTTTACCAGTACTATATAAGCTACCCTGTGCGTAATATATATTTTGAAGAGACGCAAACCTTATAGGCTTCGTATCTTAACAGCGAAAACCAGCTTAACTTAATCCTACTAGAAACGTTTCCTACTAAAGGTCGCTAGCGCTCCCCCTAATGAAACTATCTCGGTCGCTATCGCTCCCTTCGTCAGTTTCATTTAACTTAAAACTTCATCAAAACTTCATGATTAGATTAACCCAAGATACTAATGTCGTTTGTAATATATGTTTCGTAGAACGTTTTCAATAAGAGATATCGTTCGCTAACGCTCACTCATCTCTTATTTCAAGTTCTACTTCACATAGCCCTCGTCGACGGAATAACCCAGGCATCCGATCTTAATCGGTATTTGTTATTTCTAAAATTTAATTGGTTATAAACTTGTCGACGACGGCAACCTATAGTATAATATAAGTATAGTAGATGGTTTTAATTTAAAAAAATAAAAAAATATGTGAACCCTATATATACTTATATAGGAGTAAGCGATAAAAAACATCAAAAATTCAGTAGTTATGCTGGTTCACTGGCATTATTTTTGTACTGCATATGGGTAAAGTTAAAAATAAATCGTTACCTATATGGGTAAGGTTATTTTAAAGAAAGAAGATTAGTAAAATGACAGATAAAGGATACAATATATTTGAAGATATTGATGAAAACATAAAAGCTAAATTAGACGACACAATTGATACTGATCCAATAGAAGATGAGTCCACAGACATTAAAGATGATCGATACTATAAAACTCTCGTGATTCCAGAGGAAGTTCGCAAAATTAGCGTATTTAGTAAAGATGGTAAGTTTATCAATCTTAATAATTTTACTGTACGAACTAATAGAATAGCTGTTAGACGTAATGAATTGTTAAGACGAATTAATGATATAGCAATTGATGAGGCAAAAAGCGCCGGAAAAAATCGATTAGATTTTGCTTCTTTTAAATCTGCAATTATTATGTTGACCGAATATTTAAATGTCGACAATATCGTGATAGGCGATAACAAGAGATATAATTATTTAAATGTTGATGGTCTAAAAGCTTTATTAGCTACAGATGATTTTGGTATGGCATCGTCTACGGCGACTATGTTTATTAGATGTGCTAAGAAGGCTAAAATTTTAAAACAAATTGGGAAAGGCAAGGCTGCTAAATTTATGATGAATCCAGCAATTCATCTAAATTCTTATTTTTTGCGAATTAGCACAGAAGTATTTTTTGAATTCCCATTAGATTCAGCCTTATATTTTAACAAAAAACAGTATAATTATTTGTGCACAATTACAATTCCAGCTTCTTCTCCAGAAGAAAAGAAACGATTAAAGGACGGTATCAATTATGGACTATAAAAAGACAATAGGAGATGCTGTATATAAAGCAATCGAAAATCACTTTATTATTGGCAATGATTACACATCCAAAGAATTAAGAGATGAATTCATTAAACATTTAAAAGTAGAATTGCCAGAATTTAGAGTATTGCAAGCAGCAATTATTGAAACTCCAGACGAATACAGTGAAAATTACTCAGCTTATGTTAAATTAGTTGATTTAAATAACAACAATTATAAAGCCGGCATATATGTAGGCGATACAGGAATTGAAGTTAATGTAGACGAGGTTAAATAGTGAAACCACAAATTATAGATAGAGAACAACAATACATTAATAGTATGAAGTCAATAATAACAAATGCTTTAATTAATGAAGATACTACTTTTGAATTAGGGACCAGTAAAAAAGATAAGAGTGAGATAGAGGCGCTATTAAGCGATATTTTATCTAAATCTCTTCCTAATTTATTTATTATAGATACTTTTATTATTAAATGTGAAAATAACAGTATTACATCGTGGTTTGCAATACTAGAAGACGAAAAATACCAATATCAAGCATCTAAAATGGTTGATTCTAATCAAATAATTGCTAATACAACATATTCAAGAAAAGAATATTTAAATAGCAATTTAAAATTACACTAAAATAGAGGTACGACCATGGAAGAAAGAATAGTCTCTTTTACTGAAAAAGCCTTATTAGAATTTTATGAAGGCATGGAGGCTATAAGATCTTTGTTTACAGATAGAGATAATATTTATTCTCTTATTGATAGTAATAACCGACATAGTATTGAAGCTAAACTGAAGCAAATCCTAAATAAGACACGTTTAAATATTAAGCTATTAGGATTTAATACAAAGCAAAGAAAAAATGTAGTATTCGACGAGATGGAAATAGAAGCTATAAACATCTTCTTAAATCTTAATGATATTGATTATACTGTAAAAATCAGCATAGGATTAAGAGGCGATATTTCAGTAAGGACAAAACTTAACTTCAGTTTGCAGATGATGGAGAAAGTTAAAACTTCACTAAATCTTCATGATTGAATTAACCCGGGATGCAACTCCCGTTTGTAATATATGTTGTGAAAGGCAACAGCGATAAAACTTAATATTAATTCACTAAAGCACTGTTTCCAATCCTACGCAGTGCTTTTAGTTTACCCAGATCGCGATCGGCGCCTTAATACATCTTATTATTTAACCTTTATATCTTATATAACTAATAATATGAAAACTAATAACATATATCCTATTAATACTCCTTATACTAAAGAACAAGAGACTGCATTATTTAATGAATATTTCAGTACTCCGTCCTCCAGAATAAAGAAATCGATCAAAGATAAGATCGTACTCAACCAGGTATCTCAAGTTATAAGTATAGCTAAAACCTTTCGCGATTCTGACGACATTGACGACCTAATCCAAGAAGGTATGGTAGCCGTGCTAATAGCTTTTAATAAATACAACCCAGATCACGATACTAAGTTTTCAACTTATGTTCGTCCAGCAATTAATGGCCATTTAATCCGGTATTTGCAAAAGAATAAGACGTTACGACTTCCGGACCGGACGCCTAAGATTCTTAAGCAAATTAATAAGGCCAAAGAACTACTAAGCAGAATTGAAAAACGCATAACTACTACAAATATTGCTGAGTTAACTGGGCTCGATGAACAACAAATCATCGACATCCTTAACGGTATTCAACTAGTCGAACTTAATAAGTTGAATGATGAAGGTGAAGAATTAATCAATACAATCGAGGATCCGACCACGATAGAGGCTTTTAATAGCGTCGTTTCTTCTACTCTTGATTTAAGCTCTTTAACCGATGTTCAACAACAGATTATTATGCGCGACTTCTACGATGGATACACCGACGAAGAAATAGCTGAACAACTTAACATCGCTATCGCTACTGTAAAACAAGAAAAGCTAAAAGCACTCGATACTTTGAGATACACACTAGAAAGGAACTAACTATGGAAACATTGAAAGTAAGAAGACCTCTTCCTGGCGAAGAAGAGGGTGTACTTCGCAACGATAAAGAAGTAACGATCGTATCCAACGTACTAGTTAATTTTATAAATACATGGGTACTTATAACGTCTATCCTGGCCATATATTCGTTTTATTCGTTTTTCTTTAAGTAAAGGTACCAAATCATGAAATACACTCCGACGCAAAAACAACAAATAAAGGACTTACTTGATAATTCCGTAGAGTATGTAGTGGAACCATTATTCGGTGAACAGAAGCCATACTACAACACAGCCCTAGCTAGACAATATATGGAACGATATCGTGATCTAGCACTCGAAATTAAACGATCAAATTCTCTTACACGATTATACGATCAAGATATCTCGAAACTCGACGATAAGCAACTTAAAGAGACGTTAAAAGAATACAAGGCTGACGAGTTACGGCTCCAGAAACAATACATCGATACGCAACAAGAAATAGCTAATACGATTAAACGTGTACCAGATGCACGCTATCGATTATTACTCACGAACTACTACTTGAACAACGTACCCTTAACGGTACTAGCTACTACGTTTGAGACATCGCGATTCAATACTGGCTGTTCTTTTAGAGCAATATCCAAAGCTATTATTGAAGCTCTTAAATTAGTATGTGAAGTGTTACAGGAGAGTAATAATGGATGACGAATTAATTATTATTGTAGCGTTTGTATTGTCGGGAATATTTGTTCCATTGTTTCTAATTAGTTTCCTTTAAAAGAAGCGGTCGCATATTAGAGTGCGGCCGCCTTTTTATTTTTATTAGCTTCATTATTTAACACTATATCTAATACACTAATAACATCATATTTAAATAAAAAATTTTCTATTTTAGTTCCTATAAGTTCCTATAAGTTCCTATGCCGTGCGTAATAATATAGGTGTAAGGATTAATAACTTAATTCACTCCTCTGTTTTTCATCCATTTCTTTTCATCTACTATTCCTACCTTACAATGTAAAAACCATATTTAAGCTTCCTACTGTTTTTGCAACAAGATTTTTTTCATGATTACTCCTTCTAAAAAAAGCTACCCTCTCTAAACAAGAGGGTTCTTTTTTTTAGCTTACTAACCAAACATACATTCGTAGTTAATCACTTAATAATAACTACTATATATATACATTTAATTACAACGAAAGAGGTGAGTTCCATCGCAATAACGCAAGACTCCCGAGGAAGAATCGTTGTGGATGGGTATACACTCACTCCTAAACAAGCCAGGTTTTGCGAGGAATATGTTTCTAACGGGAATGTTATTAATGAAGCCGTTATTAAAGCTGGTTATTCAAAATCCAGTCCATCGGTCGTTAATAACATGGGCCTAGAAAACCTTAATAAACCTGCCTGCAAGGCTTATATAGCTGAATTACAACAACGATTTAGACAAACTACAGATCATAGAGTAGCAACCATAGAAGAACGTCGTAACTTACTTACTCAATGGATTTACAGCGACGACGTAAGATATAACGACAAACTTAAAGCACTCGATATCTTAAACAAGATGGATGCTGCATATGAACAACGCATCAAAATGGACACAACGATTAATAATCCGGTTCAATCGTTAACGACAGAAGAGCTACGAAAGCTAATTGATAATAAATCCGATTAACTTTCCCTATGTATTTTCGATTACATGCGAACACATACGAACACCAAAAGGAGGTGAGATGAATTCCACAAGTAAGCCAAATGAGAATGACACCAGAGTTAAAAGAACGTCTTCAATATGAAGCAAGGTTAGAACTCGCTCGGCGTGACTTCTTTGATTATTGCGAATTAATGGCTCCCGACTTTTATAAACGATCGAGGCCTTATCTCCTTTATCTAACCTCGGTACTTCAAGACTTCGTATCACAGTCCAATAAGAAAGTATTAGTCGTATCTATGCCACCTCGTACCGGTAAATCAAGAACAGCCACTAAATTCGTTGAGTGGTATCTCGGTAAAGATCCGACACAAAAAATAATGACGGGATCTTACAACGAAACACTATCGACACAATTTGCTAAGTCAGTCAGAAATGCTATACAGACTAACAAAGCTGATCCATTTACACCGGTATACTCCGACGTATTCCCAGACGTAAAAATAAAACAAGGTGATGCGGCTATGAATATGTGGTCTTTAGAAGGCCAATATTCGTCTTATCTTGCTACATCTCCTTCGGGTACTGCTACCGGTTTCGGGTGTTCTTTAATGATCATAGACGACGTTATTAAGAATGCACTAGAAGCTAATAATCAGTTAACTAAACAAGCTCACTTCGAATGGTTTACTAATACGATGTTATCTCGTCTAGAAGAGGGCGGCAAAATCATTATTATTATGACACGCTGGGCGTCCGATGATTTAGCTGGACGTATTATTAATCACTTTAAAGACGATGCCGAAGTCGTATCACTTAAAGCGCTCCAAGACGATGGAACTATGTTATGTGACGAAGTACTATCCCGCGAGTCTTACGAAGAGAAAAAGAAGCTAATATCGCCCGATATATTTTATGCTAACTACCAACAAGAACCGATCGACTTAAAAGGTCAGCTTTACTCATCGTTTAAAACTTATGATACACCTCCTCAATTCGAACGTATCGAAGCATACACCGATACAGCAGATACTGGCTCTGACTACTTATGTTCTATTATATACGGCGTTTATCAAAAAGAAGCCTACATCCTCGACGTTATTTACACGAATGATCCGATGGAGATAACGGAACCACTCGTAGCAAAACATCTATACGAATATAAAGCGAATATTGCTCACATCGAATCTAACAATGGCGGCCGAGGCTTTAGCCGACAAATCATTCATTATCTAACTAATACCTATAACACTAACTACACTACAATAAAAGCTTTCCATCAAAGTAAGAATAAACAATCCCGTATCTTATCTAATGCTACCTGGGTAATGGAACATATCTACTTCCCGTATAACTGGCATAATAAGTATCCAGAATTTTATAAAGCCATCACAAGCTACCAGCGTGAAGGTAAAAACCTACACGACGATGCTCCCGATGCACTAACCGGTGTAGCAGAAAAGATTAATACACAAACACCGACATTCGAATTTGTATAAGAAAGGACCTAAATGCTAAACGAAGAATGGAACGATATCATCCGTAAGCATGCCGGTATGTCCGAGTCCCAATTCGTGCAAGCAGAACTCGAAGCGTTTCTTTTCTCTAAGAAACGACAAGAGATACTCCAGGCACGTAACTACTATCAAGGTAAACATAAACTACCAGAACATGTAGTCATGGACTCTAACGGCAATCCGACCGACGCTAAAGGTACGATTCCTAACAACAAGATTATTAATAACCTATTCGATGATTTAGTCGATCAAAAGACTAATTATCTATTATCAAAGCCTATCGACGTTAAATCGACTACAGACTTAACCGACTTCTTTAATAAGAACTTCCAACGGACATTAAAGAATCTCGGTAAAGATGCTTATATCGGAACAATAGCTTACTTACATCCCTATATCGATAATCAAGGTAACTTCAAACTAAAACGAATGAAGCCCGAATTCGTTATCCCGCTATGGCACGACGAGGAACACGATTCACTCGATGCTTTTATTTACTTCTATGAATTCGAAGTATATATGACGCCGAAAACTAAGACTTCCTTCTATAAGGTCGAATATTACAAGCCAGAAGGTGTTACGTACTACGACTACATCAATGGAACACTTCAACCAGATACGACTAAAGCATCCAAACCTTATATTCAAAGTAGCGGCCTTTCTTATAATTGGCAGTCGGTTCCCTTAATCTGGTTCCGATCTAATTCAGAAGAAGTACCGTTACTCTCTAAGATAAAGCCACTACAAGATGCACTTAATCAAATGTTGTCTAATTTTGCTAACGTAATGTCTCAAGACGTTCATAATACGATTCTCGTTATTAAAGGATATGATGGTGAAAACTTAGCTAACTTTAGGGAACAATTAGCACGATATGGAGCGATTAAAATTACGTCTTCCCCGGAATTCGAATCTGGAGTCGAAACACTTAATATCGAAGTTAATGCTTCCAACTACGAAACGATTATTAAGCTTCTTGAACGAGCTATTATCACGAATGGTCGAGGTTTCGATGCAAAAGATGATCGTATGGCAAATAACCCGAATCAGATGAACATTAATTCAATGTATTCCGATATCGATCTCGATGCTAACGAAATGGAAACCGAATTCCAGGCATCACTCGAGCGCCTATTAACATTCATTAATGCATACCTTTCATTATCTAACAAACCTATATCTAACGATACAGTATTTATATTTAACCGAGACTTACCATTAAATCAATCTGAGTTAATCGATGCATGTCGAAACTCTACCGGTATTATCTCTGAAGAAACGATAGTCGCTAACCATCCGTGGACTCTCGACACAAAAGAAGAACTTGAGCGTATTAAGAAAGAACGTAACGAGGTACTAAACAATGACGTACTGGGAACAACGCTTTCTTAATTTAAAAGAAGATGGCTTACACGTAGCACAATCCTCTTACGAAGACCTTACTTCGATATATGCGTATTCCTTAACTAAGTACGAGAACCAGATAGCCGGTTTCATACAAAAATACGCTAACTCTAATAACCTCTCCCTTGCCGATGCTAAGAGACAGTTATCGGCACGAGAATTAAAAGATTTTAAGATAACGCTTAACCAATACATTAAGCTTGCACAACAAAAGAATTTATCCCCGAAACAAATAAAACTTCTTGATAATGCTTCCTTACGGGCACGTCTATCACGCCTAGAAGAATTATGGATTCATACTTCACAGTTTGTCGAAATCTTAGCACAAGAACAGCATACCAACATAAGCGATGCACTAAATAAAGTTTATAACTCGACCTACTACGAAGCCGCATATCTTACACAATCACTACAAGGGCAATATCAAACATTTAGACAAATACCTAAGAAAGCCATTCAAGAAGCTATTAATACGCCGTGGAACAACCAAGACTTCTCACAACGTATCTGGGATCAACGAGATAAGTTAATCACGAAGCTACAGCAAGAGATAACACGTTCCTTTATTGCACAAGAACCAACAGAACGCATTACAGAACGTATATCCCAAGCTTGTAACGTACAAATGTCGAATGCACGACGTTTAGTCGAAACAGAAGTAGCTTACGTACAAGAATTAGCACTTAATAATACGTTTAAAGAATTAAACGTTAAACAATATCAGATACTAGCAACCCTCGATAAGCATACATCGTCAGTATGCCGTCACCTCGATAAACACATTGTCGATCGTACCGACTTTAAGCCTGGCATTACGGCTCCACCGTTTCATCCGTATTGTCGTTCGACGATGATACCTAACGTACCATTGCAATCTAGGGCATCACGACCAGATACTAAGACGGAATATGTACCCGATATATCTTACGAAGAGTGGAAAGCTACTTACCTAAAGTAGCGCCGCTAGACAACATTCATTCATTTATCTAACCCTTGTCTTTTTAAATACGCTACAGACGATAAAGAATAACGTATTACATCCTTTAAATAAAGTGAGAGATGTGACTCTCGTAAATAAAACGAATTCATTATAGGAGATTAACTAACAATGACTAAAGAAGAATTACTTGCACTTAATCTTACAGAAGAACAAGCAACAGCGATCATCGAGGATTATGGCAAAAACTATGTAACAAAGTCTCAATTTAATGAGAAAAACGAAAAATATAAGCAACTTAAATCCGAGATCGAAACCACACGAAGCGAAATCAATAAACTAACCGAATCTGAAACAGCTAATGAAACATTGAAAGCACAGATTAAAGAATTACAAGAAAAAGCCGCTGAACGTGATACTCAATATGCACAACAAATTAAAGATATGCAAGTCGATAACGGTATCAATACCGCAATTCTTCAATGTGGCGTAAAGAATCCGAAAATCTTAACTTCCCTCTTAAATAAACAAGCTATCGAATTAAAAGAAGACGGCACTCTAACAGGCCTTACCGAGCAAATCGAAGCTTTAAAACAATCGGATCCTTACTTATTCGCCGAATCTAAACCAGTCGGTGTCGTACCTGGTGAATCTAACGCTAACCCTAATCCTGGTATTACGAAAGAACAATTTAACAAAATGTCTTACAAAGATAGAGTAGCACTACAGGAAAGCGACCCGGATCTTTACACTCAATTATCTAACTAATTTATTTAACATGGAGAACATTTAACAAATGGCTAACGAAACAAAACTCGCTAATATTATTAATCCACAAGTTATGCAAGATATGGTATCTGCTGGCTTGCCAAAAGCATTAAAATTCACACAATTCGCACAAGTAAACGAAGACCTTAAAGGCGTTCCTGGCGATACTATCACAATTCCGGTATGGGCTTATATCGGTGCAGCTGAAGACGTTGCAGAAGGTGCAGAAGTAACGACTACTACTATGACTGCTTCCACTAAAACAGTACAAATTAAAACAGCTGGTAAAGCTATTACATTAACAGATAAAGCAGTTAACTCTGGTTTGGGTGATCCTGTCGGTCAAGCTACTCATCAATTATCTTTGTCTATCGCTGATAAAATGGATAACGATGTATTGGCAGCTCTAGCTACTACTACTTTGGCAGCTACTTCCGCTAAAGCTATCTCTTATGAAGGCGTTGTATCTGCTGTCGATAAATTAAACGAAGAAGGTAATACTGAAAAAGTTCTTTTCGTAGCTCCTAGCCAAGTAACAACTTTACGTTTGGATCCTAACTTCATCGACCGCAATAAATATAATGCCGACGTAATGATCAACGGTGAAATCGGTATGATCGCTGGCTGTCGTGTAGTTGCATCTCGTCGTATCGACGACTCCAAAGCTACTATCGAAAACTATATCGTATGCTTGTCCCCTGAAGTCGAAGACGGTACTCCAGCTCTTCCAGCTGTTACTATCTACACTAAAGCTGAAGCTATGCTCGAAACAGAACGCCATGCTAAAGCTCTATCCACAGATGTAGTAGTATCTGCACATTATGCTGTAGGTTTGACTAACGAATCTAAAGTAGTTAAAGCAACTTTCAAAAAATAATAAGGGTTAAATAATCATGGATAACATAAAAGAACTCATTCGGTTCACGACTCATTTTAACGTGACTCCGGAATATGACAACGTTCTTCAATACATCTATGATACGGAACGGCAATATCTTCTTAATATCTTAAACGAAGAAGAGTTGCCGTCCGAACTCTCTGGCTTACTTGACAAAAGAGTAGCCGCAAGGTTTATCGATCATCATAAGGATATCATTCTTAAAGAAGCCGACCTTCAACCGATCACCAGATTAAAAGAGGGTGATACGGAAATTGAGTTCGGCGGCGATAATACCTTACATTATTTAACTTCTCTCATTACTAAATGGACTTCCTTAGAAGGTACTGATATAACATGTTATCGCAAATTAAAATGGTAGCTCGTCAACATATCGAGCGTCTTTATACAGATACATGTATTCTTACTGAACAGAAGAAAGCCATACAAGATCCTCTCACTGGCATAATTAAGAACGGCGAACTCGAGGCAATCAGTTACCCTTGTCGAGTTTCATTTAAGACTCTTCAGACTAACGATATCGTTAATAAGCTACCATCGGCTTCTCAGACCGTAGTCTTATTCATTTCGCCCGACGTCGAAATTAAGCCAGGTACCGATATCGAGGTTATCCGTAACGGTCGACACTTCAACTATACAGCTTCCTCTCAAGTAGCGTTATACGACATTCACCAAGAGATCCAATTAACGCTTAAGAGTAAACATAATGGCTAACGTAATAGTCGATCTCTCCGGATTCGAAGAATTATTAAAGAAGACAAACGAGCTTCAGAATAATATATCTTCATTAAACGAGGAAATCACCGATAACTTAGCACAACATTATTTAGCCGAAGCTATAGCGAATACTCCAGTCGGTCAGCTACAGATATCGCCAGACGGTAAATACCGTTCAGAATCGGAACACATGAGACGATCCTGGGAAGCAGAACGTATTAATGACTCTACCGTTAAAGTACAGAATTCGGCTTCCTATGCTTCGTATGTAAACGACGGCCACCGACAACGACCAGGACGTTTTATTCCCGTACTCGGTAAACGTCTTACTAAGTCGTTCGTTAAAGGTCTACACATGCAAGAGAAGGCAGAAGCGGCTACGAGAAGAGCTTCAGATAAGATTATGAAGAACGCGCTCGACGAGTACTTATCAACGTGGAGCAAATAATGAACTATATTAATGAAATCATCGACGGCATAGCTAAATCATTATTTAACTCTTTTAAATATCCTATATACATCGACGAGATTAAATCAGATGCACAATTCCCTTGTTTCATAATAGAGACACTTAATACAGAACAGACACATATCATGGACGTACGTTATAACCGACGTAATGACTTCGATATTATGTTCTTTATTTCAGACGACGACTATATCGAATCTCAGAAGGAACAGATTAACCCCGTAACCGAGAGCTTATATTTCGATTTAGAGTATATAACACTCTCTGACGGATCACTCCTTAACGGTATCGATATGAGTCACCGTATCACAGACGGCATCTTACATTTTAAGGTCTCGTACGAATATCATATCTTAAAAGTAATCGATAAAGATCCTATGCTTACATTAAATCAAAATCAAGAGGTAACAGATAATGCCAAGAACAAAGAAAACTGACGAAGTAGTAGAAGTTACGAACGAAGTGACTAACGAAAACACTGCTCCAGTTCCTACTTTTTCCCCGGAAGTAATTATTGCTTCTGACCGTTTTAAACAATACGCCGACTTAATTGCAGCTGTCATCGAAGATCGTGAATACAGCATCGAGGAAGTTGAAGCTTTACTACAAGATACTTTAAATAAACCGGTCATTGAAGTTTTCAATGACGAAATCTTTAACGATTAATTTTTTAAATAAAAGGAGAACTACTCAATGGCATTAGGTGGCGGTTACTGGCTATTCCAAAATAAAACATTGCCAGGCGCATATATCAACTTCGTCTCCAAAAATAAAGCATTTGCCGAAATCGTAGATCGTGGTTATGCGACTATGGCACTTTCCTTAGACTGGGGCGAAACTAACAAAATCGTGCGTGTCGAACAAGAAGAGTTCCAAAAAGACTCCGTTAAAATCTTCGGTTACGACTATGCTCACGAAAAAATGAAAGGTCTACGTGATCTTTTCATTAATACTAAAACTTTATATTTATATCGTTTAAACTCCGATGCTGTTAAAGCACAATCTACTATCGCTACAGCTACATGTGGTGGCGAACGTGGTAACGATATCGCAGTCGCAGTAGCAGCCGATATCAACGATGCATCTAAATTCACGGTAACAACTTACTTAAAAACAGACGGCGTCGTTAAGAAAGTCGACGAACAAACTGGTCTAGCTACTCCGAAAGACCTCGTTAATAATGCATTCGTTACATTTAACGAAATCTCTGCATTTACGGCACAAGCAGCTACATACTTAACTGGCGGTACTAACGGTACAGCTGTTCAAGCATCCGACTATCAGAAGTATATCGAATTAATCGAGCCATTCTATTTTAATGTGTTAGGTTATACTGGCTCCGATACTACAATTCAAAACTTGTTTATTGCATTTGCTAAACGTACTCGTGAAACGACAGGTCAAAAATTCCAAGTATGTCTTTACAACAATACTCGTGCTAATTACGAAGGCGTCATTTCTTTAGCTAACAAAGTTAACGACAAAGGCGCTGAACCAGGTGCTGGTGTATATTGGTTAACTGGGGCCGAAGCATCTTGCCCTATTAATAAATCTTTGACTAATAAAATTTACGACGGCGAATACAACCTCAACGTTCAATATAAACAATACGAATTAGAACAGTTTATTAAAGGCGGTCAAATCGTATTCCATAATGTAGCCGATTCTGCATCTGGTAACGTTAAAGGCAACACTCGTCTATTATCCGATGTTAATACGTTTACAGAATTCTCTAAAGAACGTACTAAAGACTTCGCTCTTAACCAAGTTATTCGCGTACTCGATAACTCCGCATACGATGTAGCTCGATTATTTAACAATTATTATTTAGGTAAAACTCCTAACGATAAAGATGGTCGTATTGCATTGTGGAACGATATCGTTAAATTGTTCGAAGATTATGCTAAAGTACGTGCAATCAAAGAATTCGAATCTAAAGACGTTCAAATTCCTCAAGAAGGCGACGAAAAAGGTTCTGTAGTCGTGAACTACGAAATTAATCCGACAGTCGCTATGGATAAATTGTATGCTACTTGCTACGTTAAATAAGGAGTTAAATAATGGCAGATAAAGCTCAAACTATGTTAGCAAAAGACGTTATTCGCGCAGTCGAAGCTCGTGCTTATATGACTATTAACGGTAAACGTCGTTTGTTACTCAACGCTAAAAAAGTCACTATTAAAGTCGATAAAACTAAAGAAGAAGTGGCTATTTTAGGTCGTATTACTAAAGGCAATAAATCTACTGGTGCTAAAGGTACTGGTTCTATGACCGTATACGATAATACACCTATCTTTACAGAATTAATGATCGACTTCATGAATCACGGTAAAGACGTATACTTCGATCTTCAAGTGACTAACGAAGATTCTGATAGTGCAGCTGGTTCTCGTACAGTCGTTATCAAAGGTGTTAATATCGACAACTTTGATTTAACTTTATGCGATGCTGACGGCAAATATTTGGAACAAGACGTAGACTTCACATTCGAAGGTCTCGAAATTCCAGAAAACTTTAAAGAATTAGACGGTATGCAAGCCTAATTCCGCGTAAATCTTAGATAAGGGGCCTTATGGCTCCTTATTATTCTATATAAGGAGATTAACCTCTATGGCAGATATCAAAAATATGTCCTTAAATGGATTCTTTAAATCTAATGCTAAATCTTTACCCGATGTAAAGGTAGTCGTATCTGAACGCTTTACTAACGAAGACGGCAGTCCGATCGAATGGGTACTACATCCTATTAGCACTAAATTAGTCGAAGAAATTACGAAACGCAATACTAAAACTACGATTAAAAACGGCAAAAAAGAATCTACCGTTAACGAAGAAAACCTTAACGCAGAACTTCTTGAAGCTGTCGTATTATATCCGTCTCTTAACGATGCCGAATTGCAAGACTCTTATGGTGTATCCTCCGCTAATGAATTGTTAGGTGCTATGTTATACCCTGGAGAAACACAAGTATTAACAGCTGCGTTACAAGAAGTAATGGCTGGTACTAAAGCTAACGATATCGACGAATTAAAAAACTAATAGAGGAGAACCCCGAGGCATATCTCTACCATAGGGCCCTCCAAGATTTACATATCCGTCCGCTCGAATTAAATTCTATGGATGAACAGGAACGCAACTTTATTTTTGCTTCCCTCGCCATGAGAGAAAAAGAGCGGGCCCACATTTCTAAAGAATTAAAACGAAATAAATCAGGAGTTGAATATGTCTATACTATCTAACACGATTAAGTTAAATAACGGTGTTTCTCCTGTCTTAAAAGATATAACTCAAACGGCTGGCAGTGCTTCGTCTAGTATGTCGAATTTTGCTCAACAAGTTACGAATACTGGCAACGCTGCCAATAATGCACATGGCTCTTTATCTAACCTTAAATCTATTTTCTTAGGTTCTCTAGGGGCTAATATAGCAGCTGCTGCTATTGCTAAAGTAGGCGATGCTATCGGTCATGTATTCGAAGCAGCACAAGAATTCTCATCTATTCAAGCTCGACTCGGTTTAATTGTGGGGGAGCAAGGCAACGTAGCAGCTTTAAATAAAGAGATTTATGAATCGGCTAGACGTTCTCGTACTGAATATGCTTCTATGGCTGAAACGGTAGCTACATTATCTCAATCGGCACACGATGCATTCCCAGACCCTAAAGAAGCTGTAGACTTCGCTGAAAAAATCAATAAAGTAATGGCTATCGGTGGTACGACTGGCGTTAATAAGAAGAACGCTATGATTCAGTTAACACAAGGTTTAGCATCTGGTCAGCTACAAGGCGATGAATTCCGAAGTATTGCCGAAAATGCTCCGATGATCGAGAATATCATAGCTAAAACTATGGGCGTTTCTCGTGGTGAGTTAAAGAAACTAGCTTCTGAAGGTAAAGTCACAGCTGAAGTGATTAAGAAGGCTATGACAGATAATGCCGACGAAATTGAAGAAGCATATCGTAAATTGCCACATACATTCGCTGACTGGGCCACTGACATCAAGTCAGTCGCCGAATATGCTTTTGCTCCATTATTCGATGCTGTTAATGAATTAGCTAATTCTCCAGAATTCAGACAATTTGTCGATAGCATAGAAAATAATATTCAGTATATAGCTCCGATTATTAAAAATGTATTCAATGAAATATCGTATGCATTTAAACAAGTATTAACGACAGGTCAACAAGTATTTGGCTGGTTACAAGAAAATGCATGGTTCGTACATGCTGCTTTATTTGCAATAGCTACGATAGCTCTCGTATATGCTGCTAACTGGTTAGTTGCTACGGCTTCTACTGTAGCTGCTACTGTTGCTCAATGGGGATTAAATGCTGCTATGTTAGCATGTCCAGCAACATGGGTAGCGTTAGCTATTATGGCTATTATCGGTGCATTATATCTCGTTATCGATATGTATAACGAATGGGCTGGTACTACGTATACAGTGGTCGGTGTTATCGCTGGTGTATTCGGTGCATTATGGGCTGTTATTTATAATCAAATAGCTTATATCTGGAATGTCTTTATTATTTTCGCTAACTTCATTTCAGATGTATTTAATAATCCGACTAAGGCAATACAAAATTTATTTAAACGTTTATGGAACAACTTAGTCGAATTCGCCGTACAAGGTATTAATGCGATGCTCGGCGTTATGAAACAAGTACCGTTCCTTAAAAATTTATTAGATGGTGTCGGTAATGTCGTAGCTTCCAGATTCCAAGTACAAGTCGATGCTGGTGCGTTTGACGATTATAAATTAGAAAGCAAGAGTATTTTAGGTACTGCAAGTGACTGGCAGAATGCTGGCGATAGTTTAGTCGGCAAAATCAGTAACATCTTTAATCCTAGTCAACCAAGTATTAATACTGATGAACAAGAAGCTAATAGCGACAAACGTGCAGCCGTATCCGATGCTGCTAAAGACACAGCTAAAAATACAAAGAAAACTGCTAAAAATACAGCAAAAACAGCTAAAGCATTACAGTTAACAGCCGACGAAATTAATACGTTAAATAAAGGCATTATGAACGATGCTATTAAGTCCTGGTCTCAACGTACTATCCACTTAAACGTAACAAATAATAATCAAATTGATTCTAGTGTCGACTATAACGACTTTAGTACTAACTTCGCTAATGGCCTAGTCAATGCATTCCAACGTAATACTGGGGAGGCTTTAACATAATGTATTATTTCTACTTAGACAACCTCCAGATACCGATCCCGCCTAAATCTCTCGAGATCTCTTATAGCAACAAGAACGAAACAATCGATCTTTTACAAACTGGTGAAGTAACGATACCTAAACCTATGGGCTTGACTGAATACTCCTTCGAGATTCTTTTACCTAATAGTAAATATCCGTTTAATCAGTCCATTCTCGAGAAGAGTAAAAAAGCCGAGTATTATGCTAAGAAGATTCATAGCATGAAAACAGCCGGTAACCCAGTTAAATTTACCGTAGTTCGTATGAAACCGAATGGTGAAATGCTTAGTATGATCACGGAACGAGTTACGATCGAGACTCTTACGAATAAAGAAGACCATGATTATGGCTTCGATATGTATTTAAGTATCACGTTAAAACAATGGAGAGACTACGGCACTAAGAAGCTAGTGATCGAAGAAAATAAGGACGGTAGTGCTAGTGCAGCCGTTAAGACAGAACGTCCGACCGATAAAGTACCGGCTAAGGAAGTTAAATCTCCTAACGGTTTTAATAAGGCAACTCTGCAAAGAGTGGTAAAACAAGAATTCGGCAACACTAATAATTTATTTAAAATTGCCGCGTTAAATAAAATTGGAGTACCTTGCTATTTAGGTGCTACTCAAGCACTCAGTATGTATAACGAAGGAAAGGGGACTGACGCATGGACGGATCTCATTCTCAAAAAGTAACACATGCTCCTCTTCGTGTACGATACGAGTTACTCGTAATGCATGACCGAAAGGACATGTATTTATTAGACCCGCAAGACGGGGTTACGCTAGATCGTAGCCCTGACCTTGCTCCGGCTAAACTAACTTTTAAAGTATTTAAAGATAAAATCCTTAATATCGAAGAAGGCGACCTCGTTAATCTTAAAGTTAACGGTGAATTAGTATTCGTCGGCTATATCTTCGAGAAGAAACGTAGTAAAGATAACTTTATCGAAGTAACGGCATACGATCAATGTCGTTATTTAAAATCGGAAGGTTATTACGTATTCGACGGTACTAAAACAGCCTCCGAATTGATTAAAGCCTTAGCCGCAGATTTAGCTATTAAATTAGGTGATATTAGCCCGACCGTATATAAGATTAAATACATCTACGACGGTAAAACGTATCAAGATATCTTCCTCGATATGTTAAAACAGACTAATATTTACTCTCCTAAGATACCGGTCATGAAGCCGTTAAAGAAGTCGACCGATAGTAACTTCGCGGCGCCTAATGGTACCTACTACGAACAAAACGACATTAAATATCTTACTGATCACGGTTATAAACAGGAAGATGCATTAAACGAATTAGCTAAGTCGCCTAAATATAAAGTTAAAACATGGGATGCTACTCAAAACGCTAAGATGGCTCCCCCTAAACGAGCTACAGATTCCGATAAGTTGGCTCCTAATGGCATTTATTATGAGAAAAACGATATTAAATATTTAACCGATCATGGCTATACCGAAGAGGCGGCGATAGCCGAATTATCTAAATCTGATAAGTATAAGGCTAAAGAATCCGAAATGAAGGAACGTAAGCCTGTATTCTTAGCATATGACGATAAAGGTCTACTCGTCGTTAAAGAACTTAACGATATGATAACCGACGTTCTTATCGACGCAACTCAAGTAGGAGACTATGAATATATATCTTCTATCGAGGATACCTTTACACAAGTCTTAGTAGTGCGTGAAGCTAAGGCTACCGAAAACGGTGAAGAAACTAAGAAATTCTGGCGTACTGGCGCAGCTTATGCTAAGAACGAAACTCAGAAATGGGGCGTACTTCAGAAGGTATTTAAGCCCGACGATAAGAAGACTAACGCTATCGAATATGCTAAGAATTTACTCGATACGTTAGCTCGAAAAACTCACACACTACGTTTAAAAGACTGTCTCGGTCATACCGAAATACGACCTGGCTCCGGTATCTGGTTAAACTTTAATATCGGTGATCAGATTATTAATGAATTGGTGTATGTTCAAGCCGTTACTCATAAATTTAATAATAATAAGCACTTAATGGATATGGATATTATCTACTTTGATAAACAACAACCCGAGATTACGGTCGAAGATAGAGGCGACGAAGAAATTCGTAAGCGTATCCAAGCTATGAATAAGAAATCTGGCGGCACTTCTAAAGGTACTGGTACGACTGGTAACGCTACAAATGCTGGTGTACAAGCTGGCTTTGATTCTATTGTCGGTACTACTTCTGCTTATGGTGACGTAGGATGTGTCGACAGAGCGACAGCCGGTGGTTCTTATTACAATAGCGATTTAGCCGATGCTTATAAACAAGGTATTAAAGATGTACCTGGACTTAAGACATTTATGAATGGTCGAGGTTATGCGATCGAGTCCTATACTGGTACAGCTAACCCTGGCGATATTCTTATCTATGACGGTGATGAACATGTCGTAATAGCCGACGGTGCTGGTGGCTGTGTCGGTAACAGTACTAAAGCTGGTTCTGTTATTCGCTATAGCGATGTTAACTATGCATATCATAACGGTACTCCACCTACTCATATTATTAGAACAGGTGTTAAATAATGGAAAATGATTTTAATAAGATATTAAGCGTTATTAAGTCAGCGGCCGTTACAGCTGTCGAAAACACGAAGCCGGCTACGATGTTAATCGGTGTCGTCGTTTCCGAAGCTCCACTTCAAATAGCACTCGATTCTACGTTAATTATTCCAGAAGACCATATCATGTTAACTAAAAATACGTGTGAATGGACGATGGAAATGAGTGTCGATCATATCACCGAGAACCGAAGTGGTGGCGGTGGTTATGCTGAATTTGCGAGTCATAATCACGAATATAAAGGCCGTAAGAAGTACTTAGTACATAACCAATTAAAAGTCGGTGATAAGGTATGGCTATTTCAAGAAACTGGCGGTCAGCGCTATATTGCAATCGACCGTGTATATAATCCGAATACGGGGTGTACGACTAAATAATGGCACTAACTCCTATGTCTAGTTATAACCAACTTGATAGCAGTTTGGTTACGAAGAAACAGACTTCTAATACCTTCAGAGTTAGATACGAAGACGATTATAAATTAATCGGTATGTGTGACGACTATGAAGCGATGAAACAAGCTATCTTTAAAATAATTAATACAGAACGCTACAAATATTTAATATACGACTGGGATTATGGCATCGAATTAAACGATTTAATCGGTGAAGCCATTCCTTATGTATATGCCGAAATTCAAAGACGTATCACCGAAGCTCTGCTTGCCGACGATAGAATCGACAAAGTATACGACTTTAATTTCTCGAATAACGGTGGCGACGTATTATGTGTATTCTCGTGCGACACTATTTACGGCACGATTAACGATATATATAAAGAGGTAACAGACTATGTACGAAAATAAAACTTATGAGAATATATTAGCTGATGCCTTATTCAGAACTGAAACTAAATACGATAAACGACAAGGATCCATGATTTATGACTCATTGGCTCCTTTTTCTTTTGAGTTAGCTGAAGCCTATATTATGGCTCAAGTTATTATGAGACAGACATATGCTAAGACAGCTGACCGAGCATTCTTAGAATTAAGAGCACTCGAATTTAATATTATCCCTCGTGAAGCTACGGCGGCCGAAGTTAAAGGTGTCTTTGACCGAGCAGTCGACATCGGTACTCGGTTTAACTTCGAAGATCTTAACTTCCGGGTCATAGATGTAATCGATTTATCTAAAAACGAATTCAAATTAATCTGTGAAACTCCTGGCGCTAAAGGTAACTATTGTATAGGCCGTATCACGCCAATTAATACGATCCCGGGGTTACAAAATGCCGAAATTACAGAAGTGTTAGTGCCGGGGCAAGACGAAGAAGATACGGAAGCCTTCCGAGAAAGATATATCCGTGCATTAAAATCTAAAGCCTACGGTGGTAACGGTGCTGACTATAAAGAAAAAGTACTCTCCGTTAATGGTACAGGCGGTTCTAAAATCTATAGATGCTGGAACGGTGGCGGTACTGTTAAGGTCGTTATTATCAATAATGAATTTAATAAGCCGTCGCAAGAGCTCGTTAAAGAAGTACAGAACGTCTTCGATCCGACTCCTAATCAAGGAAAAGGGTATGGTTTAGCTCCGATCGGTCATACCGTAACAGTCGAAGCAGCCGAAGAAGTCGTTATTAACTACGAGATCCCGGTCGTTATGGCTGCCGGTCATGAACCTTCCGAGATTCAAACCGAGCTTACTAAGAAGATCGAAGAACGTTTGAAGGTACGACGTAAAGAATGGACGACGCAAGACGAGACTCAGTTCCTTACAGTACGAACTTCTATCGTAACTTCCTTAGCTGTCGATTTAGATAAAGTAATCGATGTCGGCGATATTAAAATTAACGGTCAGAAGGTTAAGCGCCTCGATTTACGGCCTAATCAAATCCCGAAATTGGGTACTGTTACATTAATTAAAGGTTAATCATTATGGCAATATTTGATAATTATACTCGTATCATCGATTTATCCGAATTTGCTGTACCGGTATCTGGTAAGGTAGCTGAGATGCAAGAGATCTATAGAGTCGAAAGCATCGAAATGCAAGCTTTATGGAATACTATGGTCGAGATATTCAGAGAACAGTTTATTATGACGGCTGAATCTCATGGTTTAACGCAATGGGAATCCATATTAGATATTGTACCCGAGGTAGACGATACAATTGACGACCGAAGATTTAATATCTTATTAGCACTTGCCGGTCAACGGCCTTATACCGAGATTAAGTTACGAGAACTTCTCGACGGTATTTGTGGCCCTGGTAACTATCGTATAGTCGAAGATTATAAGAACTATAACGTTCATTTTAAAGTATCGTTGGGCGTAAAGAAACAACGTGATGCTGTATCTAAGCTATTACGAGACTTAATCCCGATGAACCTTATCTACGATGTGGACTTATTATATAACCGTCATATCGATTTAAGTCGGTATACGCATAAGGAACTTGCTCAATTTACACATTTTGTACTTAACCAGGAGGTTTTACCTAAGTAATGGCAACATATACAAAGAATATTAATTTACTTAAACCGGCCGAACAAGAAAAATACGATGTAAACCTTCGTAATAATAACTGGGATAAGATCGATAAAGCTATCGGCGACACTAGCGATGCTATTAAGAAACATAAAGAAGCTAACCCTATCGATCATCCAGATGGTAGTGTAACGACTCCTAAACTACGTGATCAAAGTGTTACGACTCCGAAATTAGCCGATAAATCTGTTACAGCTGCTAAATTAGCCGACGATATTAATATGAAGTTAGATAATAGCTATGTTAAGAAGTCTGGCGACACTATGACTGGTCCATTAACAATTTCTAATAATACCTATATTAGAATTAACAGAAAAAATGGAGCAGGATTCCATACTATCTCTGACGGTGGAATGGATAGTGACGGTGGTGGAACTAACTTAGATTTAGGTAGTTACACTGCTACTAGAGAAAGTAACTTATGCTGTAGAAACAGACCTGGTTGGTTCGGTAAAGACGGGCAGCCTGTATTTAAGCCTTTTATGACTCTCCAGGATATTAGCATTACGTACGGCAATATTCGAGACGGCGGAACTCTACCAATCCCGGATGGTTTTAGCGAAGACGAATGTAACTGGCTGTTAAGCATCGACCAATCTAATATCGATAAATGGTATATCGACTTTAGGGAAAGTAACTCCTCTAACATGATTAACCTTGAATGCTGGCGTGAAGGACGCAAAGTCCATGTCGGTACTCGTTTGAAAGGTCAAGACGGTATCAGTAAAACTTACAATGACTCTACTAAGAATAACGGTGCAGAAGTATTTTTACCGGGTACAGCTAACTATATCTGTATCGCTGTTAAACGAGGTTAGATAATGGAACAAATTAAACGTAAAGATGAGACATTATATATTGGCTCCGACTGGTCTCGTGTATACGAAATTAAGGGCATGGATCTTACCGATGCGACAGCTGTATGCAAATTCCGTGATACTAGCGATAACCTATTAATTGAAGCAGAATGTACCGTACAAGATAATCGCATTTATCTAACCGTTAATTCTGCCCTTAGTCTTAAGATACCTAGAGGAGTCAAGCAAGGCCGCTACGATATCTTCTTACTAGGCAAGACTTATACTTATAAAATCATGATGGGTAGTATCACGTTCGTTCCCGACGTTAGTATGCACTAGGAGATTCATATGGATAAATTAGAAGTTATTACTATCGAACCTAGCACACCGAAGGTGTTGGATGTTACGATTCAGCCTAACGGCATAATCGGCACTGGTTATATAGCGGGCCCTATGGGTCCTCAAGGTAAGGATGGCTTACCTGGTCCGCAAGGTGCTAAGGGCGAAAAAGGTGATCCTGGTGAACCAGGCCCTAAAGGTGAAGTCGGGCCGCAAGGTCCGGCGGGTCCGAAGGGCGATAAGGGCGATCCTTTTACATTTAACGATTTTACTAAAGAACAGCTCGATTCTCTTAAGGTAACTACTAAAGGTACAGCTGTAGCTGGCCCTCCTGGTCCTATGGGTCCAGCTGGTATTCAAGGTCCGCAAGGTATCCCCGGCCCTCGTGGTGAAGTCGGTCCGCAAGGCGAACGTGGTAACGATGGCCTACCGGGTAAACCTGGCCCGAAGGGAGATCCCGGACCGGTCGGTCCACAGGGTCCACAAGGATTAAAAGGTGATCCTGGATTAACGGGTCCAGCTGGTATACAAGGCGAACGTGGTCCGCAAGGTTTAACTGGGCCTCGTGGTGAAGCCGGGCCTAAAGGAGATCCTGGTCCAAAAGGTGACACAGGCTTAACTGGCCCTCAAGGTGCTCGCGGTAATGATGGACAACCCGGTCCGGCTGGTCCAAAGGGAGATAAAGGCGATCCATTTAAATTCAGTGATTTTACTCCTCAACAATTAGCTCAACTTAAGGGCCCTAAAGGAGATCCCGGTCCGGCTGGTCCTCCTGGTATACAAGGACCTCCAGGGCCAGCTGGTTCTGGTGGTGGAGCTGGTGGTAGCGTAGATTTATCGGATTATACGACTAAAAAAGATGCCGATAATCTTTATCTAAAAAAGGTCGATTTAAGAAATTACCTTACTATGATCGGTGATCCTAAATATGCACTTAAAACAGAGTTAAATACTTATTTATCGAGAACCGATGCTAATAATCACTATGCTCAAAAAGGATGGGCATCTCAAACGTTTGCTTATAAGGGTGATTTAGGTAGCTTTATTAGGAAGTCCGAAATAGCTCAATATGCATTAACACCTGGCGATGCATCGACTCGATACGTTAATAATATTCAAGCTCAGTCTTTTGCTAAAAATGCAGATTTAGCTAATTACGTTTCTAAAGAACAATACAATAAAGATATTGAGGCTCTTAAGAAACGTATTTCTGATTTAGAACATTTATAGGAGTTAAATAATGAATAATATTAGATTCGGCGGCATCCCTTATCTACATCTCGATGTATATCAAGGACATGATCATGTGTTTAATATCCAAGTCGAAGATGATAGTACTAAGGAGATTATCCGCTATCAAGAAGGAACGTTGACTTGCAAAGTACGTCGCAATAGCCCTCAAGGCGGCGTCGTACTTACATTAACTCCAGTATTTAATAACGATACGAACTGTGTCGATCTTTTATTTAACAGTGAAGATACCACTAACGTTATCTTTTCTTACGATAACATCCTAGAGGAAACATTCTACTACGATATTCGACTCGATCATAATGAAAAGGATGAAGTCGTATGTTATGGTGATATCACTATGAAAGCTGGGTGCAGTCAATGATTAAATTAAATCGTGGACACGATAAAAATATCGTATTATCTAAAGAAGCCCTCAAGGAAATTCGTGGCTTATCGGCATACGAAATAGCTAAACAAGAAGGCTTTACTGGTACCGTCGATGAATGGTTAGCATCGTTAAAAGGTGCTAAAGGCGACAAAGGCGATACATTTAAGCTATCTGATTTAACACCGGAAGAATTAGCCAAAATTAAAGGACCTCGTGGTGAGACTGGTTATACTGGTCCGCAAGGTTTAACTGGTCCTCGTGGCGAACAAGGTCCTAAAGGTGAAGTCGGGCCGCAAGGTCCGGCTGGTCCACAAGGTCCTAAAGGCGAACAAGGTGTACAGGGTACGCAAGGTATTCAAGGCCCTCAAGGTCCTCGTGGTATTCAAGGTAAAGACGGTAAATCATTTACGATTAGTCATACCTACTCTAATATCGATAAAATGAATGCCGATGCCGACAATATCCTCGAAGACGAATTTGTCGCTATTACCGATGGTCATATCTTCATGAAGGATAACGGCGTACTCGTCGAAGTATTAAATATCCGTGGTCCTCGTGGTGAACAAGGTATTGTCGGCCCGAAGGGCGATGTCGGTCCTAAAGGCGAACAAGGTATTCAAGGTCCAATAGGCCCGAAAGGCGATGCTTTTAAATTTAGTGACTTTACGACAGAGCAACTCGAATCTATTAAAGGTCCTCGTGGTGAAAAGGGTGAAGCAGGACCCGAAGGTCCTCGCGGCTTGCAAGGTCCAGAAGGTCAACGTGGTCCTCAAGGTGAACGTGGTCCGATCGGTCCACAAGGTATACCGGGTTTAACTGGTCCAGAAGGCCAAAAGGGCGATAAGGGTGAAACTGGTCCTATCGGTCGTGCTTTTACATATAGTGACTTTACTCCAGAACAACTTAAAGGCTTAACCGGTCCGAAAGGCGATCGTGGTGAGAAGGGTGACCGTGGTGAAGGCTTCGATATCTTTAAAACATATCCTTCTGTCAGTGCTATGAATACTGATTTAAATAATATTCCGTTAAATAAATTAGTTATGATTAGTAGCACAGTTAACGACGAGGACAATGCTAAAGTTTATTTAAAAGAAGCGACCGGTCTCAAATTCTTTATCGATCTCAGTGGTGCTCAAGGTATCCAAGGCCCTATCGGTCCGAAAGGCGATAAGGGCGATGCATTCAAATATACCGATTTTACAGCAGCTCAACTACAAGGCTTAAAGGGCCCGAAAGGTGATACAGGCTTAACCGGTCCTATGGGTCCTCGTGGTGAACGTGGCGAAGCCGGTCCGACCGGTCCTCAAGGCCCGATCGGTCGAGCATTTACGTATAGTGATTTTACTTCAACGCAGCTCGAAGCATTAAGAGGCCCTCAAGGTATTCAAGGTGCTCAAGGTATCCAAGGTCAGAAGGGCGAGAAGGGTGAACGTGGCGATCAAGGTCTATCTCCTAATTTTGCTTTCACTCTCGAAGAAAATGGCGATTTATTTGTCGACATTAACTACGTAGCTTCTCCAGCTACTCCGACCACTACATCTGCTACTAAGACATACGATGTCGTATGGGGAATAGCTCAACCTGGTGCTGGTGGAAATATTCGTGGTTATCTCGAATATAGTGCATTAAGCGGATTCGGTAAGTTACATCTCGATATGAAAGTAACCGGAAATGGATCGGGCAATGGTGGCGTGTTATGTACGCTTCCTAACGATGCTCCTGTTCCGACTCGTTTATTAGAAACATCTGTCGATGCTAACAATAATAGCGTCTACGTAGAACCTAATAGTCATGATATTAAAGGTTGGGGTGTTGCCGGCAATAATAAACGCTACATTTTAGATATTGTAGGCTTCTGGAAGGAGATTTAAATAATGGCAAGAATTAGACTCGGCAATTTAAAAGGTCCTAAAGGCGACAAGGGCGATCCAGGACCTCGTGGTCCACAAGGTATTCAAGGCCCTCCTGGTACTGCTGAAAATATCGACTTAACTCCTTTCGTTAAGAAAACCGAGAATTCGACATTAACCGGCCAGTATACGTTTACTAATAATACTCCGATTAAATTAAATGGCTATAATATCGTATCTGAAAATAATCGTATCTTATTTAAAAATAACGATAATAATAATGTATTTGCTTTCGATGCTAATACAATTACACATAACGATAAGTCTTTGTTAACACAAGATAAGGCTAATACGTTATATGCTCCTATCGGCGACTATGCATTACGAACAGCACTTAGTACGTATGCTACAAAAGATGACTTACTAAATTATGCAACTAAGCAATTCGTTAACTATGGCTTAAATAGTTATTTATCTAAAACCGATGCGGCGAGTACGTATGCTAAAAAGACTGATTTAAGTGCTTATGCAACTACATCTAGCTTATCTAATTATGTAACGACAGCTAACGCTAGTAGTACTTACTTAAGTAAAACCGATGCAGAATCTACTTATGCTAAGAAGACAGATATTAGTAATTCCACAACGTTTACCTTAGCTAACCATATCTTAGAATCTAACCCGACCAACTTCATTATTAAGAATAAAAGTAACCAGCCTATTCTTACTGTGTATCCTTCCGTAGCATATCTTAATGGTCGTGAAGTCCTTAACCAATTTAAGGCCGATCAGTTGTATGCTCCTAAGACTGCTTTAAATGATTATTTATCTAAAACGGATGCATCTAATACATATGCTACTAAGGCTAACCTTAATAGCTACGTAACGACTACTCAATATAATAACGATATGAATTCTTTATTAACAGCATTAAGAAACGTTAATAACTAAGGAGAATACTATGGCAATACAAGATGTAATTAACGAAGTAAATAGTATTCAGACTAAAAAACAAGCTATTAAAGATGCTATTACAGCTAAAGGCGTAACCTCGGAAGGTAAATTAAGCAAATTTGCCGACGAAATTAATAAGATTAGCGCTAGCGAACCCGACTGGTATATCGTAAATAAATTCCGTTACGAGAACGGCAACGAAGCTTTGCTTGTCCGAACTAGTGATAAAGATGCTATTAATACTCAAAAATATCAGATGGTCGAAATCGGCGGAGGCGTCACTAGAGATAACAGTATTAATAGTAGTTTTAATTCAAAATATAATGATGAATTCGGTATCACTAACGGAACTTACTTCCCTCGAGAAACAGCTTATCGTAGTTTTACGACAAGAGATAGCTCTAATGTCGTATTCAACGGTCATAACGATAACCTTAAACTCAAGTCTTCTAATGGCGACAAGGAAATTGTATTTAAGGACGTTAATGTATATAACTGGCTAAAGGGTTATAGAAACCAACCATTGGCCGACTATAATACTCTTTATTTAAAATCTAATGGTTTTTCTGGTTATAATCCATTAAGTCTAAACGATTTTTTAGCTTCATCTAACGGATCAATCATGTTGACGTTAGGCGAATACGGGGTAACTCCATCATTATTAATAGACTCATCTATTATGCTTCAAGCTATGAATCTAAGAGAAATGCCTAAGATCGGCTTTATTTCTTACTCCGATAAGGCGGTCGATACTATTTCTTTGATTCCGGCATCTTATGCAAATAATGAAGTTTATGCTCCATTTTACGAGAATAAAGAACAACGGTATGGGAATTTATCTCCAGGCAACTATGTTCATTTATTTAAAAACGGTAAATTAATAATCGTATTTGTTAGTGTAAACTTCGTTATCGATAATAATGTCCAGAAACATAAGAATATCGAAGTGTACATGTATAGTATGGAAATAGATAATCCTAAAGTCCAAAATAAACCATTCGAACTTTATTTAACCTTCTCTAGCCAAGCACGACAACAATTACAAACTACTTCTAATTTAAAAATCTTTAGAAAACAAGTATTAGCAGCTAACGGTACTCCAGAACCTAGAACAAGTAACTTCTTAACTGGTAGCGATGCATTATTGGAAGTTAGTGCATCTAAAATAACTAATGGTAGATTGCCTTATACAAACAAAACTGCAAATCTGTTTAAGCATAATAATGGCACAGGATATGTTTTTAGGTATCAAACCGCTACATTTGAAGGAAGCTATATTGCCACATCTTTAGTAGATGATATTAGCTTAAATAAAAAAATAACTGGTTTTATTCGCCTTAATGATGACTCTAATACTATGTTTCCTATCGAGCTAGAAAAAGCACCAGACGAAATAAAAAATAATCCAAGAATAGAATATTTTCCATCATACGATGTTTCGTTATCTTGTATAGTTCCTAATGGAATGATGTTAGATAGGGATAACAAAATGATGGTGTTTGTAAAAGATATACGAAATAACGCCACATGTTTCTATGTTAAAAAAGGTAATGCTTATATCACGAACGACTCGCTAAGTGATACACCTAAAAATACACAACTATATTTAACTACAGATGCAGAAACTCAAAAATATTTGACTACTAAGTCTTTGCCAGATATCTGGACTGAAATTAATAGTTTAAATAAAGAAGATTTTGAAGCCTATAACGAAGATTAAGGAGACCATATGACAACATCAGAAATTATTATGTCCGTTATCGGGATCATAACATTAGTCGGTGGCTTCCTTAAAGCCATCCACAGCATCGAAGAAAATCAAGCTGATCGTAAAGCCTTCGAAAAGAAGACGTTAGCGATTCTCGAGAATATCAACATACAATATCAAGAATTGCAAAAACAGATCGAGGCTTCAAGAGAGGATAGACGAGCACTTGATCGTCGTATCTCGATACTAGAGGAATCTATTAAGTTGAATCATACACGTTTAGAAAGCTTATCCGATAAACTCGAAGCCCTTCGAGACCGAATTAAATAGTTTTAAATAAAGGAGCTCTTGACGGGGCTCCTTTTATCGTGAGGTTTACATGATTAATAACGATAAACTTCAAGCTATCGTCCAAATTCTGGCTGTCGGCGGTCTCGTTATAGCGCTTATTATGTCGATACTATACGACAGAACAGAATTATCGACGAATATAGCATCTGGTCTAGTCGGCTTCATAGGTGGAGCCGCAGTTATACGTAAAGGAGAAGACAAATGGCATTAGGCGATTTAAGTGCAGCATACGAATCTAACGGTAACCCTGGATGTGTTAGCACAGGGGCCGGTGATTTAGGCGGTATTAGTTATGGTGCGTACCAGCTGGCCAGCGCAGCGGGTAGTGTCGACGCATTCATAGAATGGGGCATCAATCAAGGCGGTTTTTATGCTGATTATGCAAATAGCTTAAATCAATACGATGTGAATAGCGATGCTTTTATTAATCAGTGGAAAGAGTTAGCGTCAGCTGATTCAGTAGGCTTTTTACAAATGCAACATGATTATATCAAGTCCGAGTACTATGATCGAGCATGTCGATATTTAGCTAACGAAGGTTTTCATGCCGATAACCATTCTAATGCTTTAAAAGATGTTATCTGGTCTAGAGCAGTACAATATGGGCCTGGTAATGTGGTCGATTTATTTAACGAGGCATTAACTTATGTCCCTGGTTATACTCAAGAATGGAACTTATCCTGGGTCGATGCTTTACGTTTCGACTATGACTTAATCGTAGGCGTCTATGAGTCTAATAAAAGTGACGAATGGATAAGCCCTCGATTAAGCTACGATGTAAGACAAGGTGTTTATGATCGTATGGATAATGAAAAACAAGAAGCATTAGCTATGTTTATGGAGGAAATTTAAATAATGAATGATTTAAGTAAAAAGATCGTTAACGATGCGGTCGAACTTGCTAAAGAAAATGCTGTAAACGTATTAAAAGGTCTTAAATTCGACGATATTCAGTCTCTGGTCGAAGCAGAAATGGCTAGCGTTATTAAGCCTTTGGAAGACGAAATTAAAACCACAAACTCTTACTGGGTGAAGATCCGTAACCGTATCTATATCACAGTATTAAATAATAGTATTAATAGTATCGTTAATAGTATTCAAAAAAAGATTAGAGAACTATAATTATAGGCCCTGGCTCAATAGCCGGGGCTTTTCTTTTTGTCTTCATTATGCTATCATGAATGTAATATGAAATTGCGTTGTAGTTTATAGGGAGCAAGAAAATGTATATTCCAGTGCAATCTATTGTACTTACTGTAATAATCATTCTTTTGACATGGGCGATATGGAAGTCTTATAAGCGTGATATGGAAAATAGGGACCCTAAGCGCAAACGTCCAAAATATGTAAGTAGTAATAAAAGATATCGAGAATTAAGAGATCTATTATTTGAAGGGTATTTACAATTTTTAGATAATGGCTTCGATATTGAATGGGATTCTGAGTATGATGGCTTCACGATTCGCTATGACAACAAAACAAAAGAACTCGGAAGCATATATATGTTTTACGATAAAACTGGTGAGATAGCTCCTAAAAAAGAATTCACCCTAATAGCATCGTACAGTTTTCCATTAAAAGACGCGTCCCGTATAAAAAGTTATGAAACTGCAGCTAAAAATGTTACTGGGTACTATAAGGTTATTTTAAATAAAAAATATGCGACGCATACAGTAAAGCTCGTTAACGGTTCTTGTCTCTATACTGTTACTTATGCAATGACAGATATTGATGAATACATGAAAAGATATGCTATATATAAAACTTTTTACGCGTTTGGCGAGTATCTAAAATGGATTAAAGAAGAATATAATAAATATGCTAAAAAATATTTAGATGAATAATTTCACCACGCGTTTCACCATGAGAAGTACACATCCTATATATATAGATATATACTATATTTATAAGGCGTAGTACCCTCATCTCCACCATATTGAATATATATGCTAGTAGTATAGAATGCTTAATAATGTTTCTATGCTTCTAGCATTTTTTTGTACACAAAAAATTTAAAAGTCAATAATTTTTGTCGCTTTGATTGTGCACAATGAATATGAATTTATATAGATTTTATCTATGTTTTATAAAGGTGGAAGGGTATCGAAAAAATTGACTTTGTCTATAGAATCCTGTAAAATATATAAAGATATTTATGTAATTATGACACATAGATGATTAGTTTCGTGTAAAGGAGTACAGATAATGAAGTTCCGTTATTCCCGTATGTTAGCGGCTCTCGTTGTATCCGCTGTAATGGTTGCTGGTTGTGGCAGTAATCAACAGCAAGCAGGCGACGTGAGTGTCAATGCATACAAAATTACTGCAAGTGATGCACAGGTAAACCAAACCTATGCTGGTACAGTAGTTGCAGAAAACTCTGTAGCTGTACATGCTCGTGTAACGGGTTACGTAGTTGAAAAATTTGTTAAAGGCGGGGAGCAAGTTGTAGCTGGACAGCCATTATATCGCATCGACTCTCGTCAATACGAAGCTGCTCTTGCCAATGCTGAAGCACAAGCTGCTCAAGCTAATGCAAACTATAAAAATGCTGAAGTAGACCTTAATCGGTATGAAACATTGGCTCAACAAGATGCTATTGCGCAACAACGTGTAGATACACAACGCAGTACTGTAGAACAAGCTAAGGCAGCTTATGAAGCATACCAAGCATCCGTAAAAATTGCTCAAGATAACTATGGGGATACAATGGTATATGCACCATATTCTGGTACATTACGTATGGATGATATCGATATGGGTACATTTGTACAAGCAGGTTCTACAACATTAGTAACTATTGATTCTATCGATCCTATCTTTGTTGAATTTAGTATGACAGAGCAAGAATATCTTGACTTCATGAAAAATCCAACTGGCGATGATTCCAATGGTCCAAATATTCAATTAAAACTTGCTGATGGCGAAACGTATAATCAACCTGGTTCTATTGTTCAAGCCGCAAAAAGTCTTGATCAATCAACAGGTAAGCTTGTGTTGAAAGCATCTTTCCCAAATCCTGATCATTTGTTATTGCCAAATATGTTTGCCACAGTAATCTCACCTGGTCAAAAACTTAAAAATGCTATTCTTGTTCCTAGTCGCGCTATTCTTCAAATCATGGATAAAAACTTTATCTTTGTTGTAAATGCTGATGGTGTAGTAGAACAAAAAAGTGTTGAAGTTGGCGGTACAAGTGGTAGTGATACAATTATTAAAGCCGGATTGGCACCTGGAGATACAATCATCGTTGATGGCTTAACTAAGGTTAAAAACGGTGCGAAGGTTAATGCTAAATTGCTTTCCAAAGAACAATTAAAAGCTACAAAATAGAAGGGGGCTAGATCGTGTCGAAATTCTTTATTAATCGACCTATCTTTGCCATTGTAATAGCCATTGTTATTACCTTGGTAGGTCTCATTTCTATGATGAACCTTCCGATAGCTCGATATCCACAAATTTCTCCACCTACAGTTCGTGTAAACACTGCCTATACAGGTGCAACGGCTCAAGTTGTTAATGATACGGTAGCCAGTGTTATTGAAACACAAATCGTAGGCGTACAAGATATGGACTACATGACATCTAGTAGCTCGAGTAACGGTAGCTACTCTTTGACTGTTCAGTTCAATCAAGGCACAGATGCCGATATGGATACGGTTAATACTCAAAACCGTGTTCAAGCAGCACTTGCACAATTGCCTGCAGAGGTACAAGCAGTTGGTGTTACAACTACTAAATCTTCTGGTGATATGGCTATGGTATTCTCCTTGAACTCACCTGATGGTACTTATGATTCTACATTCTTAAAGAACTATGGTACCAACTATATGATGGATGCTATTAAAGCCATTAAGGGTGTCGGTTCTGTACAAGAGTTCGGTTCTGACTATGCTATGCGCATTTGGTTAGATCCAGCGAAGATGCAAAATCTTGGTGTTACCATTTCTGAAGTGACTGCAGCTATTAAGGGGCAAAACTTACAGGCTGCGGCAGGTACAGTTGGTCAAAATCCTACTAATGGGGAACAAGCATTCCAATATCCTATCAAAATTGAAGGTCGTCTCGTGACACCTGAACAATTTGGCAATATTGCTATTAAAAGCTCTAATGGTAAGGTATTGCATCTAAAAGATGTTGCTCGCATTCAAATTGGTGCTAAAGGATATGACTTTGTTGCTAAGTCCGCTCATAAAGAGGTAGCAGGCTTCGCTATTTCTTTACAAAATGATGCGAATGCATTAGAAACTATTGCGAATGTTAAGAAGGTACTAGATGAACAATCTAAATCCTTCCCACCAGATATGCAATATAACGTAGTTGTAGATAATACTAAATTCGTAAGTGCATCTATCAATGAGGTAGAGCATACCTTTGTAGAAGCATTACTACTCGTTCTTTTTGTAGTATATGTATTCTTACAATCCTGGCGATCTACAATTATTCCTATGATTGCCGTACCAGTATCCTTGCTAGGTACATTTGGTGCTTTCGTATTACTTGATTTCTCTATCAATACGTTAACATTATTTGCCATGGTATTGGCTATCGGCCTCGTTGTTGACGATGCTATCGTTGTAGTAGAGGCAGTAGAGTATGAATTAAAATATAATGGCTTATCTCCTAAAGAAGCGGCTATTAAAGCGATGGAAAATGTGCAAGGCCCTGTAATTGGTATCGCCTTTGTATTGGTAGCGGTATTCGTACCAGTTGCCTTCATGGGGGGGATGACAGGTATTCTTTATAAACAGTTTGCCTTGACGATTGCAGTTTCTGTTGTTATTTCTGCTATTGTAGCCCTCATTTTAACACCGGCCTTGTGCGCTACTATGTTAAAACCTCACACGCCAAAAGAACGCGAAGACTGGGTACATCGTCAGTTAAACAAATTCAATGCAGGCTTAGAACGTTTCAGCAATTGGTATGGTATCCAATTGGCTCGTTTAAGCCATCGCTTGAGCTTAACTGTTATTGCATTATTAATCTTTGCTGGTGGTACTGGTTTAGTATTCCACTTCTTACCTACATCCTTTGTACCTGCAGAGGATAGCGGTTACTACATGATTGCTGTTAATGAGCCACCTGGTGCTGCATCAGAACGTACTATGGCGACCCTTGAAAAAATAGCATCTTTCTTGGAAGGTAAAAATGATCCTGAAAAACCTAAGGATGAACAATTATTCCAAGAGGTATTTACTGTAGCAGGCTTTGACCTCTTAGGGGGCGGTCAAAAATCTAGTGCTGGTGTAATCTTTGCGACTATGTCTGATTGGAAGTATCGTACAACTCAAGCAACATCTATTAATGCAATGGTTGGCCAGACCTTTGGCTTTGCTGCTCAAGGCGTACCAGAAGCAACTGTAGTTGCTTTGAATCCACCATCTATTCCAGGTTTAGGTAATACAGGTGGTTTCAGCATGTACCTTATTAACAAAGCTGGTGACAGCCCACAAGTTATGGCAGAACGTGCTAATGAATTTTTAGCAGAAGCTCGTAAGAGTCCAGCAATTCAATCTATTTACACTACCTTTGATACATCTACACCATCCTTACAATTTGATGTGAATCGTGAAAAAGCGGCTCAAGATGGTGTGGCATTAGCTGATATCTTTACTACATTGCAAGGTTTCTATGGTAGTATTCAAGTCAATGACTTCACTACATATGGTAAAAACTATAAAGTAGTAGTTCAAGCTGAAGACGCTTACCGTCAAAATGCGGATCAGCTTAATATGCTAGCTGTTCGTAATAGCAAGGGCCTTATGGTTCCAGTATCTAACTATATTACAAAGGAACAAACTGGCACACCATCTAGTATTACTCGTTTTGATAATGCGATGGCTGTACAAATCGGTGGTTCTCAAGCGAATGGTTACTCCTCTGGTGATGCGATTAATGCATTGAAAGAGGCGGCAGCTAAAACTTTACCAGCCGGTTATACATATGACTGGGCAGGTCAATCTCGTGAAGAGTTGAAAGCTGGTTCTCAAACCATCATGATTCTTGGTTTAGGTCTAGTATTTGTATTCTTAATCTTGGCTGCCTTGTATGAATCTTGGAAGGTTCCATTTGCCGTATTGTTCTCTGTACCATCTGGTATGATTGGTGCTTCTTTAGTTCCATTCTTGTTGAACTTTACAGGTAGATATTCCTTAGCTAATGATATTTACATGCAGATTGGCCTTTTAACACTTGTTGGTTTGGCCGCAAAAAATGCGATTTTGATCATTGAGTATGCTAAGATTCGTGTTGACGAACGTGGCATGAACGTTGTTGATGCTGCTATTGAAGCTGCAAAAATTCGTTTGCGTCCAATCTTGATGACATCCTTTGCGTTCATCCTTGGTGTATTGCCATTGGCAGTATCTACTGGTGCTGGTTCTGGTGCTCGTACATCCATGGGTATTACTGTAGTAGCAGGGATGACAACAGCAACATTGTTTGGTATCTTTATCATTCCAATGCTGTTCATCATCATTGAAACACTTGGACCTGGTTTGTTTACAAACCGCAAAAAAAATCACGACTAATCATTTACATTAGATAATTTTGTAGAATGACAAAAACACGTCACTACTTAGTAGTGGCGTGTTTTTTTATATAATTTATGATATAATAATATAGTTAAAAATCGGATTGACGTAAGTCGATATTAAGTATGAAATTTATATAAAAGAGGTATATTATGAGTGATGTAAAAACATATGTAGCAGGTCATAAAAGCCCTGATACAGATTCTATTTGTTCTGCTATTTCCTTTGCTAATTT
>OGFK01000422.1_pt1 | contig 38528 bp, 38 predicted proteins | sample 1570931 | NCBI WGS metagenome assembly OGFK01 (sample SAMEA2581935, study PRJEB24529) | metagenome | biome: Human gut stool | place: China | collected 2011
AGGGTAGTGGCAAGAAACAGATTGAGCCCGGTTGTGAGATAATTGTTCCTAGTAAAGTGAAGAAACGGACTAATATGGGTGATATATTGGGCTATGCCACCTCTTTTAGTTCATTGGGGTTGATGATTGCTTCTATAGCCAATTTAATTAAGAAATAACGACTATATCTTAACTCACTATGATAGAACAGACACCAGAAAAAGACATAAAGCAGAAACAGAATAATCATAATGATGAAGAAATCGAAATCGATTTAATAGGTATTCTTCGTAAGATTATAGGCATTCGTAAGACAATTTACAAAGCTGCCGGCATCGGTTTGGTAGTTGGTATTATTGTCGCAATAAGTATTCCCAAACAATATACGGTTGGAGTTACTCTTTCTCCTGAAATGGGAGGTTCTAAAGGCGGTGGTTTATCCGGTTTAGCCGCTTCTTTTTTGGGAAGTGGAGTTTCTATGAATGAAGGTACTGATGCCTTGAATGCTTCTTTGTCTGCTGATATTGTGTCTTCTACTCCTTTTTTGTTGGAACTTTCCACTATGAAAATTCCAGCATTGGAAGGTGAAACTATGACCTTAAGTGTTTATTTGGATGAAGAGTCTTCTCCTTGGTGGAGTTATGTAATCGGACTTCCGGGTATGGTAATTGGTGGGGTAAAATCATTATTTACTGAAGAAGAGTCTGAATCAGTACCTTCAGATAAGGCAAATCTGGGTACAATCGAATTATCCAAGAAAGAATCGGAAAAGATTGAAGCACTCAAGAAAAAGATTCTTGCTTCTGTGGACAAGAAAACTTCAATGACTACAGTTTCCGTGACTTTACAGAATCCCAAGGTTGCCGCAGTAGTAGCTGATTCTGTCGTAAGGAAATTGCAGGAATATATCATAGATTATCGTACTACCAAAGCAAAAGAAGATTGTCTTTATTTGGAGAGATTGTTTAAAGAGCGTCAGCAGGAATATTACGATGCCCAGAAGAAATATGCTGACTATATGGATTCTCATGATAATATAATTTTGCAAAGTGTTCGTGCCGAACAGGAACGCTTGCAGAATGACATGAGTCTTGCCTATCAAGTCTATAGTCAGGTTGCTAATCAACTTCAGGTGGCCAGAGCCAAAGTTCAGGAAGAAAAGCCTGTCTTTGCTGTTGTAGAGCCTGCGGTTATCCCATTATATCCTTCGGGAACCAGTAGAAAAATATATGTTTTAGCTTCTATTTTCCTATCAGTTTGTATTGTTATCTCTTGGAAGTTATTGGGAGAAGATATTCTGAATAAGTTCAAAGAAATCCGTGCCTAAAATCAATATTTAATGTGATATGGTATCAACAACCAGTCAAATAAATAAAGTTGTAGAGTTTATAGCAGTATTGGGAGATTTGATCATTCTGAACTTGTGTTTGTTCTTTCTCCTTTTCTTTTGGGAAGAAACATTTGTATCTTTACCTTTTTCCTGCAGAGTTTCATGGATGATGACCTCGTTAAGTCTTTGTTATTTGGCATGTTCGGCGTCCCGCGGTAGAGCATGGAATAGTCGGGCGATTCGTGCTGATCAGCTTGTGGTACGTGTGCTGAAGAATATTATCATCTTTTCGGTTTTTTGGGCGTGTATCATGGCTTTTAGTGGAATCTCCATAATCTCTCCTCTATTTTTTATTATCTATTTTTTTATCCTTTTTGTTGTATTAAGCGTTTACCGCATTATTATCCGTCGTTTGCTGATTGATTATTGTGCGAAAGGTAAACATAAAAGTTACGCTGTTTTTATAGGTGGAGGAGACAATATGCATACGTTGTATGAGGAAATGGAAAGCTCTTTGGCTGCCATTTATGAAGTTGTCGGTTATTTTGATGTTACTCCGAATGAGACTTTCTCCTCTCGATGCCGTTATCTTGGTAATCCGGACAATTTTGCTGATTTTATGTCCGGAAAAACATCCGTAAAACATGTATTCTGTTCTTTGGCAATGGATGAGGGACATTATAATGTTCCTATTATAAACTATTGTGAGAATCATTTGCTTTATTTTCATGGTGTTCCTAATGTTTGTAAGGGATTCCCCCAACGTATCTGGCATAGTATGATTGGTAATATGCCGATTTTGAATTTGAGATACGAACCTTTAAGTAAAGTGGAAAATCGTTTCTTGAAACGGCTATTTGATATTATGTTATCCGGTATTTTTCTGGTTACTATTTTTCCTGTTATTTACCTAATTGTGGGAACTATTATAAAATTGACTTCTCCCGGTCCAATATTCTTCAAACAAATGAGGACAGGATTGAATGGCAGAGAATTCAAATGCTATAAGTTTCGTTCTATGAAAGTGAATGATGAAGCCGACAAAAAACAGGCAACGGTTGATGATCCTCGAAAAACTAAATTTGGAAATTTCCTTCGACGTTCTAATATAGATGAACTTCCTCAGTTTATTAATGTCTTTAGAGGTGAGATGTCTATAGTTGGGCCTCGCCCTCACATGTTAGCTCATACAGAAACTTATGCACGTTTGATAGATAAATATATGGTACGTCATTTTATCAAACCCGGTGTAACAGGTTGGGCACAAACCCATGGTTTTCGTGGTGAAACGAAAGAACTGTCTCAAATGGAAGGTCGTGTTCAGTCTGATATCTGGTATATGGAGCATTGGACACTGTTACTTGACTTATATATCATTTATAAAACCATAGCAAATGTGATTGTGGGGGAAAAGAATGCGTATTAAAATAGTTGAAATAGGATATTGCTAGTTTTAATATATTAATAATATCACAAGCTTAATATGAAACCATTTTTTATTGCAGGTCCTTGTGTAATTGAGTCAATCGATGTATTACAAGAGGTAGCGGAAGAACTATTACGGATAAGTAAAAAGTATCAGGTGCGAATTATTTTCAAATCGTCTTTTGATAAAGCTAATAGGACATCTATTCATTCATTCCGTGGTCCTGGGTTGGATAAAGGATTACAAATGCTTTCTGATATAAAGTCAAAATACGAATTGGAATTATTAACAGATATCCATGAGTCCTATCAAGCTATTCCTTGTGGGGAGGTGGTAGACGTTCTACAAATTCCTGCTTTTCTTTGTCGGCAAACAGATTTGCTAATTGCTGCTGCAAAGACAGGGAAGATAGTGAATATAAAGAAAGCGCAATTTCTTTCTGGTGATGATATGCAGTATCCGGTACAGAAAGTTCGAGAATCGGGAAATGAAAAAGTGTGGTTAACTGAACGAGGAAATACTTATGGGTATAATAACCTTGCAGTGGATTTTAGAAATATTGCGGATATGAAAAAATATACTGATGTAGTTGTCATGGACTGTACTCATTCAGTACAGCGTCCCGGAGCAGCTGGTGGTAAGACGGGAGGAAATAGAGAATTTGTACCTGCTATGGCATTGGCTGCAAAGGCATTTGGGGCTAATGGCTATTTCTTTGAGGTTCATCCTGATCCTGATAAAGCATTGAGTGATGGTCCTAATATGCTTTATTTGAAAAATTTTGAAAATGTAGTAAAGTCATTGATATGAATAATATGAATCAATATGCAGTAAAATGCTTTCAAGACGAGGCGCAGGCAATATTAGATTTAATCCCTCAATTGACAGAAGATTTTTCTAGAGCTATAGATTTGATATACAATTGTCGTGGTCGTTTTATTATAACTGGAGTAGGAAAATCTGGACATATTGGCGCTAAAATTGCAGCTACTCTTGCCAGTACAGGAACACCTTCTTTTTTTGTCAATCCTTTGGATGCATATCACGGTGATCTTGGCATGTTTACTTCTGATGATGTTGTGATGGCGATTTCTTATTCAGGTAATACGGATGAATTACTTCGTTTCATTCCATTACTATTAGAAAGACGCATTCCTATTATAGGAATGTCTGGAAATCCGAAATCTTTATTAGCTCAATATTCAAATTACCATTTGAATATTTCAGTGGAACATGAAGCTTGTCCTTTAAATTTAGCTCCAACTTCTTCGACAACAGCAACTTTGGCAATGGGAGATGCTATTGCATGTGCTTTGATGCAAGCTCGTCATTTTAAAGCCTCAGATTTTGCCCGTTTTCATCCGGGGGGAACTTTGGGAAAGCGTTTATTGACAAATGTTTCACAAGTTATGAGAAAAGATAAATTACCTGTGATTTGTTCAAAGACGGTCTTGTATGAAGCTCTTGCAACTATAAGTGAAGGTAAAATTGGATTGGCTGCAGTTGTAGATGAAGGTATATTGGTAGGATTAGTTACTGATGGCGATATAAGACGTACATTTCAGAAATGTAGAAATAAATCTTTTGATATTGAAATTTCTGAGATAATGAATAAGAATCCCATATGTGTATATGAAAACGATAGAATATCCACAGCAGAAAATGTTTTCACTAGAGAAAAGGTGAATACTTTGGTTGTTCTTGATGATAAAAAAATGTTTTGTGGATTTGTAACTTACCAAGATTGTATGTATTAAGAATACCTTAGTCATGTAGTATTAATAAAATAAAATTAGAAGAATGAAAATTATTGGTGTTATCCCTGCGAGAGGAGGGTCCTCTCGCTTTTTTGAAAAGCCACTAGCTCTTATTGCTGGTAAACCTATGCTATATTGGGTATATAAACATTGTAAAGATGTAGCACTTTTTGATGATGTATTTGTGGCGACTGACAGTGAAAAAATTCGATTGGCTGCATTAGAGTTTGGGGCTGAAGTGGTAATGACCTCTTCATCTCATGACACAGCCACAGAACGACTATATGAGGTGTCGCAAAAAATAGCGGCTGATTTGTATGTTATGGTGAATGGTGATGAACCTTTGTTGTTAGCTGATGATATTGTAAAGTGTATTCCTAAGAATTTAGATCCTGATAGTTTCTATGTTTCTAATCTTATGACAGACTTTTCTAATCCAGTAGAAGTTGTAGATGCAACAAACTTAAAAATTGTAACAAATTCGAAAGGTCTTTGTCTTTTTATTTCTCGGAGTCCTATTCCATATCCCAAAGGAAATATGGATTATGTATATCATAAATTTGTAGGCGTGGGGGCATTTACACGAAAAGCGTTGGATTATTATCATAAGACTCCAAGAGGTCCTATCGAAAAAATTGAAGAAAATGACTCTTTCCGTTTTATAGAAAACCAAATGCCAATTTATTACATAAATGCTCATTGTAAATCTCTATCAGTAGATACTCCTAAAGATATTGATGGTGTTACAGAGTATCTTTTTAATGAGGGATTTGAGTTATAAGTCTTGTATAATCAATTATTTTAGTTGGGAGTGATTGAGTAGTTTATATTATTTTGAAGACTTGCCATATGGGAAGATATTCACGATTAGGTAAGAATACAGTATTGGTGTTCATAGGCAATGCTGGTTCAAAGTTGATTGGATTACTAATGCTCCCATTCTATACAAAATGTCTTTCTGTTGAGGATTATGGAATAACGGACATTATCAATGTATATGTTACTTTTTTATTAAGTGTAGTCTCATGTTGTATTGCAGAATCAATTTTTATTTTTCCTAAAGGACAAATCTATGAAAAACAACGTGAATATTTATCATCTGGGGTAGCATTTCTTGTAATAGCATTTCTTATTACCGGAATTATATTTGTAGGAGTGAGTATTACAGCAGATTGTTATTCAATTGAGAATAGCTTTACTCAAAATATTTGGTTAATATATGCTCTGCTTATAGCCCAATTGTGTCAACAGTTATTTCAACAATTTGCTCGTAGTATAGATCGTATAATGGTATTTAGTGTTGCTGGTATTGTACTTACTGTCAGCACAGCACTTTTTTCATTTTTCTTGATTCCTCACTTTGGTGTAGTTGGGTTTGTCTTATCTTTAGTGTTGGCAAATTGGGTTACTACTGCTTACTCTTTGTTTTGTTCTACCGCATACCGCTTTATCTCATTGTCTGCAATTAGTTGGGGACGTTGCAGAGAAATGTTACTGTACTCTGTTCCACTTATACCTAATGGAATTATGTGGTGGTTAGTCAGTGCACTTAATCGTCCTATACTAGAAGCTAATGGGGGTATGCACGCTATTGGCCTTTTTGCAGTTGCAAATAAATTTCCGGCCCTCCTTTCTATGATATTTGCAGTGTTTTCTACATCATGGCAAATTTCAGTAATAGAGGAGTATGGGAAAGAGGGGTTTAATGAGTTTTATAATAAAATATGCAAGTATGTTGTATTAATGCTTGTACTGGTGTTTATTATAATAACCTTATGTAGTAAAATGCTAATATCTATTTTTGCTTCACCAGAATATATTGATGCTTGGATATATATTCCTATATTGACATTAGGCACAATATTTTCTGCTATTTCTAGTATGTCTGGTGCAGTGTTCTCAGCCACTAAAACTAGTAAGTATTTTTTTTATTCTAGCGTGTGGGGAGCAATGACTGCTGTACTGCTAAATTTTTTACTTATACCATATATGGGTATAATGGGGGCAGCTGTTAGTGTGTTGTTGTCTTTTGTTGCAATGGCATTGAGTCGTATTTGGTATAGTAGAAGGTATATCAACCTACGAAATAATTATTCTTTATTGCTAATGATATTATTATCAACATTAATACTTATTCTTACTGTCTATTTATCATCAAATAGAGTACTATATTATACTTCTGTTATATTAATAACTATGTTTATCTTATTAATAAATAAGAATGTGTGTGCAGATTTTAGAGTAATGTATAGTAAAATAAGAAAACGAAATGAAGTATTGCATTAAACAATTTGTATACTTAATTGTATATGTTTTAAGATTTCTAATAAAAGGTGGAATCTGGGGATGTTATCCATATAGAAGACGATATTCAGGTCGGATGGTTATATTGGCTAATGGGCCCTCCTTAAAAGAAATATTACCTGAAATTGGAGTAAAAGAGGAATTTAATGATGTGGAGTTTACTGTGATGAACTTCTTCGCGTTTGATCCTACATTTTTAACAATAAAACCTCGCTTTTACTGTCTTGCTGATCCTATGTATATTAGAAGTGATCGTCGACATAAGGAGGTCAAGAAATTATTTAATTATCTTCAAGAAAAGGTGGATTGGGATATGAATTTGTATATTCCTAAGTGGTTTGGAGAAAAGAATTTCCTTTATTATTCTTCATTAACTAATCCACATATTCATATTATTACGGTTAATGATACTTTGTATGGGAGTTTTGAGTGCTTGAGGAATTGGTTGTACAAGAAAAATTTTGCAATACCCTTTATTGGTACAGTTGCGCAACTAGGAATATATGTGGCTATTAATAGTGGGTTTGAGGAGATAAATCTTTATGGCGTAGATCATAATATGACTTCTTCTTTATTTGTTAACGATAAGAATCAATTGTGTAATAGGATGACACATTTCTACGAAGCTCCAATGGTGTTCAAGCATGTAATAAATGCTGATGATGAACAATTGAAAATAGCAGATTATCTCATTGAGATAGGAGAACTGTTTCGGAGTCATGATCTGTTGGCTAATTATGCTAGATCATTAGATGTGAAAATTGTAAATTGTACTCCTGTATCAATGATTGATAGTTATGATAGAATAAAAATGTAAGCAGATAAAGTGATAATAGACACAAAATGAATACTTGGCAACTAACAAAAATACTAGATGCTTTTTTTTACAGTTTTTTTAAAAACGGGATAGTAAAAAAAATAGTAAATAGATATCTTCCTAAAGATAAATTAGAAATAAATCTGGATCTTAGCAATAAAAGTCAGAAACATGTTTTAATCTGCTATGTACCCATATCAGGAAGCGTATTATCTACCTTTCATGCAGCTTATTATCAACAAAATCAAATGATATTATATTTTATTAATAGAGGATGGTGTATTGATTTGTGTTGGTGTATGGATATAAGAGCTTTTGATAGATTTAAGGATCGAAGTTATGATCTTTTAATAGGACAGGGCCCTTTGTATCGTTTGCTTTGTGAAAACTTAAAAGTGAAGAAAAAAATTCTGTATTGTACAGAAAATAGTGTTGATGTGGTAACTGTTAAATATCAAGAACGAATAAAATATTTCAAAGAACGTCATCCGAATGTCTCAATAAAAAATGCAGTGAGCAGAATAGGCTTTTTTACTCATAAAGACTTTGAGTTATCAGATGAAATTATTGTGATGAGTTCAGAGTTTAACGCGATGAATTTTGAGCCTTTTTTTAATAGCATATATACTTTAAATGTAAATGCTATCTGCAATCCAACCTATAAATTTAATTTGACTGAGGCAGATGTGAAAGTTTCTAGATTTAATTTTGTTGTGTTTGGCTGTTTTGGCTTCATTCATAAAGGTATTGATATACTCTGTGATGCTTTTAAGCTATTACCAGATTGTCAGTTAAATATCTATGGAATGGAGAAAAAGGAAATAGAAATTTACGATAAGATTAAACCAATTAATGCTCATAGGCATGGAATTGTAAATGTTATGAGTGATGTTTATATCAATGAAATCATAAATAAGAATTCTTTTGTTATATTGGATAGTTGTAGCGAAGGAATGGCGTCTGGTGTAGCGACTTGTATGATGCATGGACTCATACCTATTGTAACCAAAGAGTCTGGATTTAATGAAGCATCGGCAATAGTAGAACTTGATGATTATAAAGTTGAATCAATTGTTAATACGGTGAGAAAGTTGATTTCTCTAAGTGATGCTGAAATTCTTAATTTACGGTATAGGACTTTTGAGTATGCTCGAAATAATTTTTCTATAGGAGAGTTTACTCGTAAGTTTTCAATGATAATGGATAATATATATAGTGATTGATAATGGGAAATAACACTAGAAAGGTTTTGTAACCATGTAGTGAGTATTTTTGATAAACTATTGAAATAGAAAAAATATGATCCATTTTATTACTATTATTTGTTTTCATCAATAGGTAATTGTGTTAGGGTAGAATTTAATGCTTTGATTTTTAATAGTGTAGAGATTGGTGAAGGAGCGGTGGTAGCGTAGGTGCAGTGGTCGTAGAATTTGTAAAGTTTTATGGCGTTGTAACTGCTAGATTAACTAAAAAGGATAAAACGTTGAAATATGAAATGGCTGGAGAGTATATGTTTACTAATCTTTGTTTGTTAGTAAAATAAGAAAGTCATATGTAAAAATGAATTAAAGTGTCATATATGAGGTTATCTAGACGTATTTTAACTAAAATAATGGAGTTGAATTTATTTTCTACTATTTATTTCAATTTCAGAACTTTCCCGTTTAAAAAAGCAATACAATTTCCTATTCTTATATTCGGGAAAGTAACTATAAAGAACGCTCGAAAGGGAAAGTTAATTTTTAATTGTCCATTAACAACAGGTATTCTTCAGATTGGGAAACGTAGTTTAGGTTTTCTTGACAAACATAATTGTCATACTATATGGAATGTAGCCGGTACATTATATATACACGGTAAAATCTCAATCGGTCAAGGATGTTGTGTAGAGGTAGAGAAGGATGCTGTGATGACTCTTGGGCGCAATTTTAATGTCACTGGTCGCTCTGTTCTGCTTTGTACCGATCATATTACTTTTGGAGATGAATGCCTTCTTTCATGGGATTTACTTATTATGGATACGGATTGGCATAAGGTGATTTCAACAACAGATTACAGAATATTAAATTCTTCTAAACCGATTAATATAGGAAACCATGTTTGGATAGGGTGTAGAAGTCTTATTCTTAAAGGGGTAAACATTGCGGATAATGTGATTGTGGCTGCTAACTCAACTATTAGTCGTAGTATAGATGAAGAGTTTGTGGTAGTAGGTAATAATGGAGTGTTGAAGGGGAATGTGAATTGGGAATACTAAGAGATACGTGATAAATTCCTGCATATAATAATTAATGGTATTTTAAATACAACTTCTAAGATATGGATGTACCAAGCATTTCAGTAATTACAGTATCCTATAATGCTGTTACAAGTATTGAGAAAACTATGCTGTCTGTTTTAAATCAGATATATGACAGGGTGGAATACATTATCATTGATGGTGGTAGTGTAGACGGTACATTGGAGGTTATTCAAAAATACGTTGATCGATTAGGATACTGGGTAAGCGAACCTGACAAGGGTATATACGATGCAATGAACAAAGGCATCTTGAATGCTTCAGGTGATTGGATCATTTTTATGAATTGTGGTGACATTTTTGTTGATGATAATGTTTTATATTCTCTTTTTTTCGGGAAAAAGTATGAGAATGTAGACGTCTTATATGGCGATGCTTTGGAGGTCGATTCTAACGGTAGAAAGAGGCTTTTGAAGGCTAGAGATTTTAAATCAAATAATATTCCACCTGCATATAGACATGGAGCTTCATTTGTCAGAAGAGAAATTCATAAGACTTTTTTATTTGATTTGAGTAGATATGATTTATTTTCGTATGGGTTGGATTATGATTGCATATGTAGGATGTGTCGCGCAAATAAATCTTTTAAATATTGTAATATTATTATTATGGAATATCTAAAAGATGGTATTTCTAATCATCCGCTAAAAAACATTTGGTTGCGTAAATTGATAGAACATAATGGCAATAAAGGTATTAGCTTTTATAAAGACTTATTATTTTACTTTCCGTGTGGAATATATAGGAGATTAAAAAGATTTATAACTAAGTGAGTCTATGTTAAAGAGAGTTTTATTAGATATCTTTGAATTGACAAATTCGATAGTTATGTCTATCCCCTTACATTTTGTAAGGAGATTATGGATGAATATGTTACTTAAAGAGGTCGGAGAAAAATGTGTGTTTTTGAGACATATTAGGACTCATACGCCCTGGCGTATAACGATAGGAAATGATGTTGTCATTAATAGAAATGTAATGCTTGATGGGAGAAAAGGCATGGTGATTGGAGATAGTGTTGATATTGGAGAATATGTAACTATTTGGTCCTTACAACATGATCCTTCTGATGACAACCATTGTACTTGTGGTGATAAAGTAATAATAGAAGATCATGTTTGGATTGCTCCACGATGTATAATATTACCAGGAGTAAAGATTGGTAGAGGAGCGGTGGTTGCTACAGGTGCAGTGGTAACGAAAGATGTCGCTCCGATGACAATAGTTGGTGGGGTACCGGCTGTTAGAATAGGAGAATTAACTCATGGGTGTGACTTTAAAAACAACTATAAGGTGTATTTGTAGTGAATTATATTTTATATTTTTTATTAATTACTCTGACTACCTATAATGATTCTTTTCTTTCTAATTCATTAGGAGCGTTCGGATTCTCATTATTACCAGTGATGAGTTTTTTGCTATTTCTCTTAATGTGTTTATTTAGAAAAAGAATAACGTATCCAATATTTGTGAAAAAATTTGGGAGATTGATAAATTATACTTTCGTATTATCAATTGTTGTGTTAGTTGTTTTTTTCTCTTTGAATTTACCGACAACATTATATGGAGAGAATGTAGCTTTGAAAATTTTGAAGTTGTATATCACTTTTGTAAGTTACATATTATTTATGATTGTATTGGGGGAACTAATGAAAAGTTTGTCGATGAAACAGTTATTAGCTCCTTTTTGGTGGATAAATTTATCTCTGGCAATTTATGGAATAGTTGAATATACAAAAATACCCAACGCTTTTCTTTATCTGCATTCAAATCAAGAAATTTATTGGAGAGTTAGACTTTTATGTCAAGAGTCGTCTCATTCGGCTCCAATTATTGAAATCTTTTTTATTTTAGCTTTGTATTATTCGGTAATCGTAAAGAAAAGTCGATTCTATTCTATCATAGCAATAGGCTGTCTGTTATCACAGATATGTATATCCTCTTCGAAATCTTTGCTAGTAGTGTTGATCCTGGCGATTACATTTGCAGGATGGAGTTATATTAAGAATATAAGTGGTACAAAAAAAATAGTAGGGTTAATTGTGGCATTGATAGGCTTTGTCTTTATTCAGAAATATTTGTTGACGGGTTTATTGGAGTCTTTTAGTGGTGATTTGGAAAATAGTACATCAACTGTTACTCGGTCTTCAACTAATATAGCTGGATATATCATAGGTGTTTTTTTTCCATTTGGGACTGGCTTTTTTGGTTATTTATATTTTTTTCCTAAAGTACTCTTATATTTGTCACAAAATGTTCCCTCTGATTATAATATAGATGAATTGTTAAATATTATAATGAGTGATACAGATGCCGGAGTATCGGCTCAGTCTTTCTTTTCACAAAGTAGTACTTATTGGGGGCTTGTTGGATCAGTGCTCTTTTTTAAATATATTAAAAAAGTATATTCAAATTGTCTTATATATTGTGATTTTAGACAACGTTTGTTGTATAAAGTGTTATTTTTTATTGTGGTTCTTCATTTATTGACAACATCTAATATGGAATTTATTTTTTTAGTAACATTTTGTTTAATGATGAAGCATACTTCTGATTTTTCTAAAAATGAAGTAACAGGTATGATAAATTTATGATTATGTCTTTCATCGTTCATAAAAGGCATAAACTATTTGTACAGATGATAGGTAGAATTGATTTGAATAGAGAAAGTAAAAAATGAAAGTAATTTGGATTTCATCGGAATGTCCATATCCAGCTAATACAGGAGGACGTATAGTGGTAATGAAAAAATTGGAGTATTTTTCACAGAAGAATGATATATATTTTTTTTGTGTGATAGATAATGATGATGAATATAAGTATAGATTTGAATTGTTGAAGTACTGTAAAGAAGTACATTTATATAAAAGGAATAAGAGCATCGCGTTGCCTAAACTGGTAAAGGGTCCTTTTGTATGTGTATCTCGATGGATAACGACAATGAAGAAAGATATAGATATATGCTTTGAAAAAGAAAAGATAGACTGGGTGATAGTGGAGTTTCCACAGATGTTAGGTAATATTGGACGTAAAATATTTGACTCTGGTAAATTGGTTTTAAATCAGCACAATGTTGAATATAAAACATTAAATAATTTAGCTAAGAGTATTAGTAATCCAATAAAAAGAATAATTTATAGTATAGAAGCCAAAAGACTATATCAATTTGAGGAAAGATACTATAGAAATTTTAATATTAAGTTATTTACATTTGTCTCTATTGACGATAAAGCTTTCTTTGAAAGGAAATTCGGAATATTCAACACATTGCTGGTCCCTGTAGGTGCAGAAGTATTTGATTATGAGGAAAATAAGAATAACAATAATATTATTTCATATTTTGGCAAGATGTCTTATCCTCCTAATGCGGAAGCTGTTATTTGGTTTTCTAATCAAGTTTTTCCCATTATTCAAAAAGAAGTACCTGAATCTAAATTTTATGTTGTAGGTAAAGACCCTTCTACGGAATTAGTGAGTCTATTAAAAAGCAATCCTAATATAGTTGTGACAGGCACGGTGGATAAGATAGAAGATTATTATAAGCAAACTGATTTAGTTGTAGTTCCATTGAGCCACGGAGGAGGAGTGAAAGTAAAAGTATTAGAAGCCTTGGGGTATGGGAAACTAGTTATTTCTACAGCTAAGGGAATAGAAGGAACATCTTTTCGAAATGGGATAGATATACTAACAGCTGAATCAGCAAAAGAATTTGCACATATATGCATAAACGCGCTACAGAATCTCTCTTGTTATGAGAAAGTAAGAAGATGTGGATATGAAAAAATTCAAAGAAACTTTACATGGAAAGCGATTGTTGAGAGATTTGAGCAGGAATTAAATCTTCTAAAATCGTAATCCGATAAAATAAAGACACTTTTGTGATTATCTGTTAAAAACACCTCTGTGTTTTGGAGAGTAGGAGAAGGTAGCAATGTATTTCCTCGTGATATATATGGTAGGTTGATACTTAATGTCAACATTAACCTCTACGCTTATTGTTTAATAAGAGAAACTGAAGTTGAAATAAATGCTTACGATATACTATTTTCTAAAGTTTTAGGGATAGTTGGTAATAAAGGAGTATATAATTGGAAGATGAAATTTTACCTATAGCAATGCGCTAGCAGGTCCTGGTCTTGATATGTTATCAACAATGTTCATGTCCATATTGAAGGCATTTGTTTCAAGGCTAAACTTGCTTCTTAGAGATTAGAGTTGTCTCGTCTTACATATGAGATTGAGGGTAAAGATTAATGAGTGGTTTTGCTATGTTGTTCCAATTGAGTGTTGGAGGGTTATTCACAGCTAGAAAATCTATTCCACAGATAACGTACATTCAATAAATAATTTATTAGTATAACTGATTCCGATATATATGAAAATTTTAGAAACAAGACTATGCCAATATTTTGATTCCCTTATTTTAAGATGCCCCTCAATTAATTGTTACTAAGGTGTGATTAAGTTTCTTGTTTAAGGTTAATTTTTTAGTCATTCTCGATATGAATAAAATAAAGATAATGCATATAGTGCAATCTCCTGGTGGGGTTGCTCGTTACCTTTCTATGTATTTAAAATATTCAGATAAGAATAGATTTGAACATATATTGATTTGCTCTTTGGATTATAAAATGGAAAAGATGGAATCTTTAGTCGAGCATATAGAATACTTATCTATGGGGAGACAAATATCTATAATAAATGATGCAAAGGGAATCTGGGCTATACGAAAATTTATTAAAAAGTATATGCCGGATGTCATATATGCGCACAGTAGTAAAGCTGGTGCGTTGGGACGATTGGCAGATGTCGGATTTAAAAATATAGTTTTATATAATCCTCATGGTTGGGCATTTAATATGAATGACATCTCTGCAATCAAAAAGAAAGTGTATGCATTGATTGAGAAGGTACTATCTTATAAAACGGATATGATAATAGCTATTTCTGCTTGGGAAAAAGAGAGTGCTGCGAAATATAAAATTTGTTGTTCTGATAAGATTCATATTATACCTAGTGGCGTTGATGTATGTTTGTATGATGAAAAACAGGGGCGATATGACTTAAATAGGAGTAAGTTGAACATACCAGTAGACGCTTATGTGATAGGTATGGTAGGAAGAATATCTTATGGAAAAGGTCCTGATTTATTTGTGAAGGCTGCTGCACTTATTAAAAACAAAATACCTAATGCTTTTTTTGTTATTGTTGGAGAGGGTGAAGAAAGATCATCTATTGAAAATTTACTTTCGGAGATGGGACTAAAGGAGGATTTTCTTATAACTGGCTGGGTGTCTAACCCGATGGAATATATTCAACTCTTTGATCAAGCGATGTTATTAACTCGTTGGGAAGGGTTTGGGTTGGTGTTGACAGAGTATATGCTAGCAGAAAAGCCAATAATAACAACTAGAGTGGGAGCGGTTCCTGATTTAATGCAGCATGGAAAAAATGGTGTTATGATTGATGTCGGAGATATTGAAGGAATTGCTGAAGCTTCATATAAGTTGTATACAGATAATGAATATAGACAGACGCTAGTATCTAATGGACGGTTAACTGTGCGAAATCGGTATGATGTACGTTGTACGGTAAAAGAACATGAGCGTTTACTTATGGGTATGCAATTCTGATGATTTTTTGAGAATGAAAGTGGTATAAAATAAAATGTTGAGATGTAATTAGCACTTAGAGTGTTTGTATGTGAGATGAAGAGAATGTAGGTCCCTAGTTTCATGTTAACGCATGATTCTCCTACATTACATAGATTGGAAAGAGTACGACGGTACCTTTCCGGTCTATAACCCCGGCACCGGGGGGTATCCGGTGTTAATTTCCCACGATATCAACGGTCTGTGAAGATAGTTGATATTTTTAACAAAACAAACAGTTGCGGGAGACAGTATTACACTGCCTCCCGTAGCTGTTTATATATTAGAATACTCCTTTGTGCAGCTAAAGCACGGGCACTCCTTCATCGGATTCAAATCATGGTGCCCCACGATCAACGCTTTCGGAAACTGCCTGCGCAGTTCGCGTAATAGAGCCAGCAGGGAACCCCGTTGTTCAAGCGTTCGAGTATCCTTCGGGCAACAGTCAGCATCCAGTCCTCCTTCGTAGCAGATACCTATCGAGTGGGAGTTGTGGTTACGGCAGTGTGCCCCGACCTTTTCGAGAGGACGGCCACGGTGGATCTCTCCGTCGCGTGTAATGTAGAAATGATAGCCGATGTCGCGGAATCCCCGGTGGAGGATGTGGTCCAGTCGGCAGGCTTCCGCCGAAAGGGATTTCCCCTCCGGCGTGGCACTGCAATGAATGATAATCAGTGTGATAGTTCTCATCAGCTTACATACAGCTTTGCACTCCGAGCACACCCCCTATGGCGGTGGCGACAGTAATGATAATTTTGAGAACCAGGCTCCATACGGAGCGGCGTGACGATGAATTGCTCATAATTTATTTTTTTAAGGTTAAGAAATTAGACTGACGGATCAGGAGTCACTCCACCGCCGCCCGGGTTGGGATTCGGCGTATTACCGGAACCACCTCCTTCGATAGTCGGCTTCTGATACTCCGCTTGCTGCTTCAGTTGGCTGTCGAGTTTCAGGTTGGTAGTCGAGAGGTTACCGGTGGCACGTGCTTTGAGGCGCATACCGGTGATATTCTTCTCCAACGAAAAATCCTCCAGCGTTTCGGCTGCCTTACTGCGGATTCCCACACCGAAAATGGCGAGATCGTCAATTTTCACACTCTTGCCGTCGAGCAGCAATTCCTTGATACAGTTCACCATGTCGGTGAGTACACCTTTGATGACACCGCTCGAATACGGTGAATTGTGTTTCGACATGTGTTCGGCGAGCTTGGCCAGATCGAATGTCTCGTCGCTTACCGCACGGGCGAACCACTTGCCCGCATTCACACCTTTCTTCTGCTGGTTCTGATAGATTTTGTAACGAATCATAACACTATAAATTAAAGGGTTAAACATATTGTCGTGGGGAGCTGTTTCCCTTCCGACGATACAAAGATAACACCCCGTAATCCCGGAAAATCAGTTGTATACAATTGTATGCGGTTGTTGTCGGTTAAGGACAGTAACGGTCGGTTATTCAACGGAAAAGCGTAGGAAATGTGAAGGCTTTTTGTTACATTTGTAGCTAATAATTTAAAACTTATCCATTATGAAAGAATTCACGATACGTGCTTATGGACGCATGGAACTGGCGCAACTTTATTCTCCCGAACTGACCGATATTGCCGCATATCGAAAGATGAAGAAATGGATCGAACGGTGTCCCGGACTTCAGCAACGCCTGTATGATCTGGGCTACCAACCCGAACACCGTTCTTATACACCATTGGAGGTGAGAGTGATTGTGGATGCATTGGGAGAACCTTAGAGGGATTCGCTTTAGGATAACAAAAGCACCGCTTTAAGACGGCTAAAGCATAGCTTTAAGCACTCTAAAGCTATGCTTTACGTCTTACAAGATACAACGTCTTACAACACACACTACTGTGGTTTCGGGTACAGCAGGTACACTTTTCCGGGGGCTCTCTTACGCACGCACACGCGCGCGAGCAATCATATAGTTTCCTTTGCCGTCTACGTGAACCAGATCTCCGTAGTCTACCAGACGTTTCAGCCAGATGAGCGCGGTGTTCTCCTTAATACCCATGACAGCTGCCTGCTCTCGTACCTGTTTGCGGGTAAACGTGGTCCCCAGTTTCATGAAGAAAAAATCACGCTCGACGTTTGCCCGGCGACTGATTTCTGTGGGAGGAAGGAAAGAAAGTATATGCATGGCATGGCAGTAGAGGGGCTCGGCAAGTTGGAGCACCGCTTTGAAATCACTCGGAGTGATCTTGACATCCCAGCGGGTGATGATGCCGTCTTTGATATTGTCATCGGGAATCTCCTTGTCCGGAGTCAGGAGAGGGGTAGAAGATGCTTTGAGTTGATAGGGATGTGCGCTTTCGAGCGCACGCAATACAGCCACTTCCGCCATGATACGGCATGTGTTGACACCCAGACGGGCCACGAAACTATACATCTCATTCCCGTTGGCTATACCCGAACGGGTGAAAAGGGCAGAGAATAGAGTGTCAAATTCTTGTTTCTGCTCGTCGGTGAGCCGGAGTGTGTGGAGACCGTGTGCCTTCAGTAAGTCCAGTTTCTTTTTCCAATCCAATCCTATGGTGGTGAATATCTCTTCTATGTCTATGTCTCCTGTCGTAAACTGGCTTACCCACTGCCAGATACCGGGCATATAGTAGAACAGTTGGCGGGAGAAAAGCCCGTTTTCCGCCGAAGGGATGAGGGCTTTTACCTGCGCCGGAGTTCCGGAAAGCAGGACGGAGAGGTAGCTTTTTTTAATTTCTCGGTATTCCTGGTCGGTACGGCGGTTGTAAGACAAACGGTCGTGGTCGAATGCTTTGCGCAGGGTGTCGCTCCAGTGTCCGTAATCCGATCCTATGGCGGTGGACAGGGTATCCGCTTCGGACTCACAGATAAATCCTGTTCCGTTGGCATCCATGATGTTTTGCAGAATGCCGGTGCCGGTATTGTTGCCCGCGATGAGGAACATTTTGTTGGCCGGTATTTGCGGGGCGTCTATTTTAGAACGTTCCTTGCCCATTGCTTCGTAGGCGGCTTTGGCTTTTTTGTAGGCTTTTATTTCTTCGGCCCATTCGGCGCGGAGCTGGTCATGGATAGGATCCACAAGCAGCCGTATGGATGACAGGGCACTTTTTCCGGAAGCAGGGAGAGCTATAATGAAACTTTGCATGCAGGGGGACTGGAGTTTACCGCCATAAGGACACCGTACATACCGTTCCATGCAAGAACCCAGAGCGGTCAGTGCTCCCAATAGCATGACATCGTTCTGTGCGTCGGTACTTCCGTAACTCATAATACGTTGCAGGAGTTCCGGCCAGTCGGCTGCCGGAAAGGTGGGTAGCGGCTGTTTGGGTTCGCTACCCGGCAACAGTTCCTCAGACTCCGGACTCTCGCTATTGTATACCTTATTACGCGCGCACGTGTGTGCGGAAAGTTTTTGCGCTGTACCTGCTGTACCTTTTGTACCTGTCCGGCTGTTTGCAACCTCCTCTTTGCGGACGGTAACTCCTGCCGCTTCGGCGAGATAGAACACCGTGCCCAGATGCATATCCCCATGATTGGCAGTGAGTGCGTTGGAGAATATCCGTTCGGCGTGTTCGCGTTGGTATTTGGCGGAAACCCGGCACAAGCGGTGGAAAAAGTCGCGTCCCTCTTCGCCGCAATCGGTTGCAATGGCGAACGCCAGGTGTACGTATTCGATGTAAGTGGGGGCAATGTCAGCCTTGGCTGTTTCTACTGCCTCCGTGAGGCGGCGTAATGATTCAAGTTCATTCATTTTTTTATAGATTGAGAATTAATAATGTTACGAAATAATGCATCCGGATCGTAATTGAGGAAACAGGCCCTTACGAGGTCTTTTCCCGAACAGTCCACGCCTTTGGAGGCATTTCTGCCAGAATTGTCAGGTTCCGGGCCGTATGCCATTTCGACATACTGCATGGCTTTGTTCATACTTTCCGTGATATTTTGTGCTTCGTCTTCGGGATACAGCGTTCCGGAAGGGACGAAAGCCTTCACTCCCCGGCCGCTCGGACTGACATACGTGAGCACGGGGCAGAGGAAGGGATCATCGAATAGCAGACGGCGCATACTGACGGCTTCGTCGTAGGAGTCGAGGTTGTCCACATCTATCACGACCAGCCCGGAAGGGGATACGAAACACTTGCTGTTGCGGCGTGTGAAGGTGCCGCAGGGTGTCACGTAAGGCAGCAGTGTCGCTTTGGCAGTCCGCATGTCCGGAGCGTTGCGTACCTGAGCGGTCAGGAGTTTGAGATTCTCGTTGCAGGTAATCATTTGGAAGACCTGCTCCACGGAGACTTCGCAGAAGGGGAGGAGCGTGGGAGGAGTAACCATTCGTCCCTGTTCGTTCCTGACAGGAGCGATAGGTGGCATGAAATATGACATTCTGTACTGGTTTGGCATAATCTTTGTTGTTTACGGGTCAAAAACTTTTCTTCTTTCAAAACGTGCTTGATTTTCAAAACACGACGTGAAACTACGAAAAACAAAAAAATAGACGGTTCTGATATGTCAGAACCAATGTGAAAATAAATAACATACTAAGGTGTATTTTTAACAACTAATAGATATTGAACATGAAAAAGAACTTCAAACACGTCCTTCTAGGTACTTTTATCGATGAATCGCTTAAATGCGCAAACTTGACAATGACTCACTTATGCAAAGAAACCGGTATGGGGAAAGCCAGCTATGAGAATATAAAAAAGGGGAGGATATGAAACTGCACTACTACGAATCCATTCTGAACTTCTACTGTGACAGTCTGACGGAAGAGGAGCTGCTGGAGAAGATACGCGAATGGACACTGCGGTATCTCTGGTATAGAAAGAAGCGCGAGGAGGAGGGCGGAAACGAGAATGAATAGGGATAAATGAACGGGGGCGGGTGATTTTGTGATAAATAGCTTTATTTCTTTGGCTTTGAACGTAAGAGTTGTTATCTTTGTTCTCCAGAATTTATAGTACAAAATGAAAATACAGGAAGAATGGTTGGAAAGTGAGTCCGGATTGGATATGGAACAAAACAATTCGTCGACTATTTATCCCAATGCAGAAGTGCGGGTGGAGAAGGCTCAGTTTAGTATTTTGCACTTAAGGCGTTTATGTGTAGAGAGGAAAGAAATAATAATTTCTCCGGATTTTCAAAGAAATGATGTATGGAAAGGTCGGCAGGCCTCTGAACTGATAGAATCAATATTGATGGGGATACCCATTCCTATCATGTATTTATTTGAGGCAAAAGATGGGAAGAAACAGGTTGTTGACGGACGGCAGCGTATCAATACAATATTAAGTTTTTTAAAGGGAGGATTTAAATTAAAGGATTTGAAAATACTGCATGCTTTGAATGGTTGTGCATTTACTGATCTGGATTTAAAATTGCAAGGGATATTTGAAGATTACCAACTGTTTTTCTATATCATTCAGCCTCCGACTCCGGAACGCGTGAAATATGATATTTTTGATAGAGTAAATCGTGGCGGAACCCGATTGAATAATCAAGAAATGCGTAATGCCTTATATCGGGGCAATGCAACTACACTTATTGATGATATTTGTGAGTCGGATGAATTTAAGGATGCAACGGGAGGAGGTGTCAGCCCTACTCGGATGAGGGACCGGTATATCGTGTTACGGGCAATAGCTTTTTACCTGTTAATGACAGAGCAGTTGCAAACAGCCGATCTGGGCAAACCCATAGAATATCGAAGCGACATAGATGATTTTTTGGCTAAAGTGATGATATTTGTCAATCAACTCATGACACAAGAGGAAGTGGAAAAGTTGAAAGAGAAATTTTTAAGCGCTTTAAGGAACATTTATTTATTGTTAGGGGAAGATGCTTTCCGTTTTTCAGGTATAGGAAAACGCCGTCCGATTAATATGCCTTTGTTTGAGTGTCTGACCTACTTATTCTTGTTTGACTGGAATCAAGAAAACAAAAAGGAGATACGGTTAGCTATCGAGGAGTTGAAGGAATCATTGGACGAAAGTGGTTATTTTCAGGGAAATGTTGATTCTGTAACTAGTCTGGGCTATAGATATTCACGTATAAATCAATTTTTAAAAGAACTAATATAATGATACAGGAACTGACAATAAGCGGTCTGAAAAATATTAAGTACGAAAAGATGGCATTGAAGCCATTAACTTTATTGACTGGTTTGAATTCGACTGGAAAGTCTAGTGTGCTGCAGGCTATCTTATTGGTGAACAAGGCGACAACTAAGAGCGGACAGCTCTTTCTAAGCCATTTACTTTCTTCTTTTTCTACTCTTAGAAATATATATGAGAATGCAAAAGAGATTGAAATCCGATTGAATATAGATGGTGTGGTGGTGGAATATAAACTATCGGAAAAGGAAGAAGGAGAAAATGTAGAGGGATGTGCCGGGCTGGAAATAGAAAAAAATCTATTTTATCTGTCTGCTAACCGTGTCGGTGCGGAAAATTCGGTAGCTCTTTCTCCGGTGATTACGTGTGGTGTCGATGGAAATTATTTGCTGGGGACTTTTGAGAGAGAAAAATCCAAATCTCTAACCAGTGCCTTGATAAAAGATGAGAATTCGTTTACCTTGGCTGCTCAACTTAATTATTGGCAAAGTTATATCTTGGGATTGAAACTGGAGTTGAAAACGGAAAAGAGAAACGAACAAACGGTAGAGGTGAAATACAATAGTGACAATATTCCGGGAATCTTACCTACACAATTGGGGGCAGGGGTAAGCTATTTGGCGAAAGTGCTTATTTTGTGCTTGCGCTCTAACCCGGGAGATGTAGTCATGATTGAGAATCCGGAGATACATCTTCATCCGGCTGCCCAATCCCGTTTGGGGGATTTCTTTGCTTTTATTGCCAATGCCGGCATTCAGTTGATTATAGAGACTCACTGCGATCATTTGATTAATAAGTTACAATACCTGGTATTTAAAAAGGCATTTGATGCGGAACAGGCTATTATATATTATAAGAAAGGGATTATAGACCCGTTCGAAAGGATTCAGTTGAATAAGGAAGGGCGTTTTCAAACAGAGTTCCCGAGTGGCTTTTTTGACGCTACATTGGCTGAACTTTTAGAAATGGAATAATATGGGAAATTATAGTTTTGTATTAAGTGATGAGTTGCAGAAAGAATATTGTAACTTTAAGGAAGGGCAAGGGGGCGATAGAAATTTGATTGAGAACCTTCTACATTATTATAAACCTTCCATTTTAACAAATACCAGTCAATTAAGGAGGATTGGAAAGAAGATTAGCCCGCAATTAGAGACTACACTCAGAAGAAGTGGTTTTACAACGCAAACGTTAGAGGATTTAGCCCAGAAAACAGTATATAAGATTATTTTGTGTACTGATAAGGATCATTATCCTTATGTGAACATAAATGGAGATAAAATTGAAAATAATCTGACTGCTTGTTTTTTTAAGCGTGAAAGCCGGCAAAAAGCGATAGAGCACATCTCTGCGTTGTGCAGGAAAGCCGGAACTATCTGTATATATGATAAATATTCTTTTCAGAGTACTGAAAATATAGAACTCCTGAAACTTCTTTTTCCAATGAAGGAACTGTCTATTGTCTATGATTCTCAGTATCTGAATGTAGATATGCTGAGAACGCATTGTGAAAAATGGACGTTTATAGACCGTACATTGCCGGAATACCACGACCGTTATCTGGTATTGGATGATAAATTGGAAATAATATTGACCAGTGGATTTGATTATTTGGTAAAAACAGAAAAGGAATTTACCTATATTGTCCGTCCTGTTTCGACACAGCGTTTTTAGTTAACCCCATATCTTTCCCCGTGTGCGATAACGAAAACACAAAAAATAATGTTTGATTATACATAAAAAATACGGGGAATGCTTCGTAGTTCACAAATAATGATTAAATTTGCCGCGATTTGTAATGTTGAGTTTGCAAAATGACGAATAATACTATAAAGCATCTGGGTATTGTGGAAAACATACAGGGTTCTCATCTGTCGGTGAGGATCGTTCAGACATCGGCTTGCGCGGCTTGCAGCGTGAAGGGACACTGTTCCTCGGCAGACAGCAAGGACAAAATCATAGATATAATTGATACTGCTGCGGCTTCCTACCAGGTGGGGGAAAACGTAATGGTGGTCGGCGAAACGTCGATGGGAATGCAGGCGGTGGCCTTGGCATTCATTATCCCTTTCGTTCTTTTAATTTTTACATTGTTTCTTTTTATGGCACTGATAGAGAATGAACTGTATGCGGCACTTCTTTCTCTGGCTGTCCTTGTGCCTTATTACTACATTTTGTGGCTCAATAAAACGCGACTGAAACAAAAATTTTCATTTACTATAAAACCAATAAATAACTAAGAACATTATGAATTTGATTCTGATTGCAGTGATTTCATTGGGAGCGATAGCGCTCGTGCTGGCCGCTATTCTTTATGTGGCTTCCAAGAAATTTGCCGTGTATGAAGATCCGCGGATTGCCCAGGTAGGGGAAGTGTTGCCCCAGGCAAATTGTGGTGGATGTGGCTATCCGGGTTGTAGCGGTTTTGCCGACGCTTGCGTCAAAGCCGGCTCGCTGGATGGAAAATTCTGCCCCGTAGGCGGACAACCTGTCATGGCTAAAATTGCTGATATCCTCGGACTGGCAGCCGGAGAGGCTGAACCGATGGTAGCAGTGGTGAGATGTAACGGAACGTGTGCCAACCGTCCGCGTATTAATCAATACGACGGTGCTAAGAGTTGTGCTATTGCCGCTTCGCTGTATGGCGGAGAGACGGGTTGTAGCTACGGCTGTCTGGGTTGTGGCGACTGTGTGGCTGCCTGCCAGTTTGACGCTATCCACATGAACCCGGAAACGGGACTTCCGGAAGTCGACGAGGCGAAATGTACCGCTTGCGGCGCCTGTGTGAAGGCTTGCCCGAAGGCGATCATTGAAATCCGTCCGCAAGGCAAGAAGTCGCGCCGCGTGTATGTCTCTTGTGTGAATAAAGACAAGGGCGCTGTGGCACGCAAGGCTTGCACGGTGAGCTGTATCGGTTGCGGAAAGTGCGTGAAGACGTGTCCGTTCGAAGCTATCACGCTGGAGAACAACTTGGCTTACATCGATCCTGACAAGTGTAAATCTTGCCGGAAGTGCGTGGAAGTATGTCCGCAGAATACCATTATCGAGTTGAACTTCCCGCCGCGCAAACCGAAGGAAGAAGCTCCGGCTGCTCCGAAAGAAACGGTTACTCCAAAAGAAACGGCTGAGGCTCCGAAAGTAACAGAATAATAACAGAATAAAATACAGAATTGTATGTTAAAGACATTTTCAATTGGTGGAGTTCATCCACACGAAAATAAATTGTCGGCACATCAACCTATCATTACGGCGGAAGTTCCTGCGAAAGCGGTTATTCTGCTGGGCCAGCATATTGGCGCACCTGCCAAACCGGTTGTTGCGAAAGGGGATGTGGTAAAGGTAGGCACACGGATTGCCGAACCTGCCGGCTTTGTTTCGGCAGCAATTCATTCTTCGGTCAGTGGTAAAGTGGCGAAGATTGATACGATAGTCGATGCCAGCGGTTATGCGAAACCTGCTATTTTCATTGATGTGGAAGGTGACGAATGGGAAGAAACAATCGACCGCAGCAAGACACTGGTGAAAGAATGCGATCTTTCGGCGGAAGAAATTGTGAAGAAGATTGCCGATGCCGGTATCGTAGGTCTGGGCGGTGCTTGTTTCCCTACACAGGTGAAACTGTGTCCTCCTCCTTCTTTCAAGGCGGAATGCGTGATTATCAATGCGGTGGAATGTGAACCGTATCTGACTGCCGATCATCAGCTGATGCTGGAGCACGCGGAAGAAATCATGGTAGGCGTGTCTATCCTGATGAAAGCCGTGAAAGTGAATAAAGCGTTTATCGGAATCGAGAACAATAAGCCGGACGCAATTCAGTTGATGACGAAGGTAGCTTCCAGTTATGCGGGTATCGAAGTGGTGCCTTTGAAGGTGAAATATCCGCAGGGAGGTGAAAAGCAGCTGATTGACGCGATCACCAAACGTCAGGTGGCAAGCGGTGCGCTGCCTATCTCTACGGGGGCTGTCGTGCAGAATGTAGGTACGGCTTTCGCTGTTTATGAAGCGGTGCAGAAGAACAAGCCGTTGTTTGAGCGCGTGATTACGGTGACCGGAAAGTCGGTGGCCCGTCCGTCCAACTTCCTCGCCCGTATCGGTACGCCGATGAAGCAGTTGATCGACGCTTGCGGCGGTCTGCCGGAAGACACGGGAAAGGTGATCGGCGGTGGTCCGATGATGGGTAAGGCGTTGGTGAACATCGACGTTCCTACTGCGAAGGGCAGTTCCGGCATCCTGATTATGAACCGGAAGGAAGCCAAGCGCGGGGAAGCACAAACCTGTATCCGTTGCGCGAAGTGCGTGAGCGCCTGTCCTATGGGACTGGAACCGTACTTGCTCGGAGCGTTGTCCGAAAACGGGGATTTTGAAACAATGGAAAAAGAAAGAATCATGGATTGTATCGAGTGCGGTTCCTGTCAGTTCACTTGTCCTGCCAACCGTCCGTTACTTGACTACTGCCGTCTGGGTAAAGGCAAGGTAGGCGCTATGATTCGTGCACGTCAAGCTAAAAAATAACGAATATGGAAAATAAATTAATCGTATCACTATCACCCCACGTTCATGGCGGAGACAGCGTACAGAAAAATATGTACGGCGTGCTGATTGCACTGATTCCGGCTTTTCTGGTGTCTCTCTACTTCTTCGGACTGGGTGCCCTGATTGTCACGGCTACTTCCGTGGCCGCTTGTTTGTTCTTCGAATGGGCAATCGGGAAATATTTACTGAAGAAACCTACCACGACAATCTGTGACGGCTCTGCTATCATCACAGGTGTGTTGCTGGCATTCAACTTACCTTCCAACCTGCCTGTATGGATCATCATTCTCGGCGCACTGTTTGCTATCGGTGTGGGAAAGATGTCTTTCGGCGGATTGGGCTGCAACCCTTTCAACCCGGCATTGGCAGGACGTGTGTTCCTGTTGCTTTCTTTCCCGGTGCAGATGACCAGTTGGCCGGTAGTTGGTCAGTTGACCGCCTACACGGACGCTACGACGGGAGCTACTCCGCTGGCATTGATGAAGCAGGCGATCTACGGCAATACGGACGCTTTAAGCCAGATTCCGGATGCGTTGAGCCTGTTGATCGGACAAAACGGCGGATGTCTCGGTGAAGTGAGCGCGCTGGCTTTGCTGATCGGTTTGGCGTATATGCTGTGGAAGAAAATTATCACATGGCATATTCCGGTATCTATCCTGGTTACCGTATTCGTGTTCGCAGGCATCATGCATCTGGCGGATCCTGAAAAATACGTGTCTCCGGTGCTCCAACTGCTTTCCGGTGGTCTGATGCTGGGTGCTGTCTTTATGGCAACCGACTATGTGACATCTCCGATGAGCAAGAAAGGTATGCTGATTTATGGCGTTTGCATCGGTCTGCTGACAGTGGTGATCCGTCTGTTCGGCGCCTATCCCGAAGGTATGTCGTTCGCCATTCTGATAATGAATGCATTTACTCCGCTGATTAATACCTATTGTAAACCTAAACGCTTTGGGGAGGTAGCGAAGAAGAAATGAAAAAGTTACAATCATCTTTGAAAAATATGTTGCTGGTGCTGACGGGAGTGACTGCTGTCTCCGTCGCGTTGCTGGCTTATGTGAACGAACTGACGAAGGGGCCTATCGCCGAGGCGAACGCCAAGACGCTGAACGAGGCCCTGAAAAAAGTTCTTCCTGAATTTACGAACAACCCGGTGGCGGAAAGCGATACGATCTTCAGCGAGAAAGACGGCAAGAAGAATGTCGATTTCATTGTCTATCCGGCTAAGAACGGTGATAATATGGTAGGCACGGCTGTTGAAGCCAAGTCCATGGGATTCGGCGGCGAGCTGAAAGTGCTGGTTGGCTTTGACGCCGAAGGTAAAATCTACAACTACTCCCTGCTGGCTCATACGGAAACTCCGGGACTGGGTTCGAAGGCCGACAAATGGTTCGGTGCTTACGATCCTGCCAAAGGTGAACAGGCGGTGTCACACGAGGAAAGCACGAAGTCTATCCTGGGCATGAATCCGGGTGAAGCCGCACTGACGGTCAGCAAAGACGGCGGGCAGGTGGACGCCATTACCGCTTCTACGATTACCTCACGCGCTTTCCTGAATGCCGTGAATGCTGCTTATCAGGCTTACAAAGCCGGAGGGGGAGAAGTGAACGGAGCTACGGGTGCTTCTCAAAAGGCCGCCGGTGAAAATGCCGATGCTGCTACGGGTGCTACAACTAAAGTGGAACTTACTGATTCTATCAGTGCTAATTAAGAAAGGAGACAGATATGAATAACTTTAAAGTAATGATGAACGGGATTATCAAAGAGAATCCTACGTTTGTACTCCTGCTCGGTATGTGTCCTACGTTGGGTACTACTTCATCGGCTATCAACGGCATGGGTATGGGACTGGCCACCATGTTCGTGCTGATCTGCTCGAACGTGGTGATCTCACTGATTAAAAACCTGATTCCGGATATGGTGCGTATCCCTTCGTTTATTGTGGTGATTGCGTCTTTCGTGACGTTGCTCCAAATGGTGATGCAGGCATACGTGCCGGGACTGTACGCCACACTCGGCCTCTTCATCCCGTTGATCGTAGTGAACTGTATCGTGCTGGGGCGTGCCGAAGCTTTTGCCGCAAAGAACAATGCGCTGGCATCCATGTTCGACGGTATCGGTATGGGACTGGGCTTTACCATTGCCCTGACTTTGCTGGGTGCTGTCCGCGAATTTCTGGGAACAGGCAAGATCTTCGACCTGACTATCCTGCCGGAAGAATACGGAATGTTGGTGTTCGTACTGGCTCCGGGTGCTTTCATCGCCCTGGGATACCTCATCGCATTGATTAATAGTTTCAAGAAAGCTTAACTCTATTAAATAAGAAAAGAATATGGAATATATATTGATATTTATTTCGGCAATCTTTGTAAACAACATCGTGTTGTCGCAGTTCCTGGGCATCTGTCCGTTCCTGGGCGTTTCCAAGAAAGTGGAGACTGCAATGGGGATGAGCGCCGCGGTGGCTTTCGTGTTGACTATCGCTACCATTGTCACATTCCTCATTCAGAAGTTTGTGCTGGATGTGTTCGGACTGGGATACTTGCAGACGATTACTTTCATTCTGGTGATTGCCGGACTGGTGCAAATGGTGGAAATCATCCTGAAGAAAGTTTCCCCCGCCTTGTATCAGGCGTTGGGCGTGTTCCTGCCGTTGATTACAACCAACTGTTGTATCCTGGGTGTGGCTATCCTCGTGATACAGAAAGACTATGACCTGCTGACAGGAGTTGTGTATGCATTCTCCACCGCTATCGGTTTCGGTCTGGCACTGGTTCTCTTTGCCGGATTGCGCGAACAGATGAGCCTGGTGAAAGTTCCGAAAGGAATGCAGGGCACACCGATTGCATTGATTACCGCCGGCCTGCTCGCCATGGCATTCATGGGATTCTCCGGCGTGGTGTAAAGACTTACAGTTGATAATTTAATATAGGATTGGAAACCCTGCTGTATAACATATACAGAAATGGGTTTCCAATCCTTTTTTTAATACCTGACTGCCATTAATTCGTACTTTAATAGCCTTTTATTAAATAAAATGCCGGCAGATTATTGCATTTCCATTTTATTTCCTTAAATTTGTAGCTCAAACGACAAAAGCCGAAAAACTAACCATTTATTAAAGAATATGAAAGAAAGAATTTTAGTAACGGGCGGAACGGGATACATTGGTTCTCACACCGTAGTAGAACTACAGAACAGTGGATATGAAGTAATCATCATCGATAATTTATCTAACTCAAATGCCGACGTTGTTGACAATATAGAGAAAGTATCAGGTATTCGCCCTGCTTTTGAAAAACTGGATTGTTTGGATTTCGCAGGTCTGGATGCTATCTTTACCAAATATAAAGGAATTAAGGCGATCATTCACTTTGCAGCGAGCAAAGCGGTTGGAGAGTCAGTAGAGAAGCCGTTGCTTTATTATCGCAACAACCTGGTTTCACTGATCAACCTCCTCGAACTGATGCCGAAACATGGAGTGGAAGGAATCGTATTCTCTTCATCTTGTACCGTATACGGTCAGCCGGATGAATTGCCGGTAACGGAAAAGGCCCCGATCAAGAAAGCGGAATCTCCTTACGGAAATACAAAACAGATCAATGAAGAGATTATCCGTGATACGGTAGCTTCCGGTGCTCCGATCAATGCGATCATGCTGCGTTATTTCAACCCGATCGGTGCTCATCCTACTGCATTGCTGGGCGAACTTCCGAATGGCGTTCCTCAAAATCTGATTCCTTACCTGACTCAGACCGCAATCGGTATCCGTGAGAAACTGAGCGTGTTTGGCGATGATTATGATACTCCTGACGGTTCTTGTATCCGTGACTTTATCAATGTCGTTGACTTGGCTAAGGCACACGTGATCGCTATCCGCCGTATTCTGGAGAAGACACAGAAAGAAAAAGTCGAAGTGTTCAATATCGGCACGGGACGCGGAGTGTCTGTTCTGGAATTGATTAACGGTTTTGAAAAAGCTACCGGCGTTAAACTGAATTATCAGATTGTAGGACGTCGTGCAGGTGATATTGAAAAGGTTTGGGCTAACCCTGATTTTGCAAACCAGGAACTGGGTTGGAAGGCCGTGGAAACCTTGGAAGATACTTTACGTTCTGCATGGAACTGGCAATTGAAACTTCGTGAAAGAGGTATTCAATAAGATATATTTAATTATTTGTTGTAAAAACATGAAAATATAAACAAAATAGAAACAAATCGTGCATGCGATTTGTTTAATTGATGCAAGTCGACCTGAAGCTGTTTGTGAGTATGTGAATATACATGGATAGTACTTATACCTCCCCGGTATAGACAGGGAGATTGCATAGTAGTTTTGTCGTGTTTTATTTTGTGTTTGTGTTGTGACGGTACTACGACGTGAGTCGTGGTACCGTTTTTTGTTTATTCGTTTGGAGTAGGTTCTATTTTATAAAATATTTATGCCATATTGATTTATAATCCATAACTGTTTAGGGTTCTTCTTCAGATTTGGTGGTAATTTAATCAGTCGGTGGTATCTCCATTCCCCTCCTTCGGGGAAGGAGGGGTGGCTGAAAGCCGGGGTGGTAGGTGGATACACAATGCTGATAATAACCGACTTACGCATTCACCTACCACCTCCCCCTACGGGGACTCCTCCTTCCCGAAGGAGGAGAATGGAGAATACTATCGACTATCAAATTATTGTTGAATACTATCGACTATAAACTATCAAATTATTATTTTCCTAAGTAAGTTTACCACCAAATTTGAAGAAGAACCCTATTTAGTATTTTTGTATCAAACGTGTTGAATATATAACCCGCTGCAATGTTGGGCTTCTAAGATTTGCAAAAGAGTCTATGTTGGTGAAGGACTATTCGCTTAGCGTACCTTTAAAACAAAATGCATTAGTCCCCCAATCTATCTCCGGCAGTGTGGTGCCGGCGGCGAACAAGCCGAATACAGAAGAACCCGAACCGCTCATGGAGGCATAGATTGCTCCCTGGTGATAGAGCTCTTCTTTTATTTCTCCGATAACGGGGTATTGCGGGAAGACACTCGCTTCGAAGTCATTGATTAATGTATCTTTCCACTCTGCGACCGGACGACGGATAACCTCTCTAACCGGATATTCGGGACGGTGGGGGCGGATATTGGCGAAGGCTTCCCGGGTGGATACGAAAACATCCGGCTTCACAATCATAATCCGGTAACCTTTCAGGGATAACTCTATCGGGGAGAAGATATTTCCGATACCTTCGGCGTAAGTCGGTGTGTTTTTTATGAAAAAGGCACAGTCGGCTCCCAGGGTAGCAGCGTAGTCCTCCAGTTGGTTGTCGGACAATTGGAGGTTGTAATGTTCATTGAGCAACTTCAACATAAAGGCGGCATCCGACGAACCGCCTCCCAGTCCGGCTCCTGAAGGGATATGTTTGTACAGATGAATCTCGACAGGAGGCAGGTGAAATTCCTTGTCTAATAACAAATAAGCTTTTACTACCAGATTATTTTCCGGATTGCCGGCTATTTCCATTCCGTGCTGGTGGAGCGTGAATTTCTGTTGGGCTTCGGGATTGGTTCTGATTTCCAAAGCGTCTTCGAGAGCGACGGGATAGAAAACAGTTTCCAGATTATGGTATCCGTCAGGACGTTTTTCCGTAATGGACAGCCCCAGGTTTATTTTGATATTCGGGAAAGTAATCATGGTGTTATCTATTTTTTATGCTACGATTATGTATTCGGGGGCAAAGTTACTAAAATCTTCATTTTTCCTTATTCATTCTTCATTATTATATTTTATCTTTGTCGTCCCGATTGAAAGAGGACCTGTCGGAAAAGACCGCCCCAATCGAATCGTAAAATGATAAATCGTAAAAACAGAAACAATCCTAATGGCCGAACAGAAAAGAAATACCCGTAACACAAAGTCTGCTAAAGTACAACCGGTGAATGATTATGGTCGTATCCAACCGCAGGCACCTGAGTTGGAAGAAGCTGTATTGGGAGCTTTGATGATTGAGAAAGACGCTTATTCGTTAGTGAGTGAGATCCTTCGTCCTGAATCTTTTTATGAACATCGACATCAGTTAATCTATTCCGCTATAACCGACCTGGCTGTCAATCAGAAACCGGTGGATATCCTGACGGTGAAAGAACAGCTCAGTAAACGCGGGGAACTGGAAGAAGTGGGAGGTCCTTTCTATATCACCCAGCTGAGCAGTAAGGTGGCTTCTTCGGCACATATTGAGTATCATGCGCGTATCATTGCGCAGAAGTCACTGGCACGCGAACTGATTACGTTTACAAGTAATATTCAAAGCAAGGCTTTTGATGAAACGCTGGATGTGGACGACTTGATGCAGGAAGCGGAAGGCAAGCTGTTTGAGATCTCGCAGCAGAACATGAAGAAGGATTACACGCAGATTAATCCGGTCATTGACGAAGCCTACAAACTGATTCAGAAGGCTGCGGCACGAACCGACGGTTTGAGTGGCCTTGAGAGTGGTTTTACGAAACTGGACAAGATGACTTCCGGCTGGCAGAATTCGGACCTTATTATTATTGCCGCCCGTCCCGCCATGGGTAAGACGGCTTTCGTGCTTTCCATGGCCAAGAATATCGCTGTGGACTTCCGGAATCCGGTAGCACTGTTCTCTCTTGAAATGAGTAATGTCCAGCTGGTCAACCGTTTGATATCGAATGTTTGTGAAATCGAGAGCGGAAAGATTAAGAGCGGGCAGTTGGCCGGACACGAATGGCAGCAGTTGGACTATAAACTGAAAAATCTGCTGGATGCACCGCTTTATGTGGATGACACCCCTTCTCTTTCGGTTTTCGAGCTCCGGACAAAGGCGCGCCGTCTGGTGCGTGAACACGGGGTGAAAATCATTATTATCGACTACCTTCAGCTGATGAACGCGAGTGGTATGGCATTCGGCAGCCGTCAGGAAGAGGTGAGTACGATCTCCCGTTCGTTGAAAGGATTGGCGAAAGAGTTGAATATTCCGATCATCGCACTGTCACAGTTGAATCGTGGAGTGGAGAGCCGTGAAGGTATCGACGGAAAACGTCCCCAGTTGAGTGACCTTCGTGAATCGGGAGCCATTGAACAGGATGCGGATATGGTGTGCTTTATTCACCGTCCGGAATATTACAAGATTTACCAGGACGATCGTGGTAACGACCTCCGTGGTATGGCAGAAATCGTGATTGCCAAGCATCGTAACGGTGCGGTAGGCGAGGTGCTGCTCCGGTTCAAGGGTGAGTTTACCCGTTTCTCGAATCCGGAGGACGATATGGTTATTCCGATGCCGGGCGAGACTGTCGGGCCTATGCTGGGGTCGAAGATGAATCGCGATAGTGTTGGTTCTGTCCCTCCGCCGCCGGCACCCGATTTTGAGCCGCAGTCGGGGAATCCGTTTGCGACACCGATAGGAGGAGACGGGCCGTTGCCTTTTTAGTCGTTACTTTATAGTCGTTACTTTTTAGTCGTTACTTTTTAGTCGTTACTTTATAGTTTTTACTATTGTAGATAAGTTTTCTGCATAGTTTCTCCTCCTTCTGGAAGGAGGAGTACCCGTAGGGGGAGGTGGTAGGAAAAATAATGATTTTACCTTTTTTTAAAATAAAGGAATATACCATGTTTCTACCTACCACCCCGGCTTTCAGCCACCCCTTCTTCCGGAAAGAGGGGAAACCATGCGGCAGGCAGTGTTACTCTGTGGTGAAATAACTCTCAATTTTCTTTCAAACCTTTTCGGTCAACCGAAAAAACTTATTAACTTTGCAAATCTTTTTGAGAAACAATAAAAAATTAATTATATGAATATCTCTTATAACTGGCTGAAAGAGTATGTCAACTTCGATTTGACGCCTGATGAAACGGCGGCTGCGCTGACATCAATCGGCCTGGAAACAGGTGGTGTGGAAGAAGTACAAACCATTAAAGGCGGTTTGGAAGGGCTTGTAATCGGCGAAGTGCTGACTTGCGTTGAACACCCTAACTCTGATCATTTACACATTACGACTGTCAACCTGGGAGACGGCGAACCGGTACAAATCGTTTGCGGAGCCCCGAATGTGGCTGCCGGACAAAAAGTAGTAGTGGCTACCTTAGGTACGAAACTCTATGACGGTGACGAATGTTTTACGATCAAAAAATCAAAAATCCGTGGGGTGGAATCTACCGGCATGATCTGTGCCGAAGATGAAATCGGTATCGGTACGGACCATGCGGGCATTATCGTTTTGCCGGCAGAAGCTGTTCCGGGTACGCTCGCCAAGGATTATTATAATATCAAGAGCGACTACGTGCTCGAAGTGGACATCACGCCCAACCGTGCTGATGCGTGCTCACACTATGGCGTAGCCCGCGACTTGTATGCTTATCTCATTCAGAACGGCAAACAGGCTACTCTGCAACGTCCTTCGGTAGACGCCTTCGAGGTGGAAAACCACGACCTGGATATTGAAGTCACAGTAGAAAACAGCGAGGCTTGCCCGCATTATGCCGGTGTGACCGTGAAAGGAGTGACCGTGAAGGAAAGCCCCGAATGGTTGCAGAATAAACTGCGTCTGATCGGCGTGCGTCCTATTAATAATGTAGTGGATATCACCAATTATATCGTTCATGCTTTCGGTCAGCCGTTGCACTGCTTTGATGCAGGCAAGATAAAAGGCAACGAGGTGATTGTGAAGACAATGCCCGAGGGTACTCCGTTCGTCACACTGGACGAAGTGGAACGCAAGTTGAACGAACGCGACCTGATGATCTGCAATAAAGAAGAAGCGATGTGCATTGCCGGTGTGTTCGGCGGACTGGATTCCGGTTCTACCGAAGCTACGACGGATGTGTTCATCGAGAGCGCCTATTTCCACCCGACATGGGTGCGCAAGACTGCCCGCCGTCACGGACTGAATACAGACGCTTCTTTCCGCTTCGAACGTGGTATCGACCCGAACGGAGTGATATACTGCCTGAAACTGGCTGCTATCATGGTGAAAGAATTGGCAGGAGGCACGATCTCTTCTGAAATTAAAGATGTGTTTACTGCTCCTGCGAAGGATTTCGTAGTGGAACTGAATTACGGGAAGGTGCATTCACTGGTAGGTAAAGTGATTCCGGTGGAAACAATCAAGAGTATTGTAACCAGCCTCGAAATGAAGATCACCAACGAAACTGCCGAAGGGCTGACATTGTCGGTTCCTCCTTATCGTGTGGACGTGCAGCGTGATTGTGACGTAATCGAAGATATTCTCCGCATCTACGGATATAATAATGTGGAAATTCCGTCTACGCTGAAGTCGAGCCTGACTACAAAAGGCGAAAATGATAAATCAAATAAATTGCAGAATCTGGTTGCAGAGCAACTCGTGGGTTGCGGATTCAATGAAATATTGAATAACTCGCTGACTCGCGCCGCTTATTATGACGGACTGGAAGCTTATCCGTCCAACCGTCTGGTGATGTTGCTGAATCCGTTGAGTGCGGACTTGAACTGTATGCGCCAGACTTTGTTGTTCGGCGGACTGGAAAGCATTGCGCATAATGCCAACCGCAAGAATGCGGATCTGAAATTCTTTGAATTCGGTAACTGCTACTATTTCGATGCCGACAAGAAGAATCCGGAAAAGGTGTTGGCTCCTTATACGGAAGACTATCATCTGGGCTTATGGGTGACCGGCAAGAAGGTGGTTAACTCGTGGGCACATCCGGATGAGAGCAGTTCGGTGTATGAACTGAAAGCTTACGTGGAGAATATCCTGAAACGCTTGGGACTGGATTTGCACAATCTGGTTGTAGGTAATCTGACTGATGACATTTTTGCTGCGGCACTTTCTGTACATACCAAGGGAGGCAAGCGTCTCGCATCGTTCGGCGTGGTGACTAAGAAACTGCTGAAGGCATTTGATATTGACAATGAAGTATATTATGCTGACTTGAACTGGAAGGAGCTGATGAAAGCGATCCGTTCGGTGAAAATCAGCTACAAGGAAATATCCAAGTTCCCGGCCGTGAAACGTGACCTGGCATTGTTGCTTGACAAGAATGTGCAGTTTGCCGAAATCGAGAAGATCGCTTATGATACGGAGAAAAAGTTGCTGAAAGAAGTGGAACTCTTTGACGTATACGAAGGCAAGAATCTGGAACCGGGCAAGAAATCGTATGCAGTCAGCTTCCTGCTTCAGGATGAAAGCCAGACTCTGAACGACAAGATGATTGATAAGATTATGTCGAAACTGGTGAAGAATCTGGAAGATAAACTGGGTGCTAAACTTAGATAAACTTTAAATTTCAATCTAAAAATATAAACCAATGGGAAGAGCATTTGAATATAGAAAAGCTACCAAGCTGAAGAGATGGGGCCACATGGCTAAAACATTTACAAGACTGGGTAAACAAATCGCTATTGCTGTAAAGGCAGGTGGTCCGGAACCCGAAAACAACCCGACACTCCGTTCGGTGATCGCTACTTGTAAGCGTGAAAACATGCCGAAGGATAACATCGAGCGTGCCATCAAGAATGCGATGGGTAAAGACCAGAGTGACTATAAGGGCATGACGTATGAGGGATACGGCCCTCACGGAGTAGCTGTATTCGTAGATACACTTACCGACAACCCTACCCGTACTGTAGCGGACGTGCGTTCCGTTTTCAACAAATTTGGCGGAAACTTGGGTACAATGGGTTCTTTGGCATTTCTTTTCGACCATAAGTGTATTTTCACTTTCAAGAAGAAAGAGGACTTGGATATGGAAGAACTGATTCTTGACCTGATAGATTATAATGTGGAAGATGAATATGATGAAGATGAGGAAGAAGGAACAATTACGATCTATGGTGATCCTAAGAGCTATGCCGCCATTCAGAAACATTTGGAAGAATGTGGTTTCGAAGATGTCGGTGGAGACTTCACTTATATCCCGAACGATCTGAAAGAGGTTACTCCGGAACAGCGTGAGACATTAGATAAGATGGTGGAACGTTTGGAAGAATTTGACGACGTGCAGACCGTTTATACCAATATGCAACCGGAAGGCGAAGAATAGCAGTTCATGGAATATGTTTATAAGACGAAAGGCACTTGCAGCACCAACATTGAACTGAATGTGGAAGATGGAGTGGTGAAAGAAGTGGCCTTTTGGGGAGGATGCAACGGCAATCTTCAAGGTCTTTCGCGTCTGGTAAAGGGAATGAAGGTGGAGGACGTGATAAGTAAACTTGAAGGAGTACGCTGTGGTGGCAGACCCACTTCGTGTCCGGACCAGTTATGCCGTGCATTGCATGAGATGGGGTATTGATATCATCCGGTCTCAAGTATAAGATAGGAAACGCGGATTAACGCAAATTATCGCAGATTAAATTTAATCTTTGTGTAGGTTTGCGTTGATCCGCATTCTTTTATGATACTGCTTTGGGCTTTTGATGTTAGTAGCGTTTTCCTTATTTGTCGGTATTTTGAACCAAAATTGATCCCTACTCGTTATTTATAAGTATATTTGTACTGAATAAACTATTATGCAGCAATGAAGAATCTTTTTCAAGACTTAAAACGCAAAGATCATAAACGCTATTTGGGCGGACTGGATGTTTTCAAATATATTGGTCCGGGACTTCTGGTGACTGTCGGATTTATAGATCCCGGAAACTGGGCTTCTAATTTTGCCGCCGGATCCGAATTCGGCTATTCATTACTGTGGGTGGTTACCTTGTCCACGATTATGCTGATCATCCTTCAACATAATGTTGCTCACTTGGGGATTGTCACCGGACTTTGCCTTTCGGAAGCTGCCACCAAATATACTCCCAAATGGGTATCCCGTCCTATTCTTGGTACGGCGGTGCTGGCTTCCATCTCTACTTCGCTGGCAGAGATTCTGGGTGGAGCCATCGCATTGGAAATGCTGTTCGATATTCCTATTGTATGGGGAGCTGTGCTGACTACGCTTTTTGTGTCTATCATGCTTTTCACCAATTCCTATAAAAAAATAGAACGTTCCATCATTGCGTTTGTGTCTGTCATCGGACTTTCGTTTATTTATGAACTTTTCTTGGTGCAGATAGACTGGCCGGCTGCAACAGCGGGGTGGGTGACTCCTTCGTTTCCCGAAGGAAGTATGTTGATAATCATGAGCGTGCTGGGAGCGGTGGTAATGCCTCATAACCTGTTTTTGCATTCGGAAGTGATACAGAGTCACGAGTATAACAAGAAAGATGATGCATCTATCAAGAAAGTACTGAAATATGAGTTGTTCGATACGCTGTTCTCAATGGTTATCGGTTGGGCGATTAACAGTGCCATGATTCTGCTGGCTGCCGCGACTTTCTTTAAAAGCGGTA
>OGFK01000429.1_pt1 | contig 38006 bp, 40 predicted proteins | sample 1570931 | NCBI WGS metagenome assembly OGFK01 (sample SAMEA2581935, study PRJEB24529) | metagenome | biome: Human gut stool | place: China | collected 2011
TCGGCATCCTGACCCTGATGGTCAAGGCTGGTCTGGCTGCTTCCAACGGTGAGGCACGCCGTCTGGTCGTGCAGGGCGGTGTTCTGGCCGACGGCGAAAAGGTTGCAGCTCCCACCGTCAGCTTTACCGTAGAACAGCTCAAGAAGGGCGTTGTGATCAAGAAGGGCAAGAAGGTCTATCACAAGGTCACCCTGTAAGCATCTGCCCAAGATCCCGCAATAAAAATACCGCTGTCCGGTTCTGAACCGGACAGCGGTATTTTTTGTTTGCATTCAGCGGAGAAGCAGGATGTTCTGCCCCTCGGTCACGTTGCCGGAAGCCACCACAGTGACATCCGAGAAGGCATCACTGTTGGTTACCACAACCGGAGTGGTCAGGGGATAACCATCGGCACGGATCTTCTGCAAGTCAAATTTCAGCAGAAGCTGTCCGCTGTGGACATGTTCGCCTGCCCGGACCTGCGGAGCAAATCCGGCTCCATGCCGTTCCACCGTGTCCATTCCAACATGAATCAGAAGGTCCACGCCGGAATCACACCGCAGACTGACGGCATGACTGCTTTCGGCAATTTTCAGGATCACACCGTCTGCCGGAGCATAGATCTCTCCCTTATCCGGTTCAATGGCACAGCCTTTGCCCAGAACCTCCGCCGAAAATACCGGATCCTCGATTCCATCCAGCGGAAGAAGCTTTCCCTCCAGCGGAGAAGCAATGAGCATTCCACCTTCCGAAGAGAAGAAGGAAACGACCGGTGCTTCAAGGTGCCGTTTTTTCCGATAATACGAAAAGACCTTACAGACCAGAAAGACAACACCTGCCACAGCCAGACCAATCAGCCCGGCCAACAGAAGCCCGAACAGCATGCTGTCTGCCGTGATCCAGCGGTTCCATGCCAGAATGGCGGCTGCGATTCCAACGGCCGCAGCTGTCACTGCTTCGGCTGACTCAGAGCTCATACGCCTTTTTCAGTGCCTCGTAAGCGGCATCTTCGTTCTCGGCATGGACCAGCAGCGAGATATCCAGGTCGCTGGTGGTGATCAGAAGCACTTCAATGCCGGCCATGGCCAGTGCATTCAGGGCACGAGCGGCCACACCGCAGCTGGTAACCATGTCCTCGCCAAAAAGGTTCAGTTTGGAATAGCCGACACTGATCAGCGGGGAAGCCTTGGCATCCTTGTCCAGGTTGGCGGCTGAAATGGCTTTCATTACCAGCGGCAGATCGCTGCCAGCGGCGGTAAAGCTGAAGTCAATGGTGGTGCCATGGGGCGCACTCTGGCTGATCATGTCCACGACAACGCCGTTGTCTGCAAAAATCTGCAGATAACGGGCCAGACTGTTGCCCTTGAATTCCACGTCCTGCACACTGATCATCATCAGGCTGGGCTCAATGTTGATTTTCGATACTCCGTACATAAAATCCCTCCACTCTGCCCGTCACACAGGCGTTCCAATTGATTCCCACGGTTTTATGTAAGCTCCAGAAAGTCGCTGCTGATATTATTTTGCGCGATTTTTTGAACGGTGTCAAGACTGAAATCGGAATGTTCTGCGCGCACACCATGCTGCTTTGCCAATTCCTGCGTGTAATCGCGGAAAAGATAGGTGCGCACATTGGATTTTCCAGCGTCATAATGGGTGACCGTCGGCAGGAGCTTCGGTTCCAGAACGGCACACTGCACCGTTCCGTCCGGCTCGGTGGTCTTTTGCAGCTGCAGGTTCAGGATAGCACCTACCAGCTGATCCGGCCGGTTCTGCGTGCTCAGAAAATTGCCCAGAGAATAGGCAACGAATGTCTGCCTTCCGTCTGCTGCACTCAGCCACTGAGCATCCTGCAGCACATGCGGGTGGGTGCCCACAATCACATCGGCACCCCAGTCTGCAAGCTGCTGTGCCAGTGTGCGCTGACCGTCCACAATGGTGTGGCTGTCCTCTACGCCCCAGTGCACACCCACGATCACAAAGTCGGCCTGCTGGTGTGCTGCACGAACCTGCTGCTCGATCACATCCGTCTGGCTGGTGTAGATCACGTTGGCGGGCATGGAGCTGCTGGTGGGGATGCCATTGGTGTGCTCCGTGTAGGAAAGGTAGGCGATGGTCACCCCGTTGATGGTCTGCAGCGGAATGCGGCTGTAGTCATCCGCACCACACCACAGGCCGGTGGCGACTACGTCCTCCGGCATGCTCTCCCAGAAACGCAGGGTGGCAGCCAGACCGGCTGTACCCTTATCATAGGTGTGGTTATTGGACAGGCTGAACACCCGGATGCCGGCCCGGTAAAGCGCCCGGGCACAGTCTCCCGGGGTAGAAAAGCAGGGGTAGGAGGAGGGTTCCAGCTCATCGCTGCAGAGCGTTTCCTGATTGATCCAGTTGATGTCCTGCTGCGCATAGAAGGGTGCGAGCTGTGCATAGCAGTAATCAAAGTCGTACTGCTGCCCATTGGCGGCCCGCCGGGCGGCCTGCTTGTAGATGGGGGAATGGATCAGGTCATCGCCCGTAGCCGAAAAGCGGAGCGTTTCCACCACCGGTTCCGGTTCGGGCTCCGGGACCGAGGACGCCGCAGGCTCCGTGCTGCTCACCGCACTGTCCGACGGTTCGTCTCCGCCGGTCGGGATAGTGCCCACCGGGAGAAAGCGGAGCAGAAGCCCCATGCATGCCACGATGGCACCCGCTGTGAGCAGCGTGCCGACCCAGTGCTTCCCGGACCGCCGCCGGGGTGTCGAATGCTTTGCCATGTTGAACCTCCTGCAGCACAGGGGCTATCCAAAAACCGCTGTGCCGCATCTGCAGGGCAAGAATCAGATCGAAGCGATCAGATCGCCCATATTATACAGCCCCGGCTCCTTCTTTGCCAGATACACGGCGGCGTTGATGGCACCGTTGGCAAAGATGCTGCGGGAATAAGCAGTGTGCTTGAGGGTGATCACTTCGTCCGGGCCGCAGAACAGCACCTCGTGGTCGCCCACGATGCTGCCGCCGCGCACCGAGCTGATGCCGATCTCCTTCGGGTCGCGCTTCTGGCGCACAGAGGAGCGGTCGTAGACATAGTGGTAAGCACCATCATTCTGCTCGTTGATGGCATCGGCCAGCATCAGAGCAGTGCCGCTGGGGGCATCCAGCTTGTTGTGGTGATGCTGCTCCACGATCTCCACGTCGTAGTTCACGCCCAGAATGGCAGAAGCACGCTTGCACAGTTCCGACAGCACGTTGATGCCCATGGACATGTTGGCGCTCTTGAACACGGGCACCGTGCGTGACAGCTGCACGACCTTGAGCTGCAGCTCTTCCGACAGGCCGGTGGTGCAGACCACGATGGGCAGCTTGTGAGCCTCGCAGTAGGGCAGAGCCTTTTCCACAGCAGCGGGGGAGCTGAAGTCGATGATGACATCGCCCTTGCCGTTCAGTTTTTCCGGGCTGTCATACACGGGGATGCCGTTCTGCTCGCCGTCCTTCACATCAATGCCTGCCACAACACAGCAGTCCTCCCGCTGTGCGATCATATCGCACAGGACATGGCCCATACGGCCGCCAATGCCCTGGATCACGATTTCCGTCATAGTTGAGTTCCTTTCTTTTTACGCAATAATACGGAAAAATGCCCGGAGAACCGTCTCCCTGGGCATTTTTCCTGAAACTTATTCCTGGATCAGACCGGCTGCGCGCAGGGTGTTCTCGATCTGTACCTGATGGGCCTCACTGGGCTCCACCAGCGGCAGGCGGCACTCGCCGGCCTCCCAGCCCAGCAGATTCATTGCATACTTGACCGGGATGGGATTCACTTCGCAGAACAGTGCATCGGACAGCGGCAGCATCTCCAGCTGCAGGTCGCGAGCCTTTGCGGTATTTCCGTCAAAGAAGGCCTGGCAGCAGTTGTGCACCAGCTCCGGTGCTACATTGGAGACCACGCTGATCACGCCCTTGCCGCCCAGAGCCAGCAGAGGAACCACCTGATCGTCGTTGCCGGAGTAGATGTTCAGCTCATCGCCACAGAGGGCTGCGATCTTGGCCACCTGCGAAATGTTGCCAGAAGCCTCCTTGATGCCGTTGATCAGCGGGTGCTTGCTCAGCTCCAGTGCCGTTTCCGGGGCAATGTTCAGGCCCGTGCGGGAGGGAACATTGTACACGATCACCGGGATGCCGCCGGCCTCTGCCATGGCGGTGAAGTGTGCCACCAGACCGGCCTGCGAGGTCTTGTTGTAGTAGGGGGTGACCATCAGCAGGGCGTCTGCGCCGCAGGCAGCCGACTTGGCAGCCAGTGCACAGCCGTGGTCGGTGTCGTTGGAGCCTGCACCTGCGATGACGGGAACACGGTGATTCACAACATCCACCGTGTACTTGATCGCAGCCAGCTGCTCCTCATCGGTCATGGTGGAGCACTCGCCGGTGGTGCCGCAGATGACGATGGCATCCGTGCTGCGGGCGATCTGGTCCTCGATGATGCGGCCCAGCTCGTCAAAATTGATGCTTCCGTCCTCATACATCGGGGTGATGATGGCAACACCCGCACCGGTAAAGACAGGATTCTTCATAGCAAAAACTCCTTTGATTGCGTTTTCACGCAAAAATTATACTCAGTCAAAATAGCCCTTGGCCGCCAGCAGCTCAGCCAGCAGCACGGCACCGCCGGCAGCACCGCGCAGGGTGTTGTGGCTCATGCAGGCAAACTTGTAGTCAAACAGGGTGTCCTCCCGCAGGCGGCCGATGCACACGGCCATGCCATTTTCGGTGTTGCGGTCCAGCTTGGGCTGCGGACGATCCGGCTCGGTGAAGTAGTGCAGGAACTGCTTGGGTGCGCTGGGCAGGTTCAGCTCCTGTGCGGGGCCGCGGAAGTTTGCCCATGCCTCCAGCATCTGGTCCTTGGTGGGCTTTTTGTCAAAGCTCACGAACACGGCAGCGGTGTGGCCGTCGGAAACCGGCACACGGAAGCACTGCGCGGTAATGGTGGGCTTCTCGGCGTTGACGATGCGGTCACCCTCGATGTGGCCCCACAGCTTCAGGGGTTCGCGCTCACTCTTTTCCTCTTCGCCGCCGATGTAGGGGATCACGTTGTCCACGATCTCCGGCATACGGTCAAAAGTCTTGCCGGCACCGGAAATTGCCTGATAGGTGCACACCAGAGCCTTGTTCACACCAAACTCCTTCATCAGCGGGTGCAGCGCGGGCACATAGCTCTGCAGGCTGCAGTTGGACTTGACGGCGATGAAGCCGCGCTTGGTGCCCAGACGCTTGCGCTGTGCGGGGATGATCTCAATATGGTCGGCGTTGATCTCGGGCACCACCATGGGCACATCCGGGGTGAAGCGGTTGGCGCTGTTGTTGGACACCACCGAGCACTCTGCCTTGGCGTAGGCCTCTTCCAGAGCCTTGATCTCATCCTTGGGCATGTTGACGGCGCAGAAAATGAAGTCCACCTGTGCGGCGACCTCTTCCACCTTGGAAGCGTCCTGCACCATCATCCCCTTGACGCTCTCGGGCATCGGGGTGGTCATGGCCCAGCGGCTGCCCACAGCCTCTTCATACGTTTTGCCTGCGCTGCGGCCAGAAGCAGCCAGGACGGTCAGCTTGAACCAGGGGTGGTTCTCCAGCAGCGTAATAAAACGCTGACCCACCATACCGGTTGCGCCTACGATACCCACTTTATACTGTTTTTCCATTTCCAGCACCTTTCCTTTCAAAAAGACGAGCCATGTGCTCTCTGGTTTGCACAGAGACTTGAAAACAGACACTCTATGCAATATAATAGATACTGTCTATACAAATTTTATAATATCATTGATGCGGTACCCGTGTCAATCATCGGAAAGGCAAATGCACAATATGTTAAAAAAAGATTTTTGGTACGATTTACCCAAAGAGCTCATTGCGCAGGAACCTGCAAGCCCCCGCGACTCTGCACGCCTGATGGTCCTGAGCCAGAAGGATGACAGCATCCAGCACAAGATCTTCCGGGATCTGCCGGATTTTCTGGAGCCCGGCGACCTGCTGGTGGTGAACAACTCCAAGGTGCTGCCCGCCCGCATCGTGGGCATCAAGCAGCCCACCGGTGCGGTCTGCGAGCTGCTGCTGCTCCGTCAGGTCAAGGGCGACCAGTGGGAATGCCTGGCAAAGCCCGGCAAGCGGATGCAGGTCGGCACCAAGGTCAGCTTCGGTGACGGCAGCCTGACCGCTGTGGTGGACGAGACGCTGGAGGACGGCAACAAGTACGTTACATTCTATTACGACACCGAGACTCTTTATGAAAAGCTGGATGAGTTCGGCAAGATGCCGCTGCCGCCCTACATCACCAAGCAGCTGGAGGATCAGAGCCAGTATCAGACCGTGTATGCCAAGGAGCTGGGCAGCGCGGCCGCGCCCACGGCCGGCCTGCACTTCACCCCGGAGCTGATGGACACCATCCGCGCCAAGGGTGTCGGTATTGCCGAGGTGACACTGCACGTTGGTCTGGGCACCTTCCGCCCCGTTCAGGAGGATGAGATCACCGACCACAAGATGCACAGTGAGTGGTATTCCATCAGCGAGGAGACCGCCCAGCGCATCCGCGACACCAAGGCTGCCGGTCACCGCGTGATTGCCGTGGGCACCACCAGCTGCCGCACCTTGGAAGCTGTAGCGGCCAAGTACGGCGAGATCCGCGCCTGCAGCGGCAATACCTCCATTTTCCTGTACCCGGGCGTCAAGTTCAACTGCATCGACGGCCTGGTCACCAACTTCCACCTGCCGGAGAGCACCTTGATCATGCTCATTGCCGCACTGTATGGCTACGACAAGACCATGCATGCCTACAAGGTGGCCGTGGAAGAGAAATACCGCTTCTTCAGTTTCGGTGATGCGATGCTCATTCTGTGAGTGAAGGCGCATGATTGAAACCTGTAAGAGATTGTTCTGAATACCGCAGGTTTCTGCGGCAGGATCGCACGGCTGTTTTCCGTGCGCAGAAAGGAAACACGAGACAATGCCTTCACTGACGACTTACAAGCTCCTCAAGCAGGAACACGATGCCCGGCGGGGTGAGTTCAAGACCGTGCACGGCACGGTGCAGACACCCGCTTTCCAGAACGTTGCTACGGCAGGCGCCATCAAGGGCGGCCTGTCGGCACAGGATCTGAAGGACATCGGCGCACAGGTGATGCTGTGCAACACCTACCATCTGCACCTGCGCCCCGGTGATAAGCTGGTGGCTGACATGGGCGGCCTGCACAAGTTCACCCGCTGGAACGGCCCCATCCTGACCGACAGCGGCGGATTTCAAGTGTTCAGCCTGGCAAAGCTGCGCAAGATCACCGAAGAAGGTGTGACCTTTGCCTCCCATCTGGACGGCCACCGCATCTTCATGGGCCCGGAAGAGAGCATGCAGATCCAGGCAAACCTGGGTTCCACCATTGCCATGGCCTTTGACGAGTGCGTGGAGAACCCGGCCCAGCACGATTATTCCAAGGCCAGCTGCGAGCGCACCACCCGCTGGCTGAAGCGCTGCAAGGCCGAGATGGCCCGCCTGAAGCATGAGGGCATTTCGGTCAACCCGGATCAGTTGCTGTTCGGCATCAATCAGGGCTGCACCTTTGCAGATCTGCGTGTGGAACACATGAAGCAGATCGCAGATCTGGACCTGGACGGTTATGCCATCGGCGGTCTGGCTGTGGGCGAACCCACCGAGGTGATGTACGAGATGATCAGCCAGGTGGAGCCCTATATGCCCAAGGACAAGATCCGCTACCTGATGGGTGTGGGCACCCCCGGCAACATCATTGAAGCCGTCTCCCGCGGTGTGGACCTGTTCGACTGCGTGATGCCCAGCCGCAACGCCCGTCATGGCCATCTGAACACTTGGGGCGGCATCATCAACATCAAGAACGCCAAGTATGAGCGCGACGAACGCCCCATCGACCCCGCCTGCGGCTGCCCGGCCTGCCGCAACTACTCGCGTGCCTATATCCGTCATCTGTTCAAGGCGGAGGAGATTTTGGGCATGCGTCTGGCCGTCATGCACAACCTGTGGTTCTACAACCATCTGATGGAGCGCATCCGCGACGAACTGGACGCAGGCACCTTCACGGCCTTCCACGACAGGTACGTTAAGCTGCTGGACACCAGAATTTGAGAATAAGCCTTGCAACCAGTCGAACAAGAAGGTATAATAAACTTATCTGAATTTTGAGAGGAGATTTTGCCAAATGCAATTTCTGACTACCACGTCCGAGGGCTACATCAGCCTGTTCTTTACGCTGGCACTGATGCTGGTCCTGCTGTACTTCATGATCTACCGTCCGCAGAAGAAGCAGGAGAAGAAGGACGCCGCCATGCGCAACAGCCTGGAGATCGGCGATCAGGTCACCACCATCGGTGGTGTGATCGGCCGCGTTGTTGCCATCAAGGATGACACCTTCGTGCTGGAAACCGGCGCAGACCGTGTGAAGATCCGCTTTACCAAGACTGCCATCGGCTCTGTCGAGAAGCTGAACATGGACAAGGCTGAAAGCAAGACGGACAAGAAGTAATTTTTTCGATCACCGCATATCCGACGCGTCTCTCTGCATAGTGTATGGCAGGGAGGCGCGTTTTTATGTTGGAAAAAACTCATACCCCGGCGGCTCTGCTGCTGGGAGCGCTGGCCGGAGTGTTGGCTGCGACGCTCTGCATCTTGGGGTCTGCGGCCTGGATGGCAAAGCAGGGCTGCTCGGCGTCCATGGCGTGGCCGCTGGCCACGGTTTCGGTTTGCGTCGGGGGCTTCTGCGGCAGCGCACTGGCGGCGTTCTGGAAAAAAGAACAGGGTCTTTTGACGGGATTGCTGTTGGGCGGACTGTTTGCGGCAGCGCTGAGCGGTCTGCTGCTGATGTCCGGCGGTCTGTTTGACACCCCGGCTATGCTCCGGATGGCAGCGGTGCTTCTCTGCAGCTGTGCCGGGGGTGTTCTGGGCCGGGCTCTCGGAGAGAAAAAACGTCGGATCTGAAGGAGGATGCAGGATGTGGGTCTATCCGTCTGATGAAGTCCGGACATCGCCTGAGACTACGGCGCTTCTGCCGCAGCTCCCGGCAGAGTCCGGTACCCCAAAGCAACCGGTTCCGGAGCCCCTGAACGCCGGAGAAGCAATGCCGGATGGCGTCGCACAGCAACCGGAACGGCTGCACCGCCGCATGCGGCATGCCAGCCGGGATTGCTGCCTGCTGGCGGCGGCCTTTTTGTTGGGCACGGCGGCTGCAGGGGCTTTGCAGGCGGTCTGTGATGCTTCGCAGCAGGAGACGCTGAGGTATTTTCTGCAATGCTGGTGCGCACTCTTTTCGATTTCTGCCACGCCATCTGCAGCAGGGCTGTTCTGCGCCGAGTATGCGGCCCTTGCCGCTGCGGCAACGCTGCTGTTTTTGCTGGGCCTGTCCGCTGTGGGGCCGGTGTGCATCTTTTTGTTTACGATGCTGTACGGCCTTGGCAACGGCCTTTTATCCGCGCAGCTGCTGGCGGGGGCAGACGGGAAAAGCATCCTCGCTTTGTTGCTGCTGGGCATTCCGGCCGCCTGTGCCGCCGGCTGCCTGTGCATGTTCGGTGCAGCAGCACTGCAGGTGAGCGGGCGCATCCGGGCCTACTCCTTCCGGAAAACGGCCGGACAAGCCTGTTCCGGGGCGCGGGAACTGATGGGGCAGTATCTGCTGGTGATCGTGGTATTTTTGCCGCTGTGCGGCGCAGCGACAGGGCTCGCCTATCTGGGCGGAAAAATCCTTTAACGTCAGCTTTTCTTGCGATGCCGCCCCGGGTATGCTACAATAAGGAAAATGGATGAGAAACGCAGGAGTCTTTTTATGAAAGAGCCGAAACTGAAAACTGTTTATGTCTGCTCCAACTGCGGGGAGACAAGCCCCCGCTGGATGGGCCGCTGCCCGAGCTGCGGGAGCTGGAATACCATGAATGAAGATGTAGTGGCCGAAGCTCCGAAAGCGGGCACCGCTGCGGCACGGCAGGCGGCTGCTGCCCGTCCGGAGGGCGTGACCAGCCTGACGGCCCGGCGTCTGTCCGAGATCAGCACCACAGAGGAGAAAAGCCGCATTCTGACCGGCATTTCAGAGCTGGACCGCGTGCTGGGCGGCGGCATCGTGCTGGGCGGCGTTGTGTTGCTGAGCGGCGAGCCGGGCGTGGGCAAATCCACCATGCTGCTGCAACTGTGCGGTGCCATTTCCAATCAGCATAGCGTTCTGTATATCACGGGCGAAGAATCGGTCCGGCAGGTCAAGCTGCGTGCAGCCCGCCTGAAGGTCCCGCAGGACAATATTTTTCTGGCCGCCGAAAACGATGTGGACGAGATCTGTGGCCTGATCGAAAAGGAAAAACCGGACCTTGTGGTCATCGACTCCATCCAGACCATGCGCTGTATGGACATCTCGTCGTCGTCCGGTACAGTCAGCCAGGTCAAGGAGAGCGCGGCGCGTCTGCTGGCTGTTGCCAAGAAACAGGAGATTCCCATGTTCATCGTGGGTCATGTGAACAAGGACGGTGCCATTGCCGGCCCCAAAGTCATGGAGCATATCGTGGACACCGTGCTTTACTTTGAGGGCGACAAGATGCTGCCATACCGCATCCTGCGGGCGGCAAAGAACCGCTATGGCTCCACGAATGAGCTTGGTATGTTCGATATGACCGGTACCGGTCTGGCCGAGATTGAAAACCCGTCGCAGATGCTGCTGGAAGGCCGTCCACTGGGCGTTTCCGGAAACTGCGTGGCCTGTACCATGGAGGGCAGCCGACCCATTCTGAGCGAGATCCAGGCCCTTGCCACCAAGACGAATTTCCCGGCCCCACGGCGTGCCTGCAGCGGCTACGACTATAACCGCATGAATCTGCTCATCGCCGTGTTGGAAAAGCGTGCAGGCTATTTCTTCGGCAATCTGGACGTGTATGTCAACATTGTGGGCGGCATTGCCCTGCGGGACACGGCCTGTGATCTTTCGGTGTGTCTGAGTATGGTGTCCTCGCTGCTAGACCGCCCGGTCAGCGACAAGCTGATCGCCATTGGCGAGGTCGGCCTGGGTGGGGAAGTGCGCAGTGTGCCCAACTTGGAACAGCGTCTGCATGAGGCAGAACGCATTGGGTTTGAACGCGCCGTGGTGCCCAAGCACAGCCTGAACCACCTGAACCCGGCGGATTATCCGGGCATGAAGCTGATTGGTGCCGCGTATATTTCCGATGCCATCAACGCACTGAAAACAGATCGTTTGTAAGAGGATGCCATGTCGATTTATCTGGACGAAAAGAACCCCGGCAAACACAAGCCCTTTGAGGATGCTTCGCCGGATATTGTGGAATATGTACGCTATCTGGAAGTGATCGCCGGCAAAAGCGCCAATACGGCGTTCAGCTATTTTTGCGACCTGCGCGGGTTCAGCCGCTTTATGAAGCGCCGCCGCGGCCTTGTTCCGGCAGACAGCGAGATGCAGGACATCGACCCCAAAGGATTGGACACGGCATTCTGGGCCAGCGTGACCAAAGAGGATATCTACGAATACCTGTATTTCCTCAACCGGGAATGCGGCAACAAAAAGTCCTCGACTGCCCGGCGGCTGGCCAGTCTCCACGGCTTTTATGATTATCTGGTCAATCAGGTCAACCGGCTGGATTCCGACCCGACCGCTGCGATCAAACCTCCCAAACAGGACAAGGTCCTGCCCAAATACCTGACTGCAGAACAGTCTATGGATCTGCTGGAAAACACCCAGACCCAGAGCGATTTCCCGGAGCGGGATTACTGCATGGTGGTCCTGTTCCTGAACTGCGGCATGCGTCTGTCGGAGCTTGTGGGCATGGACTTGGATGACATTGATCTGGAACAGCGGCAGATCCGGCTGTTCGGCAAGGGCCACAAAGAGCGCATGGTGTATCTGAACGATGCCTGCGTGGAAGCGCTGCAGCTTTACCTGAACAAGCGCAATGTGATGGAAGGTCTTTCGCCAAAAGAACGTGCCGTGTTCGTGACCCGGCGACGCAAGGAGCGCATTTCCAACCGGCGGGTGGAGCAGCTGGTGACCGGAGCCATGAAAGCAGCCGGACTGAAAGGTTTTTCCACCCACAAACTGCGCCATACGGCTGCAACGCTGATGTACCAGACCGGCAATGTGGACATCCTGACCTTGAAACAATTGCTGGGCCACAGCAGCGTTGGTACGACGCAAATTTATACGCACCTGCAGGAATTTCAGGTGCGTGCCGCCATTGAAGAAAACCCGCTGGGCAAAGCGTCCCGCAAAAAGCCCGGCAAAGCAGCCTTGGATACAACAGAAGCTGAAACAGGGGACAGCAGGGAAGAATTGCCTGGCAGCACTGCCGAAGCCACAGAAAACAGCGCAACCGCGGAAGATTTTTCTGCACCCATGGCAGCCTTTGATGGCTCTGCAAAAGAGGGGTTCGGACTGAACACCGAGACGCTCGCAGCAAATTCGGACGCAGATACGGAAAAGTAATTGAAATATGGTTTGTCAGGCACCTTATGATCTCAGAATCAGAAGGTGCTTTTTTGTTTACCCTGTGAATGAATTAACGAAGTTTACAGAACACAACAGGAATCAACCACAGCGCCTGTTGGTTTTCCAGCTGGCAGAGATTCTATAAAGGCACGTTTGTAAAACGGCTGCAGCTGGGCATTGTCGGCACAATCAAAAAAAGTCTATGCAGAGCGAAATCGGTGCTTTAAAAGATACCCACGAAAATGTCAACCGGAATGCAGCCAACGATTTGGTTCGACACAACCAAATGGTCGTGCACAGAAAAATAAAAAGATTGGAACGACCTGATACAAATATAAATAATGACTGGCAAACAACAAAAACGTGATTTGGCCAGCCGAAACACCGGCGGGATGCCAAAAGAGCCAAAATCTGGAAAAGAGGGCTTTTTCGCTCCCCTCTGTTTCACATAACGTGCATTATACGAAAATGCATATCCTAAAAATCAGGACCTTCCCTTCACGCAGGTTTCTGCGATCCGGAGGCCCTGATGACTTGGGTTGCGGCATTTTAATTTTTGGCACAGGAAACGTCTCTTCCCCGTTTTGAGAATCATTGGTTTGCATCCGGCAGCGGCGTGGTGCCAAAATATGCACAGATGGCCTCGTAGTAAATACGCGCAGTTCGTTTGCAGCCCTGTTCGCTGCCAAAGCGTTCCACATCATCCGCATTGGTCACAAAGCATTGTTCCGCCAGCACAGCCGGACAGTTTACATCCTCCAGCAGTGTGAAGCTCCGTTCTGCACGCACTTCGGTATGGGTGCTCTCCACCAGCTGCTTCTGATCATTTTCCAGATAATAAATGTAACGGATGCCGCCGCGCCCACGCAGGCGTGCTCCGGCGTTCTGCATCCCCTCTGCCAATTTCTGAGCAAAGTAATAACTCTCCGCATGCCATGTGCGCCCCGGCACAGATGGATAGCACTCAAAGCCGGTTGCACTGGAACCGTTTGCGGCGGAGTTTCCGTGAATGGAAAGCAGCAACTGTGGGGCCTGCGCATTGGCGGCGGCTGCCCGCTCGGCAGGCGTTGCGGTCTGGTCAAAGGCATCCCGCGTCCGGAGCGGAATGTAATTCGGGTCCTGCTCCAGCCATGCAAGCAGCACGGAGGCCGTGGCGGCCGTCATGTCTTTTTCTTCCACCACTCCCCTTGCGCCCGGGTCGTTGCCGCCATGCCCGGCATCAATGGCTACACGATACGGCGGGTCGCCCACCTGCGGCCGAAACGCCTCTCCGGATGCAGAGACACTTCCCTGCTCTTGTGAAGAAATCCGCAATGCTTCTCGCCAGAGAAACGCCGAAAAAACAAATGCAAGCACACAGAAACAGAGTGTGAGGGCCGTGCGGAGAAAAGAACTCTCCTTCCGTTTCGCTCGTCGCTTCTTTTTCTGGTGCGTAGGTTTATAACGTCCTGCCATGATAGATAACTTCCTGTCCAGATTGAAAACTTCTCTTTACAATACGAGTATACTCGGCTTTTTGCTTGCACTGCAGAAAAAAGCCTGCCCATAAGCAGTGGGCAGGCTTTGAAATGACCCCTTATTTCAGCTCCACAACGGTCACGCCGCTTTCGCCTTCGCCGTAACGGCCCAGACGGAAGCTCTTGACCATACGGTTGCCGCGCAAATGTTTGTGGATGGCGGTGCGCAGTGCGCCGGTGCCATTGCCGTGGATCAGGTAGACTACGGTCTGGCCGTTCAGAATGGCGCGGTCGATGAAGGAATCCACCTCTGGCAAGGCCTCGTCCACGGTCAATCCCAGCAGATTGCACTCCATTTTGGCGCTACGGTGCACCCGCTCCACGCGGCCATTCGGACGGTTTGCGTCGCCGGTCAGGCGGGAATACCGCTGTTGTGCCTTGGTCTGCGGTTTCGGGTCCTTGACCAGCTTTTCCGGCTGTTTGAGCCCCTTGAGCGGGACCTTGGTCTTGATGATGCCGGCCCGTACCAGAACATCCCCGTTCTTGTCCGGCAGCGAAAGTACCGTGGCCAGCTGGTTGAGCTCTGCAATGCAGACCTCCTGCCCTACCTTGACCTCTTTCAGCGGCACAAATTCCTTGACCGGATTGTGCACCACCTCGGTGCCCATAAACAGCTTTTCGGATTCCTTTTTGGCGATCTCACGGGCACGCTGGGCTTTCTGCTGGGTGCTCAGGCGCTCGTCCTTCTGCAGCTGACGCAGTTCGTCGGTCAGCGCATAGGCCTGGCTTTCCACCTGCTGGGCCAGCGCACGGGCTTTGGTGCGGGCCGCTTCCAGCTCGTTTTCGCCCTGCTGGATCAGTTCATCCCGCTTTTTCTGGGCAGCCTCCAGCTGGTGGGATGCCTCGTTCTTCAGCTCTTCCACCTCGTGCTGGCTTTCCTTCAGCTGCAATTTCAGATCATCCAGCTGACCCAGAACGGCATCCAGCCGCTTATCCTCGGCCGACAGATGCTGCTGCGCTGCCTCAATGACCCGCTCCGGGATGCCAAGCTTCTCACTGATGAGGAATGCGTTGGACTTGCCCGGCACACCGACGCTCAGCTTATAGGTCGGGCGCAGCGTTTCCAGATCAAATTCGCAGCTGGCGTTCACGACGCCCTTGGTCTCCAGTGCGAACACCTTGAGCTCTGCATAGTGGGTGGTGGCCATCAGCAGCACGCCGCGGCGGCGCAGTTCTTCAATGATGGCCACAGCCAGCGCTGCACCCTCGGCAGGGTCGGTACCGGCACCCAGCTCGTCCAGCAGCACAAGGGTGTGCGGCATGGCCAGCTCCAGAATGCCGGTGATCTTTTTCATATGGCCGGAGAAGGTGGAAAGGCTCTGTTCGATGCTCTGCTCATCGCCGATGTCCACGAGAAACTCATCGAACACGCAGACCTCGCTGCGCTCGTCGGCCGGGATCAGGAAACCACACTGTGCCATCGCGCACAGCAGACCGGCTGTTTTCAGGGTGACGGTCTTGCCGCCGGTGTTCGGGCCGGTGATGATGAGTGAATCATATTCTTTGCCCAGTGCAATGTCCACCGGCACGCACTTCTGTGGGTCGATCAATGGGTGGCGTGCCCGGATCAGCGAGAAGGAATTGTCGGTGCGCACTGCAGGTTTGAATGCCTTGAGCTCCAGCGCCAGACGCGCCTTTGCCAGCAGGACATCAATGTCCAGCATGGCCTGATAGCTGTACTGGAACTGCGGCTCAATGGCTGCCACCTGTGCGGTAAAGGCTACCAGAATGCGCTCGATCTCCTGCGCTTCCTGGGCACGATACTGCAGGATGCGGGCATTGGCTTCCACGACAGCCTGCGGTTCCACAAACACCGTTGCACCGGTAGAGGAAACGTCATGGATGATGCCGCTCACTTCGCCGCGGTATTCGCTCTTGACCGGGACAACGTAGCGGCCGTTGCGCATGGAGACCACACTCTCCTGCAGATATTTTGAGGTGTCCATGTTGCGCACCATGCTTTCCAGACGGTCGCGAATGCTGTTTTCGGTCGCACGGATCTTCTTGCGCAGGTCGTTCAGGGTGCGGGAAGCCGTGTCGGCCATCGCATCCGGGGCAAGGATCGCACTGGAGATCTGCTGTTCCAGGCCCGGCTCCGGGGACAACGCATAGAACAGATCATCGGTCGGGAGCATATCGTGTTCCGAAGAACCGTACCAGTTGGTCAGGTTCTGGAAGTTGCGCAAAGCACCGGCCACCATCAGCAGCTCGCCCATGGAAAGCACGCCGCCCTTGACCGCACGGGCGGCCAGCGCACTGACGCCCTCCACTCCGCCGAAACGGGGTGAACCGTTCTTGATCAGCAGCGTATTGATGGCATCCGTCTGCTCCAGCGCATAGCGCACCTCGTCCGGGTCACACTGCGGCTCAAGTGCCAGGAGCTTCGCCTTTGCTTCCTTACATACACAGCCCTCCGCAGCACGGGCAATCATCTTATCCAGTTCTAATGTTTTTAAGTAGCTTGTTTCCATAATATCCTTTTGCTCAGGGCAGCACCGTTTTTAAAAAGTCGTAGCTCTTCAGCGGCTTGTCCAGATGCGTTAGCGCATACTGCTCCGCTACGGCCGCCAGCTTTTCCAGACTGCCCACAGAAATCTTGAACGAAAATATTTTTTTGTCCTCCACAAGGCAGATGTGCCGCAGTGCAAACAGTGCATTGCGATCCAGATTGCAGCGTTTCCCAGCCTTGGCCGCACAATCAGCACAGAGCAGATAGCCCTCCTGCACATCCAGATAAAAGGCATCGCCTGCATCGTAGGTGCCGCAGTCGCGGCAGCACACCAACTGAGGCAGAAAGCCACACTCGCTCATGGTGCGAAGCTCAAAAACAGCCTTGATGGCCCGCAGGTCCGCCTTGTGCTCACTGATCATGTACAGGCAGTTCAGCAGCAGACGCAGTTCCCGCTCAGCTTCCTGTCCGGTGGGGGTCAACGCAGCAGCCATTTCGGCCAGATACATGGCCAGACTCATCCCCTCGATGGAGGAAGAAATGCCGTGAAAGACATTCTTGACGGCCGCTTCGCGCACAGTATACATGTTGCGCCCCGGCACCAGCGTGAATTCCGAATAGCAAAACAGCCCGCACGCGCTGAACAATTTGCTTTTCAGCCGCAGGCTGCTCTGTGCCGAAGCCGAGATCACCCCCAGCCCCGGGGTCAGGATCGTGAGGATCCGGTCCGATTCTTTATAGCGGGTCTCTTTCAACACCAGACCCAGTGTTACAAAGGTCTCCATGATCCGTGTCTCCTGCCGGATGCTCGTCCGGCATCTGTGTCTGTTTGTACTCCAGATAACGGAGAATGTTTCCCGTGCAGGCAAAGGCCTGCCAGCTTGTTTGCACGTCCATTGGCCGGGTCTCCTTTCCGGGCAGCGCCACTGCCGTCAGTGTTCTCTGGCGGCGGTGGCGTTATCCGAGGAAAACCCGCCCTGCATTGGAAAGGCTCAGCGGTTGCCGTTGTTCTGCTTGAAACCGAAATTGTTCAGCAGGAACTCGTTATCCCGCCAGTCCGACTTCACCTTGACCCAGCACTGCAGGTTCACACGGCAGCCCAGAAACTCTTCGCAGTCGGCACGGGCCGCACTGGCAATCTTTTTCAGCATAGCACCGCCTTTGCCGATGACCATGCCCTTGTGGCTTTCCCGCTCACAGTAAATGTTCACATCAATGTCGATGAGATCGGTGCCGGGGCGCTCCTTGAAGCGCTCCACGACCACCGCGATGCCGTGCGGGATCTCGTCGCGCATGAACAGCAGAGCTTTTTCACGGATGACCTCTGCCACCAGTTCCTTCTCCGGCATATCGGTGTAGGCATCATCATCAAAGTAATGGGGGCCTTCTACGGCGTAGCGGCTCAAGGCATCGAACAGCGTTTCACAGCCGTCCTCGTTGCGGACGCTGACCGTGTAGATGTCATCGAATACACCCAGCGCCTTCAGCTCTTCTTTGCGGGCTTCCAGGTCAGCGGCATCCTTGACAAGGTCTGTCTTATTGATGACGGCAATGGCCGGGCCGCCGCTGCTGCGCAGCATGTCCACCAGAACCATCTCGGATTCATTCAGGGCACCATAGGGCTCAAACAGCATCATGGAAACATCCACGTCGGCAATGGAATCGCTGGCGGTTTTGTCCATGCGCTTGCCCAGCTTGTTGCGGGCTTTGTGCACGCCGGGGGTATCCAGCAGCACATACTGCAGCGGGCCGCGGGTGATCACACCGGTAATGCGGGTACGGGTGGTCTGCGGCTTGGAGGTGACAATGGCCACCTTTTCGCCAACCAGCAGGTTGGTCAGGCTGGATTTGCCCACATTGGGGCGGCCGATGACCGCCACAAAAACCGACGACGTATCGTAATGGCCCTGAACGGGCGTCGTGTTACTCAAAATCAAACTCCTGTCTTGCTGTGTGCAGAAATGCACGTTGGATCAAAGGCAAATCATTCGGTGTAGCTCACCGTGCGGGGCAGGCCCAGCTGCAGCAGCACGGCCTCTTCTTTTTCCCGCATCCGCATAGCTTCCAGGCCGCCGTTCTCATGGTCGTAGCCCAGCAGATGCAGCATGGAATGCACGGTCAGAAATGCCACTTCCCGCTGCAGCGGATGGCCGTAGAGGGTCGCCTGCTCCTGGGCGCGCTCCATGCTGATGACGATATCGCCCAGCATTTTGCAGCCGTTGTTTTCGTCCACATCATATTTGCCATCCACACCCAGCGGGAAGCTCAAAACGTCGGTGGGCATGGGCTTGTTGCGGTACTGGTTGTTCAGCTCTGCAATGGCCGCGTTGTCCACAAAGGTCACGCTGATCTCAGCCGGAGCCTCAAAGTGCTCGAACTCCAGCACAGCGTTGCAGGCGCGGCGGATCAGGATGCGGAGGCCGGACGGGACCTTGACGGCCTTCTGGGAATTGGTGATCAGAACTTTATTGGACATAGAATCAGTCCTCTCCTTTCTGGTTTGGTTGTTTTTCGGGATGTGCAGCCCTGTCGTATGCCTTGATGATCTCCTGCACAAGGCGGTGGCGCACAACGTCTTTTTCGGTAAAATAGCACTGGGCAATGCCCTTGACCTGCTTCAGCACATGCAGCGCATCCACAAGGCCGCTGCGGGTGCGTTCCGGCAGGTCGATCTGGGTCACATCGCCGGTCACAACGACCTTGGAACCCACGCCCATGCGGGTCAGGAACATTTTCATCTGCTCCGGCGTGGTGTTCTGCGCCTCATCCAGAATGATGAAGGAGTCGTCCAGCGTACGGCCGCGCATATAGGCCAGCGGGGCCACCTCAATGATCTGTTTTTCCACCAGACGCTCATATGTTTCAGCACCCAGCATATCAAACAGACCGTCATACAGCGGGCGCAGATACGGGTCCACCTTCTGCTGCAGATCACCGGGCAGAAAACCCAGTTTCTCCCCTGCTTCTACCGCCGGGCGGGTCAGCACGATGCGGGACACCTCCTTGGCCTTGAAGGCCTTTACGGCCATAGCTACGGCGAGGTAGGTCTTACCGGTGCCCGCCGGGCCGACACCAAAGGTGATGGCATTGTTCCGGATGGCATTCAGGTATTCCTTCTGGCCCAGCGTCTTGGGCCGGATGGGCCGCCCTTTGACCGTAACCGTTACAAAATCCTCGGTCAGTTCCCGCACCCGTTTCTCAGCGCCGTCATGGGCCAGGCTGATGCAGTAGCGCACAGTCTGATCCTCCAGCGGGGTATGGTTCTCGATCAGAAGAAGCATGCCTTCCACCGCGCGGCTGGCCGCCGCTACGTTGGCCGGTTCGCCGGAGAGCCGGAGCTGTGTGCCCCGGCAGACGGCCGTAACGGAGAACTCGTTTTCCAGCAGCCGGATGTTCCGGTCGCAGTTGCCAAAGACCGCCGCGGCGATCTCTACACTATCCAGTTCAATGTTCTTTTCTGCCATGTGCTCCTCCTGATGTGCCTGCTTCGATAGCTATATTGTACCACCAAAATCCTTAGAAGAAAACTATGAAAATTGCACAAAATATTTTTCCGGCTTCCATCGTTTTTACATATTGGTGGAATGGTCTTGACAAACTATATCGGGGTGCGATATAGTTTGTCTGCGATATATCGAGCGGCGATATAAAGACCGTCGATAGAAATGGAGGTGCATCGGCAATGGAAAACATTGCGCTGACCGAGTCCACCTATTACATTCTGCTTTCTCTTTATCATCCGCAGCATGGATACGGCATCATGCAGCAGACCGAGCAGCTTTCCGGCGGGCGGGTACACCTTGCCGCAGGGACATTGTATGGAGCGCTGAACTCCCTGTGCGAAAAAGGATGGATCCGACAGCTGCCCGTGGAACGTGGGAGCCGCAAAAAAGAATATCAGCTGACCACAGAGGGTCTAGCAGTCCTGAGACATGAGCTTGCCCGGCTGCAGCAGCTGGTTGCAAACGGCGAAAGCATCCTGAAGGAGGAATGACCATGAACACGCGCAAAACCATCCATAAAGTCTATCTGGCATGGGATTTCAAGAAGGAAGAACTCTGGCTCAACGAAATGGCGGCGGAAGGTTGGGCTTTGGAGCATGCAGCGTTTTGCTCGTACACCTTCGTACGCTGTGAGCCGGGCGAATACATCATCCGCATGGAGATGAATGCAGACCGGGACTATCGCAGCTTTGTGGAAGAAACCGGTGCAGAATATGTCGGCGGCTGTGTGAACTGGGTCTATTTCCGCCGCAAAGCCGAGCTCGGGTCGTTTGACCTGTTTTCGGACATGGATTCCCGCATTGCGCATCTTGCACGCATCGGTAAATCGCTCTGTCTGATCTGCCTTGCCAATCTGATCATCGGTGTTGTCAATATCCTAGACGGGCAGACGTTTTCCATTGTAAATCTGCTGTGCAGCGTTCTGCTGGCCTATGGTCTGGGCCGCATCCATGGGATGAATGCATCCCTTGAAGAAGAGCGTGCCCTGCACGAATAAACCTTGTCAAGCCTTTTTGTGCCACAACCGCATAGAAAAACAAAAGGTATCTTTGGGTAAAACAGCAATAGCAAACTTTTCTCCTGCGTGATACAATAGCAAGCGTTGCGTGCCCTGCCGCCGCAGCAAAAAGATTGAAGGAGAAATGAACGATGGAACAATGCTATCTGATGCCCGGACAGGAACGCTGCGAACGATTCAAGGACGCAAACGGTGTTCCGCGCGTTCACTACTCCTACCGTTCCCTGCACGGTGCCTTTTTCGACTGCGAGAGCCGCAGCCTGGAGGAAGCCCAGCATCTGTGTGAGGACTGGCTGGTCGGCCAGGACCGCTGCTACCGCAACTGATTCCATAAAAAAGCAAACGCCTCTGTTTCATGGATGGTCACTCCATCCGGAGCAGAGGCGCTTTTTGTTGTTAGTTCCACAGCTGTGCGCAGACAAGTTCCAGCACACTGCCCGCAATACAGCGGGATTTATCTGAGATCAGGAAACAGTTGGAAAGCTCTTCCCGGCGGGGGTCTACATCAGCCACCTTGAACCCCGGAGTGACCGGGTAGCCGCTGCGCAGCAGACCGCGCAGGATGCCGCCGATCTGTGTGGTGACCGGGATGGATTTGCCTTCCGGCGTCCGGATCTGTGCGATGATCTCCCCTGCTTCCACCAGGTCACCGATCTTTCGCACATCCTGAAAGATGCCTTCCGTCTGCGCATGGATGACCCGCTCCTTGCCATAACCGCCGATGACACCCGGAATACCAGTGTTCGGGATGGCAGCGCCCTCCCGGATGATACGGCCCAGCCGATGGCCGCGCTTCGTCTCGACCACGACATCCACATCCTGTCCGGCTGTAAATCCGGGGCCAAGGGCGATGGTCAGCGGTGCCATATCACGGGTGGTGCCAAGGTTCTTCTTGGCCAGAATGGCATCCACCAATACATCCGGCTTTGCTTGTGCCACGCAGCTGCCTGCCGGGTCGATGAGGACGGGCACCGCATTCTGTGCCCAGACGGTCGGAGCCTGTTCCAGTGTGTCGATACGAACAGCCCTCAGGCCCTCTACCGTTGTTTCACCTTCGTACACAGCTTCGCAGAGCGACACCTGCCGCCGGATAGCCGCCGGGTGAGCGGTTTCCAGTACAAGCACCCGCAGCCCGGCGGACCACAGACGATGGATGGTGCCGGTAGCAAGGTCGCCGCCGCCGCGCACCAGAATCAAGGCATCCTGTTTCATTCGATGGATCCTCCTTCCGGAATGATTTCCAGCAGAAGCTCCATGGAACCACCGCAGGCCGCAACCGCGGCATCTTCGTTTTTGCCGTCGGCCGAAAATGTGACCGTCTGCACCGATGCTGTATGCCCGGCCAGCATTTCAGCAGCGGCCTGCCGAGTACGGTATTCCATGATGCCGCCGCCCACACTGCCCACAGTCGTGCCATCGGGCAGGAGCAGCATTTTGGAGCCGACCTCCCGCGGGGTGGAGCCGTGCCGTGCAATGATCGTCGCCAGCACTGCAGGCTGGCCGTTCTGTGCGGCCTGCTCCATCGCCGCCAGAAGCGCCGGAGCAAAGCCCTCGGTCTGAGGGCGGGCGTTTTTCACTTCCACGATCTGCGCCAGAATGGACAGCGCGATCTCTTCGGCTGTTTTGGCCCCGATGGCAAGTCCGATGGGGGCCTGCACAGCTTCCACCCTTGCAGCATCCGCCCCGGCTTCCAGCAGCTGTCGCCGTACCAGTGCGGCCCGGCCCTGGCTGCCCATCATGCCAACGTAAGCCGCCGGTTTCTGCAAGATCTGCTCCAGGCAGGCCACATCAAAGGCATGGGCGCGGGTCACGACCACAAAGTAGGTCTCTGCCCCGCCGGGCACCTGCTCCAGTGCCTGTGCAAACGGTAAGCAGAGGACCGTGTCCGCTCCGGCATCCCGCAGGTCCTGCGCATATTCCGTGCGGTCCTCCATAGCAAGCACCGGCAGGCCCAGCAGTTTTGCCAGCCGTACCACCGATACCGCTACATGGCCGCCGCCGCAGACAACGATCTGCGGCACCGCACCGAATCGTTCCACAAACACCCGCGTGCCGTCCAGTTCCAGAAACCCGGTGGCTGTGCATTCCTGCAAACGGGAAAGGCTGCGCTGCAATACGCCGCTGCTGTGGGTCTGCCACACCGGGCGCCCGCCGCGCAGCAGAATCCGGCTGCCGGCCTCCGGTCCATCCAGAACCGCCGCAAGGGTACAGTCTCCGGTGACCTGCCCTTTCTGCAGGGCATCAATCAATGCGCTCATAAAATGTTCTCCTGTTCGTCATTGCTCCACCTGCGACACCGCGTCGTAAGCCGCCGGGTCCAGCAGGCTGTTCCAGTGTTCCCAATCCTCCGGCGTCATGCGCCAGGCAAGGCCGCACCCGGCGGAGATCTCCCGTGGGAGCGGGATCAGCCGCCCGGGGATCTGTGCCATGGCGCAGTGCTTCTCCCAGGCCATGGCTTCCACCGTTGTGCGGAAGGAGAGCACAATATAGGTCTTTTTTGTGCGCATTTACAGCTCCTGTGCCAGCTCCCGCACGGCCTGTGCAGCGTGCAGAGCTTCTTCCATGGTATTGCTGTGTGAAAAGCTGAACCGTACCACGCCCTGTTCCACCGTGCCAAGCGCCTTGTGCATCAGCGGGGCGCAATGTGCTCCGGCCCGCACACAGATGCCGTAGTCCTCCCACAGGATATCGGCCACCCGGGCAGAGTCCTCGTCTCCGATATTCAGGGAGACGATGGGCGCACGCAGAGCGGTCTCAATGTCGCCGTATACAGTCACGCCCGGCATACCGCATACTTCTTCGTAAAAACAGCGAGCCAGTGCAGCTTCGCGGGCGGCCAGCGTTTCCACGCCCTGTGTCAGAAGCCATTGTACTCCGGCACAAAGCCCGGCAAGGCCGTGCACGTTCAGGGTGCCGGCTTCCAGTGCGGTGGGCATCTGGGCGGGATGCTGCTCGTCATAGCTGTGCACGCCGCTGCCGCCCACTACAAGGGGCGCGATCTGCACACCCGGACGCACATACAGCCCGCCGGTGCCCTGCGGCCCCAGTAAAGCCTTGTGCCCGGTGAAGCACAGCACATCCACACCCAGCGCCTGTACGTCGATGGACTGGGCTCCGGCCGTCTGCGCGGCATCCACGATCAGCAGCAAGCCGTGCCGGTGCGCAAAGGCCGCAGCCTTTGCAAGATCGGTACAGTTGCCGGTCACATTGGACGCTCCGGTCACGACCAGCGCTCTGGTGTTTGGGCGCACAAGCTCTTCCCATTTTTCATATTGCAGGCGGCCTTTGGCGTCTACCCCGGCAAAGCTGAGCTGGCCCCCCTGTGTCCGCAGCCGGTACAGCGGCCGCAGGACCGAATTATGCTCACACACAGTGGTGATGACATGATCCCCCGGCCCCAGCAGCCCGCACAGGGCGGTGTTCAACGCGCCGGTGGCGTTGGCCGTAAAGGCAATGCAGGCAGGGTCCGGCGCATGGAAAAGCTCTGCCAGCGCTTCCCGTGCGGCATACACCAGCCGGGAAGCATGCAGGGTCGGCTCATGGGCACCGCGGCCGGGATTGCCTGCGGTGTGCAGGGCGTCCAGAATGGCGGCGTCCACTTCCTGCGGTTTGTACAGCGTGGTGGCAGCATTGTCCAGATAGATCACGGCTTGACCACGTTCCCGGCATGGGTCAGCTTTTCCACGATGGCATACATGTTCGTCACGCTGCCCACAGCCAGCTTCTCGGTCAGGCCGTAATAGTTCAGGCAGGTGCCGCAGGTCATGATCTCCACACCTTCCGATTCCAGCGTCTTGAGGTCCTCCAGCATGGGAGAGCCCTCACAGGTCAGGGATGCACCGCCGTTATAGAACAGAACCGTCTTGGGCAGCTTGTCCTGCTGCGTCAGGGCAAACACGAACGCCTTGAGCAGGGTCTTGCCCAGTTCCTCGGCCCCGGCACCCATAGTGTTTGCGCCAATGGCCACCACGGTGTCCGTGCGGGCGTCCGGCATGCAGACGGCCGGGGTCTCTTCAGCCGCCGGGGCCTCCCCGATGGTGAACAGCACTCGGTATTCCCGTTCAGCCAGCTTTTCGGCGCTGTACTGATAACCCTTTTGCTGGGCCATCTTGGTCAGGTTCTGCACGGCGATCTCGTTGTCCACCAGAATTTCCACCTGACCAGCACCCTTCAGCTCCGAAATAGCGCGCTTGGCCTTGACGACCGGCAGCGGGCAGGCGTCTCCTCTTGCATCAACATGAGTCATAATCGTTTCTCCTTTCGGTAGGTCAGTATGTTACTGTGATCTCGGTTTCGGTTCGGGGAACGATCTCGCCCACGATCTTCGCGGGCAGGCCAGCGGATTGCAGTTCCTTCTCCAGCGCGCTGGCCTCCGCCGGGTCCACTGCCAGCAGCAGACCGCCGGATGTCTGCGGGTCGAACAAGACTTCCTCCATGGCAAACGGAACGCCCTCAAACCGGACAAAAGGCCCGGTATGATTGCGGTTGCGCTGCCCGGCGGCGGTGTACAGGAAGTCATCTGCCGCCTTTTCCGCGCCCGGCAGCACCGGTACGGCGCGGGCGTTGATCTTGCAGGAAAGTTTCCCGCCCATCATCTCGTGCAGATGCCCCAGAAAACTGAAGCCGGTCACATCGGTGGCCGCGTGCACAGTATACCGGCGGCTGATCTCCGCAGCGGTCTTGTTCAGGGTTGTCATGGAATGAATGGCGGCTGCCATGTGTTCCGGGGCCGCCTCGCCCACGCGATTTGCGGTACACAGCAGTCCCACACCCAGCGCTTTGGTCAGCAGCAGCTTGTCTCCCGGCTGGCCGGCATCGTTTGCGTACAGGTGATGCGGGTCCACAAGGCCGGTCACCGACAGGCCGTATTTGACGCCGGTGTCTGCAATGGAATGACCTCCGGCCAGAATGCCCCCTGCTTCGGCTACCTTTTCGGCTCCGCCGCGCAGGATCTCGCCCAAAACGTTCAGGTCCATATTTTCCGGGAAACACACCAGATTGAGGGCAGTTTTCACCTCGCCACCCATGGCATACACGTCGCTCAGGGCGTTGGCCGCTGCGATCTGCCCGAAGGTATAGGGGTCATCCACCATGGGTGGGAAAAAGTCCACCGTCTGCACCAGGGCCAGATCTTCTGTAACGCGGTAGACGGCGGCATCATCCCGGCTGTCATACCCCACCAGCAGATTCGGGTCCTTTTCGCCGCGGGGCAGCTTTTCCAGAATGCGGCTCAGTACACCGGCACCCAGCTTTGCCGTGCAGCCGCCCCCGGTACAGAATACGATTTTTTCATCCTTGCTCATGCACGTTCTCCCTCTTCAAATTGTGTCAGAACGCCGTTCACACGATAACGTTCCTGCAGAACACAGAGCGTCTGCTTCCCGAGCAGTTGGCGCTGCGGCGTATCTGCCTGATTGAGCACCGCATAAAAGGCCCTGCTGCCCACTCGTTTCCGGCCGCCCTGCTCACTTGCCAGCAGTTGAGCCAGAAGTTCCGGGGTCAGGCAGGCCTCCGGCGGAACGCCCAGCAGCATGCAGGCTTGTTCCAACCGGAAGCAGCATTCTTTCAAAGGGCGGCCCAGTGCGGAAAGCCCGGCCACCGCCAGTACGATGTTGCTTTGCGGCAGCAGAACAGGTTCCTGCTCCGCCGGGGCTTTGCACGGGAAATGCTTTGCACCGTCGGCTTCCAGAAACACGGCGTCTGCCTGTGCCATCCAGTGGGCAAGGTCTGCTTCCGGCGGTGCGGTCAACTTACCCTTGGGAGCCGGAGAACCCACCACGGCATAAGAGCCGCGGGCCCAGAGTTCCTGTATTTCGGCGTCAGTCTTTGCCCAGAGTCCGTTTTCCGGGCGCAGGATGTGGGTGGTAGTGGACACCAGCACCCGCCAACCTTTCCGCGCGCAATGGCTGGCCATGGCATACAGCAGCGTTGTTTTTCCGCCGCCGCCCACCAGCGAGACCACATGGCCTTTTTCCGCCAGAAACGGAAACTGCTGTTCCCCGATCATTTGTGGTTTTCAGCGGCGGCCATGGCAATCTGCTCCGGAGTAATGGGCAGCTCATAGAAACGGGTGCCGATGGCGTTGTAAATAGCGTCTGAAATGGCCGGCAGCGGCGTGTTGATGACCACCTCACCGATGGATTTTGCACCAAAGGGGCCGGTGGACTCGTAGCTGTTCTCAAACTCCACGTTGATTTTTCCGATGTCGATGCGGGTGGGGATCTTGTACTGGAACAGTGAGTTCTCTTCCGGGCAGCCCTTCCGGTCATAGGTAACATTCTCGGTCAGCGTCATACCGATGCCCTGCAGGATGCCGCCCTCTGCCTGCACTCGGGTCAGGTTGGGGTTGATGGGGGTACCGCAGTCCACGCAGGTATCAAATTCCAGCACCTTCACCTCGCCGGTCTCGGTATCCACTTCCACCTCGGCAGCACCCACCATAAAGGGCGGCGGCGACAGGGGCGAGGTGTGGGTCTCGGTGGCTTCCAGCGGGACCATATGGCCGAACTGAGACGCATAGGCGATCTCGGACAGGGTCTTTTTCGTTTCCGGGGCGGCGCTTTCAAACACTTCTTTGCCGTCAAACTCCACAGCATCTGCCGGGCAGCCCAGCAGCTCGGCACCCAGCTTGCAGATCTGTTCCCGCAGCTTCATGGCACACTTCTCAGTGGCCTTGCCGGTAACGTAGGTGGTACTGGATGCATAGGAACCGGAGTCATAGGGAGAGGTATCGGTGTCGGCACCAAATACCGCAATGTTGTCCAGCGGGCAGTCCAGCACTTCGGCGGCGATCTGCGCCAGCGTGGTGTCACAGCCGGTGCCCATATCCGCTGCACCGATGATCAGCGAGTAGAATCCGTCATCGTTCAGCTTGAGGGTCGCACTGCCCACGTCCATGCCGGAAATACCGGAGCCCTGCATGGCCATGCCCATGCCGACGGCGCGCACCTTGCCGTTGCCCAGATCACGGGCCGGGTATTTGTGCTCCCAGTCGATCATCTCCCGCACCTTGACAAGACAGCGGTCCAGCGCACAGCTGGTGTTCACGGCACCGTAGTAGGCAGGCATCACATCGCCCTCCTGCACCGTGTTCTTCAGGCGCAGGGCAAAGGGGTCCATGTTCAGCTTGTGGGCCAGCTCGTTCACGGCAGATTCCACAGCAAACAGGCCCTGGGTCGCACCGTAGCCGCGGTAGGCACCGGCAGACATGTGGTTGGTATACACCACATCGCTGACAAAGCGGAACGCTTCGGCCTTACCGTACAGCGGGATGGATTTGTGGCCGGACAGGCCTACGGTCGTGGGGCCGTGCTCGCCATAGGCACCGGTGTTGGACAGCGTGTACAGGTCGATTCCCTTCACGATGCCGTCCTTCGTGGCACCCAGCCGGACGTGCATTTCCATTTCGTGGCGCGGAGAGGAGGCCGTCTGGCTTTCCACCCGGCTGAAGATGATCTTGGAAGGCTTTTTGGTCTTCCAGGTCACAAAGGCCGGGTACACCTCGCTGACCGCTGTCTGCTTGGCACCAAAACCGCCGCCCACCCGGGGCTTTGCCACACGCACCATGGATTTGGGGATGTGCAGGGCATTGGCGATGTTGCGCCGCGCATGGAACACGATCTGGGTGGAGCTGAGCACGTTCAGCCGCCCATAAGTGTCAATGGAACAATAGGTGCGGAAGGTTTCCATCATGGCCTGCTGGCATGCCTTGGTGTGGTAAACATGGTCGATCACCACATCGCACCCCGCCAGCACTGCGTCGATGTCTCCGGAGCCGCACTCATCGTGGGCACACAGGTTGCGCTTGTTGTCGGCTCCCACCGGGCACAGGGCCTCCCAGTTGTCCTCCGGGTGCACCAGAACCGGGTTGTCCTTGGCGGTGTGGAAATCCATCACCGGCTCCAGTACCTGGTACTCCACCTTGATGAGCTTCAGCGCTTTGTCCACGCATTTTTCGTCCTTACCGGCCACGATGGCCACCACATCCCCCACGAAACGGACGTGGCGGTCGATGACCAGTCGGTCACGGGGGCTTGCCTCCGGGAAGGTCTGGCCTGCCTGGGTGTAGCGGGGCGCATCCTGCGGCACATCCTCCCAGGTGAAGATGGCTTCAATGCCGGGCACCTTCTTGGCCACGGTCGTGTTGATCGTCCGGACCATGGCGTTTGCATGAGGCGAGCGTAGCAGCTTGACGATCAGGCAGTCCTGCGGGATCACATCATCCATATAGACCGGCTGGCCGGTGACCAGCTGCATGGCGTCCTTTTTGCGGAACGGTTTGTTGACCGTGTTCATTCAGCAGCCGCCTCCTTCTGTTTCTTCCAGTCCAGAAAATTCAGGATGCCGCGCAGCTGGCCTTCATAGCCGGAGCAGCGGCAGAGATTGCCGGAAAGATATTCTTTGATTTCTTCGGCCGACGGGTATGGATTTTCCCGGAACAGCGCCAGAGCATTCATGATAAAGCCCGGGTTGCAGAAGCCGCACTGCTCTGCGCCCTGATCGGCGATGAAGGCACCGAATTCGGCAGCTTCTTCCTGCAGGCCCTCCAGCGTGGTCACCTTGTGACCGTCGGCGCGGGCGGCCAGCACAGAACAGGACAGCACCGGCTTGTCATCCAGAAAGACCGTGCACAAGCCGCAGTTGGAAGTTTCACAGCCGCGTTTGACGCTCAGGCATCCATGTCTGCGCACAAAGTCGATGAGCAGCGTATCGGGAGCCACATCGTCCGAGACGCGCACTCCGTTCAGCATCAGATTGATCTGCATTTAGGTTTCCTCCTGTCCGGCGCGGTTTTCCAGTTCTTCGGCTGCACGCCGCACCAGCACACCAGTCAGGTGGCGGCGGTATTCGGCGCTGCCGCGCATGTTGGAACCGGTGACCACCTGTTGTTGGATGGTTTCGGCCAACTGCTGCGCCGGAGCTGCCGGTTCTTCATACAGCACAGCCTTGAGCGGGCGGGCACCCACTGCAAACCGGTAGCTGCCATCCTGCAGCCGGGCAGCGGCACAGGTGAGCACCGGAATGTCGGTCTGGCTGTTGCGCACCGACTGGTAGCAGTAATCGGCCGCTTCTTTCCGGACCAGCAGACGCACCACGATGTCCCGGTCGTAGGGACGCTCGGCATACTCCCGCAGCGGCACGATGCCGCCCTTATACAGCTCCACCGAGCAGTCCATGGCCAGGAACAGGGTCAGCACATCCGAAAAGCCAAACCGGCTGTAGATGCTGCCGCCGACGGTGGCCAGGTTGCGCAGCTGCACGCCCACGATGTGGCGCAGCGCTTCCCGGACGGCTCCGTGGGTAAAGGCTTCCAGTCCGGGGTGGGTCTCCAGCTGGCGCAGGGTGACCATCGCCCCAATGGAAAAGCCCGCATCCGTTTCCTCGATCGTGTCCAGCCCCAGGCCGGACAGGTCGATGGCTGTGCCGACGTTAATGGTTTCCATTTTCAGCCAGATCATGCCGCCCAGAATGCGGTTTTGCTTTTTCTGGTTCAGCTGCCAGGCTTCCTCCAGGCTTTCGGCCCGTTTGTAGTCTCGGATCGTCATCATGTGCAGGTCCCTCTCCTTTTTATCACATTCTACTTTTATTTTATCACAGACACGGATTGCGTTTCAATCTTTGATTGGGGTATAATGGGGAAAATTCGCATGAAAAAGGGGCGGTCTTGTTATGGAACAACCTTTTGCGGTAGGCTGCGTGATCATGGCCTCTGGCCGTAGCACCCGGTTTGGCAGCAACAAACTTCTGGCTCCCTTTGGGGGGCAGCCGCTGCTGTGCCGGGCCTTTGCCGCCACCCACACTCCCCTGGTGGCAGAGCGTGTGGTGGTGACCCGGCACGCCCAGGTGCAGGAGCTGTGCAACGTCCAGGGCATCCCAGTGGTACTCCACGATCTGCCCGGCCGGAACGACACCGTGCGGCTGGGGCTTGCGGCCCTGCTGGAACGGCGCCCGGACCTAGCCGGATGTATGTTTTTGCCCGGGGACCAGCCCCTGCTGCGGACCGAAAGCGTGGAGGCGGTGGTCCGGGCCTTTTACAGCACAAAAAAACGGGATATCTGCCGGCTCTCCTACGGGGGGAGGGTCGGCAGTCCCGTTTTGTTTGGACGCCGTTATTTTGAACCGCTGCAGCACCTGCCGGAAGGCAAAGGCGGCAGCTTTTTGATCCGGCAGGATCCGGATGTCGTGCAGGAAGTGCCTGCCGCCAGCCTCTGGGAGCTGGCAGATGCCGACACGCCGGAGGCGTTAGCGCAGCTGGAGGCCCAATTGATGCAGGATCAGAGCTCCTGATCGTTTTTGGGCAGCAGCACGTTCAGCAGGATGGCCACAAAGGCAGCCGGAACGATGCCGGACTCGCCGCAGATCAGCTGCAGTGCCTGGGGAGCGTTGGCCAGGATGCCGCTGTTGGCACCCATGCCGTAGCCCACGCCCAGCGCCACCGACACGATGGTCAGGTGCCGGGGGGTCATCTGCTCCTTGGTGATGAGCTGGATGCCGCTGACCACGATGGACGAGAACATCATCACGGCTGCGCCGCCCAGAACGGCCTGCGGCATGATGGAGATCAGGGCGCCCAGCTTGGGGATCAGGCCGCACAGGATCAGGAACACGGCACCGGAGGCCAGGGCCATGCGGTTGACCACCTTGGTCATGGCCACCAGACCCACATTCTGGCTGAAAGAGGTATTGGGCAGCACGCCGAACAGTGCCGCAAAGGTGGAGCCGAGGCCGTCGCAGATGACACCGCCGGACAGCTCCTTGTCGGTGGGTTCGCGGTTCATGCCGCCCTCCATCACGCCGGAGATGTCGCCCACCGTTTCCACGGCGGTGACAATGAACATGATCAGCACCGGCAGGATGGCACGCATATCAAACACGATCTTGACCGGGACCAGCTTGGGGATGGCAAACCAGGAAGCCTGTGCCACCTTGTCCCAGTTGAGCACCCAGGCCTTGGTGTACTCCACGCCGTCGGCGGTGACACCGGTGGTGGGCAGCACAAAGCCCATGACAAAGGCTGCCACATAACCGGCCAGAATGCCGATGAGGATGGCGGAAGAGCTGAGGAAGCCGGTGGTCCAGTGCTTGAAGATCAGGATGACCACCAGCACGAACAGGGCCAGCAGCAAGTTTTCCACCGAGCCGAAGTCCTTGGCGCTGTTGCCGCCGCCAAAGGAATTGATGCCCACCGAGATCAGCGACAGACCGATGGACAGCACCACGGTACCGGTGACCACAGGCGGAAAGAACTTGCGCAGGGGCTTGAGGAAGAAGCCCAGCACACTTTCAAAGATGCCGCCGATGATGGAAGCGCCCATGATGGCACCATAGGCCAGCACACCGCCTCCCATGCTGCCGACAACGCTGTTGAACACGCCGATAAAACCGGAGCTGGTACCCATGATGATGGGCACGCCGCCGCCCACGGGGCCGACCGTGAACAGCTGCACCAGCGTGACCACACCAGCCACGAACATGGCGCTCTGCAGCAGGGTGACCTGCAGGTCTGCAAATTCACCACCGGCAATGCCGCAGGCACTGGTGATGATCAGCAGCGGGGTCAGGTTGCCCACGAACATGGCGCAGACATGCTGCAGGCCCAGGGGGATGGCCTGGCGCAGAGACATCTTGCCATCAAACTGGTAAGCAGCCTCTTCAAGTTTGACTTCCTTCAAATGTTCCACTCTCCTCAGAATCTTGACGTTTTGGGTTTCGGATGCTTTGCAAAAAGCGGATTCATTATAACAAAGTTGCCATTTAATGTAAATAAAGTATGACTTTTCCGTGAACGGCTGCAACATTGCCCGATGGTCGTTTCCGGGTCAGAGACAGCAAAAAAGCAGCGGTTTTCCGCGCACGCTTCCACCCGGAATGGACTGGTTTCGCGCAGAATCTCCTGCTTTTTTCTAGAGTTTTTTCAGTTTTTGTGCGATACAGAGATTTTACAATTTCTTTGTCCGCACATCAGGCTTCCTCGCCCACATAGGTGAACCGTCGCTGGGTCTTGCCGTCGCGGGTAACCATCTCGTTCCACATGGAGGCGGGCCGCACCCACAGACTGTGCTCCCCGTACAGCTGCCGGTAGACCACATATTCCTCCTCGGTCTCGCTATGGCGGGCCACACCCAGCACCTCATATTCTTTGCCTTTGAAATGCCGGTAACGCCCCGGCCGGATCTCTTCGCTCATCGTTTTTCTCCTTTTTACCGACTGGCTAAGCCGTAATCCCGCAGGCAGTGCCGGATGCCCTGCTGTGTGGTATCAAAGCGGATGCCGGCCTTTTCCAACTTTTTGCCGTCCATGACCAGATTGCGCGTCCAGTCGGCGGCTTCAATCTGCACCGCAATGTCCAGCTCCTGCGCGAACTGCTGTGCCGTGTGCACCATATTTTCCGTATTGGAGCTGCCAAAGTTGTACACGCCGCCGGGCAGGCTCAGTGCCGGAGCAAGGTTTGCGATCACTTGTCGGACATAGGTCACGCCCCGGCAGTCGTTGGCCGAAAAGGTCACCGACGTCCCATGCAGGGCGGCGCACAAAAGGTTCAGCGGCAGGTTGCCCCGGATGGGCAGCCCGTAGCCCGGCAGGTCATACATCCAGCTGGCCCGCAGCAGCACAGCGTCCGGGCAGAGTTCCAGCACGCGCTGTTCCATTTCCAGTTTGCAGCGGCCATATACATTGGTCGGCTGCAGGGGCAATGTCTCCGGCAGCGGCCCGGGCTGCGTGATTCCGGCATAGACCTGATCTGAACTGAACGCCAGCAGCTTTGCGCCGGATGCGCAGGCAGCTTTTGCCACCCAGACCGGCAGCTCCACGTTGGCACGATGGGCTTCCTCCGGGTGCTGTGCGCAATAGCCGGTGTCCGACAGAGCCGCCGCGTGCACAATGGCCGCAGGCTGTAGTTTCTGAATGGTCTCGGTCACTTCTGCCTCCCCGGCTGCTGCCAAAAAGCCGCGGGGCAGGCTGCAAAGCTCCGCATCCCCCAGCCCCTGCTGCAGGATGCGTGCGCCCAGAAAGCCGCTGCCGCCTGTGATGAGAACGCGTTTCATCGGTACCGTCTCCCTCCCCTGGTTTGCTGTCAGTATAGCATATTTTGTGCAGTAAGAAAAGCAGCTGCGCCCCAAAGCGAAGGCTTCAGAGCGCAGCTGCATTTTTTCAGAGGAAGAATTCCAGCACAAAGACCACAGCGCAGCAGGCCACAGCCACCTGGAACAGGCTTGCACCGCACCAGGCCGCTGCAATGCCGATCACCAGCGCCACAGCACCGGCCACCGGGCTCTGGGTGGCCTGCACGATGGCCGGGAAGGTCATGACAGCCAGCGTGACATAGGGCACATAGTACAGGAACGACTGAACGAACCGGTTCTTGATGGGTTTGCGGATCAGAGTAAGCGGCAGGATGCGGATCGCATACGACACCAGTGCCATGACCGCAATGTAAATGTAGTTGTTATGCGTCATGTTCCGCCTCCTGATCCTTGACCGGGAACAGCACCGCAGCCGCACTGGAAATAAGTACGGTGAGCAGGATGGTCCGGGTGCCGTCCGAAAGTGCCGAGATGCCCGGCAGATAGTTGCAGGCAAAGCTCAGCGCAAAACTGATGGCCACCAGCACAGCCACCACCTTATCCTTGCGGGCAGGCGGGATGATGATGGCAAGGAACATGCCGTACAGCGCAACGCTCAGGGCGCTGACCGCACGCAGCGGCAGCAGGTTGCCGGCAACGATGCCCAATGCCGTGCCGGATGCCCACGCCGGGGCTGCCAGCAGGATGGCACCGTAAGTATAGCAGGGGTTCAGGCTGCCGGGCCGTGCAATGGTGATGCCGAACAGCTCGTCCGTTACGTCGTAACCGATGACCAGCCGGTGCCAGAACGGCGTGCCCGGTGCAAACCGCTGGGCCAACGCGCAGCTCATGAGCAGATAGCGCGCATTGGCGATGAGGGTGATCACGGCCACCTGAAAATAGCTGGCACCGCTCATAATAAGCGCAAAGGCAGCGTATTCACCGGCCGATGCGTTGTTCAGCAGACTGGCCAGAAACCCCTGAAGCGGGGTAAAACCCGCCTTGCGGGCTGCAATGCCCAGCGAGAAAGAGACGGCAAAATAGCCCAGTGCGATGGGCACGCCATCCCGGATGCCCTCACAGAACACCTTTCGGCTGAAGGCCCACACAGGCTTCTGCTCCCGGATGATGTCCGCATCCAGAAGCGAATTGCTTGTTTCCATGTTGAAATTGCTCCTTTCCTGTTCCAAACATTGTCTATTATACTCCACCGCCGGGCCGGAAAAAAGGGCCTTGTAACATTTTTTGTGATAAAAACGCTCAAAAATTTTTATGGCAGACATAAGATTTCGTTTGGCCGAATCGCTTGTTCGGGCATACAAAAAGCACAGGCACCACTCCGGAAAGAGCAATGTCTGTGCTTTGGGGGTCAGAGGCCCGGCACCAGAAAATGCTGTGCCTGCGTCAGCACCCGGGTGTCGGGGTCCAGTCCGTTGGCCGCCAGCATCTGGGCCGGCGGCACATGGAACCGCCGCGCGATATCGAACAGCGCCTCGCCTTCCTGTGCATAGTAGATGCGCAAGGTGATCTCCGGGTCGGCAGGGGTCAGGGCTTCGCCCAGCGAAATGCTGCCAATGCCCTGGCGGGTACTGCGTCCCAGGATGGCACCCTCAGCCCGGGCGGTGATGGTTACGGTAAGAGTTCCGCCGGTGCAGGTACACTGTACGCTGTCGGTACTCAGCCAGCATTCCGGCTGCAGCTGCATCCCAGCGGGCACCTCGGCCGGGATGGGCACGGAAAGCTCCAGCGTTTTTTCGTAGCTGTCCAGCTCTCCCAGGCTGTTCTCCGCAAAAGCGGTGGCCGTGGCGCGGGCTGTCAGCGCCCAGCCGCCGCCCTGCCCACTCTGCTGCGAGATGCTGACAGGCCCATACGATACAAAACAGGCACGCAGCTGTGCCCCGGCATCCGGCAGCGGGCCGGAACCGGAAACCGTCGTGGTTGCATTCAGCAGGCAGACCAGTTCTTCGGCCGCCAGCTCCTGTGGGACAAGCTCCGTTTCAAACCGGGTGGAAAAGGCATCCGCCGCATATTGCAGCTGGTAGCTGCGCCAGGCCCGCAGATGCAGCATCAGGCTGGCCGACAGGGTGCCCGCCGCGTCCGGCTGCCCTTCCGTCAGGGAGAAGCCTACCGGCTCCACCACGCAAAGACACTTGCAGTCCTCGGTCAGGCCGTCCACATCCAGCACCTGCTGGAACGGCAGAGTCGTGCTCAGGCTCTGCAATTCGGTTTCCTGCTCGGCACGCCAGGCACACTGCACCCGTACTTCGCCCTTGACCACCGCTTTGCCGGACAGCAGCCGTACCTCCTGTGCAGTGGCTGTGCCTGCAATGTCCAGCACCGCCGCCGGCGGGCTGGGAAAAGCCAGCTCCCCTTCGGCCGAAATCAGCTTATCCAGCACCGCAATGCTGCGCACGCCCTGCAGGGTGTCCAGCTGCTGCTCAATGCCGCCATCGGCCAGTGCAGTGATCACCTCCGCTTTGTTCTGGGTGCGCACGGTCGCCACCAGCCCCACGGCACCCCGCACCTCCATGCGGCGCGGGTTGACCACCCGGCTGTTGAGGTATTCGGTCTGACCCTCCACCACTGCCGTCCAGGCTGTAAAGTCAAACTCCGGAAGCTCCAACTGTTTTGTAAAGGGCAGTTTCTGTTCGGTCTGGCAGAGGCCTGCACCCTCCTCGCCCTGATAATAGACCGTACAGCGCAGATAACCCTCCAGTGTCAGCCTGCCCGGCTGCAGCTGCTTTTGCAGGATGACCGGCTTTGCAAAGCATTTGACCAGTTTGAACACCGGCGGCAGATAGTCCGAGACCAGGATCTCGGTCTCCAGCGGGAGCTCTGCCTTGACGGTGCACACCGTGCCCGCCTGCGGCATCGTGTCCCGAAAGATCTTCAGTTCCATGCAAGATGCTCCTTTCCCTGTCCGCTTCTACCACACGGTATGCGGCCGGGCCGGGAGATATGCAGCAAAAAGCTCCCGCCGGGGCCTGCCCGACGGGAGCTTTGCTTGACTTGCGCTTATTCCTGCGTGTTGCTGCGGATGCCAAACAGTCTGCGCAGCACACCGCGCAGCAGTCTGGGGCTTTTGAGCACGATCACCTGCATCCCGATCCCCACCTTTCCGTCTGATACCACACTATAAGCAGTTTACAGCCGGAATGTTCCGGAATTGCCGGAAAAGGATCAGTCCGCCACCGTTTCCACGATGACCAGTGCCCCTTCGCGAGTGGACACCGTGATGCAGTCGGAGCCTTCGGCGTATTCGTTGCTGACGCCCAGCGGGTAGCCTGCGGTCAGCTCTGCATCGGTGAGTTCGTAATAGGAACCCTGCTCGCAGACACCCTCTGCACGGCCTTCCATGGGGAACGCCGAGAAATAGAAGTAATCCTCTTTGGGGTAGCGGCGCGTCTCGCCGGGCATCACAAAGGTGATGCGGCTGCGCTCGTCCTGCAACATGGCACGCACACCGCGCTTTTCCAGGCCGAGGCCGGTGCACAGGTTGGCAAGGGTGTGTTCCAGCCGCCTGCCGCCGAGGCCCCCCAGCAGAAGCACCTCGTCAAAGCCCTTCTGCACGGCCAGCTTTGCCGCGTATTCCGTATCGGTATCGTCCTTGACATGGGGCAGAACTACGATCTCGTCGTCCTCCTGCTGCGGGCAGGGTGCCGTGTCGAAGTCGCCCACGATCACATGGGGCTTGCAGTGCAGGGGCGCGCAGTTGCGGTAGCCTGCATCGCAGGCGATGATAAAATCATCTTCCCGCAGCAGACCGGCCAGCGCCGGAGAGACCGGGCAGGCCGAAAGAATCACACACCGTGCCATAAACAAACCTTCCTTGCTTTTTAAAATTTAGGGCGCTGCCAGTCCTTGACGTCCTTGACCTCATCGTACATGGCGCAGTAGCTGTCGTACCGGGTCTGGGAGAGCTTGCCCTCGGCAAGAGCGTGCCGCACAGCGCATCCCTTTTCGGTCCGGTGGGAGCAGCCGGTGAACCGGCACGCGCCGAGGTAAGGCCCGAACTCCGGGA
>OGFK01000430.1_pt1 | contig 38000 bp, 34 predicted proteins | sample 1570931 | NCBI WGS metagenome assembly OGFK01 (sample SAMEA2581935, study PRJEB24529) | metagenome | biome: Human gut stool | place: China | collected 2011
TCCTGCTGGAACAGGGGTATCAGATCCCCGGTGCCAAGCAGAAGATCGCCCTGCTCTACGGCAAGGAGGCAGATTTCCCCGCCGTCCTCGCCAAAGCCGCCGCTCTGCGCGACAACTACGAAGTCACCATCCTGCCCCAGGGCAAGAAGCTCGGCAAACAGCTGGGTCAGCTCGAAGCTGCCGGTTTCGCCGGTGCCGCCTTCATGGACAAGGACGACGTGAAGATCTTCGCACAGCAGTAACTTTTCCTGTGACACAGAAAGCCCCCGCCGACGAACGGCGGGGGCTTTCATGTTATCGGGCAGCTGTGCAGTCTCTCACCGGGCATGAGAAGAGACTTTTTTCGCATTGGGATAGATGCGCTCCATCCGGGCATTGTCAAAGTGCGCATCCAGAACCACATCGACGGGGTTCGCCGCCTCCACGCCGCTGGTGCGGGCATCGTACCGGGCCAGCGCAAGCGCTGACACCAGCATATTCACTGCCATAAAAACGGCCAGCGCCGCCGTCATCCAGGGGCGGATGCGGGATTTCAGCTTTCCCATGCACTTTGCCACCAGCGGGTAGCCGTACCGCATCCAGGTCACCGCCGCAATGCCCCAGAAGAAGCAATACAGCAGGTTGATGCGCCCGCCGAGGTTGAACTTGAAGCCGCTGTAATCCCAGAACACGGTGCCGAACAGCAGCTCGGTGACGGCGCTGCACACATACTCATACGCACCGCCGAGGATGACGCCGAACCAGAAGATGCGGCTCTCACTCTGGTGCTCGCTGCCCCGCAGAAGGACGGCGGCCAGCACCAGCGCCAGCCCCCACACCACGCTGAACGGGCCCCACACCAGGCTCGACCGGCTCATCCAGACACCGGCCGTGATGCGGCAGAACAGGGTCTCCACCACATCGCCGAGGAAGGCCCCCACCACGAACAGCCAGACCAGGTCGGATACGCTCATCGCCTTTTCGGCGCTGGTGGTCGGCTCCGGGCGGGCCGCTGCGGGGTAGGCCCGCTGGATGCGGCGCTCGACGCGGGCGGCGATCTTCTGCTGCAGCCGGTCGGTGCCCTTGCCCAGCTCCTGCCCCAGCTGTTCCAGCCGGGGGTGTCTGGCGGCATACTGCCCCACGACCACCACCGCACCGATCTGGTCCAGCACGGCGACCGTCATGCTGACCCATACCGCGATGTGGAGCAGCAGCGGCGGCAGCCAGGCGCAGAACCGCAGCAGCAGGTCGTTGCCCCAGCGGACTGCTACTGCGCCCAGCACACCCCACAAGGCAGAATATTGCAGGCAGACGTAGCCGTCCAGGTTGAATTTTTTATCGGAGTAATCCCACCAGCGGCGGTGGTGCACCCGTTCCAGCAGCTTCGCCGTGACCCACTCGACCACAGTCGCGATCAGAAAACTGCCCGCGAACAGCGCGAACCAGCTGCTGCGCAGGTCGGCCAGACCCACAGCCAACAGAACGCCCGCCGTGCCGTAGACGAAGCAGAACGGGCCGGAGGCCACACCGCGGTTGGTGAACCGGCGGCCTTTGGCGGTAGCCACGACCGTCTCCCCCACCCAGCCCAAAAACGAGTAGACCAGATAGATGACGCTGAGAGTATAGAAATTCAATTCCATCGGCTGCTGCCCTCCTGAAACAAAGTGTACTCTGATTGTACCCGGTTTCGGGGCGTTTGACAAGCCCGAATCGCAAAAATGCCACCTCCGGCGCTGCGGCCGAAGATGGCATTTTGAGGTTTTGGATGTTACTGCAGGCCGGACCGGAGCGGGTTACAGCTGGCTCTTGTACAGCTCCACGATCTCTTCCACGCTGGTGTCACGCGGGTTGCCGGGGCGGCAGGCGTCGGCGTAAGCGGACTCTGCCAGGAACTGGATGTCCTCTTCCTTCAGGATGCCGTGCAGGTTGGCGGGGATGCCCACATCTGCACTCAGCTGCTTGACGGCGGCGATGGTGGCATCGGCTGCCTCGGCGTCGTTCATCTCGTCGATGCCCTGGACGCCCATGGCCTTGCCGACAGCACGGTAGCGCTCACCGGCCACGCTCTTGTTGTATTCCAGACCGACCGGCAGCAGGATGGCGCAGGCCACACCGTGCGGGGTGTCATACAGAGCGGACAGGCCGTGTGCCATGGAGTGGACGATGCCCAGACCGACGTTGGAGAAGCCCATACCGGCGATGTACTGGCCCAGAGCCATGCCCTCACGGCCTTCCGGGGTGTTCTGGACTGCACCGCGCAGATTCTCGCTGATGAGCTTGATGGCTTCCAGATGGAACATATCGGAGATGGTGCAATGGCCCTTGGTGATGTAGCCCTCAATGGCGTGGGTCAGAGCGTCCATACCGGTGGCAGCGGTCAGGCCCTTGGGCATGGAGGACATCATATCGGGGTCCACGACGGCGATCTCCGGGATGTCGTTGGTATCAACGCAGACGAACTTGCGCTTCTTCTCGACGTCGGTGATGACGTAGTTGATGGTGACTTCGGCCGCCGTACCGGCGGTGGTGGGCACAGCGATGGTGAAGACGGCGTGCTTCTTGGTGGGTGCGACACCTTCCAGAGAGCGGACATCCGCGAACTCCGGGTTGTTGATGATGATGCCGATAGCCTTTGCGGTGTCCATGGAAGAGCCGCCGCCGATGGTCACGATGCAGTCTGCCTCAGCAGCCTTGAAGGCCGCCACACCGTCCTGCACATTGGCGATGGTGGGGTTGGGCTTGATCTCGCTGTACACAGCGTAGGCAAAGTTTGCCGCATCCAGCAGGTCGGTGACTTTCTTGGTCACGCCGAACTTGATGAGGTCGGGGTCGGAGCAGACGAACGCCTTCTTGTAGCCGCGGGCGGTCAGTTCGGGAACGATGTTCTCGATGGCACCGTGGCCATGGTAGGAAATGGTATTCAGTACGATACGATCAGCCATAATTACGATCCTCCAAATCATTGTACCCGTTTTCAGCCGGGTCTCTCTGCCTTTTACTTTACCACATTGTTAAAAACTATGCAATGCCAAATTCTTATGATTTTTATGAATTTTTTATACATATCCCACTGTTTCTGGATAAATGTGCTGTTTTTGTGCAAAAAAGCACCCTCTCAGTCAAACCCTAGGGTTTGACAGCTCCCCCGATGGGGGAGCCCTTGGCAGGCCGGACAGGCTCTGCTGGATGCTGAAAGCAGTTTGGATCGGAAACAAAAGTGCTCCGTCGTCAAGACCAACGGCATCGATACAATGGCTCTGACAAAAGAGCGTTTGTACGGATGCCGTAAATCGAAACAGCGGAGCACTCTATTTTATGGTTCCAAAAAACGTTGCTCATCCAGCACAACCAGAACCGGCTCGCCAGTGGCTCGCCCTCTGGGAGAGCTGGCGCGGAGCGCCTGAGAGGGTAAGTCTTACCACAGCCGGATGACCTTGATGACGCCTTCGGCCTTATCGCGGGCCAGCTCCAGATGGTGCTGCAGCGCATCGGCGGCGGTGTCCCAGTTGTCGTTCAGGGCCGCATCCAGGATGTGCAGATGCTCCTCGCAGGTCTGGTCCTGATTGATCATGCTCACCTTGCCGGTCATGATGCGGAACCGGGTGTTCAGGCCGGTGATGCGGTCATAGGCCGAGCGCAGGTACTTGTTGGGCAGGCTGCTCATCAGCAGCTCGTGGAAGTCATCGTCCGACTTGCAGAAGTCGTCGATGCGGTCCGGGTGGTGCATCAGTTCCTTATAGTCTTCCAGTGCCTGCCGGGGGATCAGGTTGCCGTAATTGCGCAGCGCATACGGCTCCACCAGAAGGCGCATCTCGAACATGCTGTGCACATCGTCCTCCGTGATGCCGGAGACCATCAGGCCCTTTTTGGGCAGAATGGTGATGAGACCCTCCTGCTCCAACCGGCCCAACGCATCCCGCATGGGGGTGCGGCTGATGTTGCCCATCTCCGCACAGAGCTTCTGCTCGTTGAGAAACTCATTGGGACGGTACTCACAGTTCAGGATCTTTGTTTTCAGGTACTGGTAGGCCTGGAGCTTCAAGCTCTGCTTTGCCTGCTGTTCCATCTCTTTCATCTTTCCAATCTCCTAACCGAACAGATCATTTCATTCCGATGTTCGTCTCAAACAACGCAAAGCCGTCCGAAAGGCAGCTTGTATCCCTGAAATAATCCAACTCATCTCATATAAACATTATCACACAACTTGTCAATCTTTACAAGAGTTTTTCCAAAAGATTGGGAGCTTTTCCGTTTTGCACAGATATTCTGCCGTATTTTCTCGCATTATTCACAAAGTTTTTTGTGCTTGTCACCAACTTCCCCATCTTGTTTTGCATCGAAGGATAAATTGTGGTACACTTGATGCGGAAAGGAAGGCGGATATCATGGCAGGTCGCAGCGGATACAACACCAAAACCCGGCAGCTCATCCTGGATTACCTCATCAACAACCGGCAGCACGCGGTCAGTGCGTCGAATATTCTCGAACATCTGGAGGCCGAGGGCGCCAGCCCCAACCCCACCACCGTCTACCGGTATCTCGACAAGCTGGCGGGCGAACAGCGCATCATGAAATACGTCGCTGACAAGGGCGAAAAAGCGGTATTCCAGTATGTGGACGAAGGGCGGCACTGCCGGGAGCATCTGCACCTCAAATGTGTGCAGTGCGGGCGGATCTACCACCTGGACTGCCACTTCATGGACGAGGTGCGCGCCCATCTGATGGCCGAACACGGCTTTACGCTCCAGTGCGAGGGAAGCGTTTTGTACGGACTTTGCCGCCGCTGTGCGCAGCAAAATGAGCAGGCTGAACAAACCGCAGAAAATTCAAATTCGGCTGTTGACACGGACAAAAAGCCGTGATACAATTCAGGCAAGAAAAGCGTTGACCGGGAAAAGTAAGGTCCAACCGCTCTTTTTCAGAGAGCGCGGGCAGGTGTGAGCCGCGCAGAGAGCCGGACCCGAACGAACCCCCGTGAGCTTCCCCCTGAACCCGCGCAAGGCGGCAAGTAGGGGCAGACGTGCGCCGCTCGTTATCGCGGCAGTGCTTTCAACGGGGAGAGCGCACAAAAGTGACTGACATGCCCAGCGTGTCGGTAATTTAGGTGGCACCACGGATACGGCAGCATTCGTCCTAGCAAAATGGGATGAAAGCTGCCGTATTTTTTTATTTGAGACCGCTCCGATCCGGAAAGGCGGCATTGCCAAGCAATGACGGAGCGGTCACTTGAGAGGGGTAAGAACGATGTGTTGTGTAATGGGTTACACCGGGCACGATCTGAGTGCCGCCAAGTTCAAGGATTATCTGCTGCGCACCGTGATGCGCGGCCCGGACGACCAGCGGGTCGTGGAAGGGCCGTTCGGCCTGATGGGCTTTGGCCGGCTGGCCATCATGGGCCTGACGCCCGAAGGCATGCAGCCGTTCTACCGCGGAGCCGACTGTGTGGTCTGCAACGGCGAGCTGTACGGCTTCCGCTTTGAAAAAGAGATCCTGAAGCGCCGTAGCTACAAGTTCCAGTCCGACTGCGACTGCGAGATCCTGCTGCCGCTTTATTATGAGTGCGGCCTCGACATGTTCCGCCATCTGGACGCTGAGTTCGCCCTCATCCTCTACGATTCCCGCAAGGACCGCCTCATCGCAGCCCGCGACCCCATCGGCATCCGCCCGCTGTTCTACGGCTACTCCAAGTCCAGCCACCAGATCGCATTCGCGTCCGAGATGCAGAACCTCATCGGCTGGTGCGACGACATCCGGCCCTTCCCCATTGGCAGCTACTACTGCGACGGCCGCTTCGTCCGCTATGAGGACATCGCCGATGTGCCCGCCCCCATGGAAGACGACATGGAGACCACCTTGACCAACATCCGCGAAAAGCTCATCGCCGGTGTGGAAAAGCGTCTGGACGCCGACGCACCGGTCGGCTTCCTGCTTTCGGGCGGTCTGGACTCCTCGCTGGTCTGCTCCATCGCAGCCAAAAAGCTGAGCAAGCCCATCCGCACCTTTGCCATCGGTATGGACACCGACGCCATTGACCTGAAGTATGCCCGCCAGACCGCCGACTATCTGGGCAGCGAGCATCACGAGGTCATCATCAACCGGGAGATGGTCCTCCAGAGCCTGGAAGAGGTCATCCGCCTGCTGGGCACCTGGGACATCACCACCATCCGCGCCAGCATGGGCATGTATCTGCTGTGCAAGGCCATCCACGAGCAGACCGACGTCCGTGTCCTGCTGACGGGCGAGATCTCCGATGAGCTGTTCGGCTACAAGTACACCGACTATGCCCCCACCGCCGACGCCTTCCAGCAGGAGAGCCAGAAGCGCATCCGCGAGCTTTATATGTACGATGTCCTCCGCGCCGACCGCTGCATCTCCTCCAACAGCATCGAGGCCCGTGTGCCCTTCGGTGATCTGGACTTCGTCCGCTACGTGATGGCCATTGACCCCGAAAAGAAGCTGAACAGCTACGGCAAGGGCAAGTACCTGCTGCGCAAAGCCTTCGAGGGTGACTGGCTGCCGCCAGAGATCCTGTGGCGTGAAAAGGCCGCCTTCTCCGATGCCGTGGGCCACAGCATGGTAGACGACATCAAGGAGTATACCGAGAGCCTTTACACCGACGAGGAGTTCCAGCTCCGCCGGGCAAACTATTCGGCCCACTGCATGCCGTTCACCAAGGAGAGCCTGTTCTACCGCGAGATCTTCGAGAAATACTACCACGACCAGAGCCGCACCATCGTCGATTTCTGGATGCCCAATAAGGCATGGCCCGGCTGCAACGTCAACGACCCCTCCGCCCGTGTGCTGGCAAACTACGGCGCATCGGGGGTGTGATTTTTTATTTTTGCTCTAGATGCAACAATTTTGCATCTAGAGTTTTTTTGTGCAAACAAATAAGTTCAAAGAATTTTAGCAAATTCTAACAAGATTGATTTCAAAAAACAGCGGCCGCTTTCCAATTTGGAAAACTGCCGCTGTTTTGCTTTTTCTGCGTCTTGCACATCTGCTCCCAACATGCTACGCATTGTGCAGAAGGAAGCGTTCCCCAGCACTTTGCTGGAACGTCAAGTCACTTTTTGTTGTGCTAAGGTGTCCCGGAATTCCTTCCATAGGCCGCTGCGCCCGGTCAAACGGTCCGCTGTTTCCTCGCCGAAGGTGAGTTTCAGCTTTTGATAGGCTTCCCGCAGATTGACCGGCCGGGACGTGGTGTTATGTGCATCCGATGCTACCACATCAATGACACCGCTGCTCAGCCAGCGTTCCACCCGCCGCCGCTTCCAGAAGCTGCCCGGCTCCAGCACCGTGGAACCGTTCATCTGGCAGGCCACAGGATACCGGGCCTTCAGCTTTTCCAGCAGGCCCCGCGATTCCAGGCAACGGTAGCGCTCCACATGGGCCATCAGAATGGAGTAGCCGCACACAGCCACTTCTTCCAGCCCGTTTTCCAGCTCTTTGGCGGAAGTCTGCGGTAAAAACTCCATCAGCACCCAATCCGTACCGGCCAGCGTGGGCAGGCCGTTTTCTCTGGCCGCATCCCGCAGCATGGGGTTGTACAGCAGCTCCGCACCGGGGTACAGCCGCAATCCATACCCCTGCTGTTGACAATAGGCCTGCGCTGCATCCAGGTGGCGCTGGTAGCGCTCCTGTGGAAAGGCCTCCAGGCCCGGTGTCGCGTGGGTGGTGGCCACCAATGTGGTGATGCCGTTGGCAACAGCTGCGTCCAGCATCGCCCGCATCTGTTCTTCCGTGCGGGCACCATCGTCCACTCCATAGACCACATGCGTATGCAGATCTAAAAACTGTTCTGTCATGGGTTCAGCTCTTCTTTTCTTCTGCCTCTTTTTCGTAGGCCTTGTAATAACTGGAATAATGCGATTTGTAATAATACTTCTTGTTGGCAAAGCCCTCGTAATCCACCTGATTGAGGATGGTGCCGAGGATGGGACAGCCCGTTTGTTCCAACTGGTTTTTTGCGTCGATCAGCTCCTGCCGGTGGACCTGATTGTAGCTCACCACCAGCAGAATGCCATCGCAGACCTTTGCGATCTCCGCAGCATCAATGACCACGCCCACCGGAGCCGCATCCACGATCACGTAATCGTACTGCTCTGCCAGTCCATCCAGCAGGTTCTGAAACCGCTCAGAGCTCAGCAGCGGGATGGGATTCAGCAGTTCGTGGCCCATAGGGATAAAGTCCATGCCCGGAACGTTGGTGTGGAACAGGACTTCCTCCTTTTCGGCAATGCCGGCCAGATAGTGAGACAGGCCCTGCTTTTTGGAACCCGGCGCAAACTGCACCCCATAAACAGTGGTGATCATGCTCCGCCGCAGGTCCGTATCCACCAGGACCACCCGCTTGCCTCGCTCTGCCAGCTTCCGGCACAGCGTAATGCTGGTAAAGCTCTTGCCCTCGGATGCGTGGGAACTGGTAAGCATGATCTTTTTGATATCCCGACCCAAAAAGGAGACATTGGTGGAAAGGGTGTTGAAGGCCTCATTGACCGGGTAGCTCAACTGGGGAAGTTTTCGAAATTCAAGTCTGTTCACAGCGTTTTCCCTCCCGGCAGCTTCAGGCCGATCTGCTTGTCTGCTCTCTGGTGTATTGGCTCATCGCCCTTTTCCAGCGGGATCACCGCCATCGTCACCAGGCCGGTGTATTTCTTGATGTCCTCCGTCGTCTTGTAGGTGTCATCCAGCAATGTGATCACAACAACGACACCCGCACTGACCACAAAGCCCAGCAATGCTCCCAGCAGGATGCTTTTGGTCTTGTTCGGGCTGACCGGCTCCGTAGGAACCAGTGCTGTGGACATGATAGAGATCTTGTCCGTTGCCATCTTTTTGGCAATGTAGTCCTGCACCACGGTAACATACTCATTGGCAATGTCTGCTGCTTCCTGCGCAGACTCCGACGTCACGGTGATCTCCACCATCCGGGTGTTGGAGGCATTGGTCACAGAGAGCATCTTATCCAGCTGGCTGTAGGTATAGGGCAGGTCCAGGTTGGAGATCACCTTCTCCTGCACCTCCCACATATGAAAGACTTGGATATAGTCATCGGTCAGGGCCGTGCCGATCTGGAGATCGGAGATGTTGATGTCCGAGTCTTTCTGGCTGATGACGTAAATGGTAGACGACGCCTGATACTTGGGCGTCACAAAAAACAGCACCCCAATGGCTGCGATCAGGGCGCAGGCCACAGTCGCTGCTGCGATTTCCCGCCACTTTCCCAGCAGCGCATAAAACAGCTCCAGGAGGTCAATGGTCTCCTCGTCTCCATTGCCGGGCTGGGGCGAATTCACCTTATTGGGGGGTGGCATTTGGTATTCTGACATAGTTTTGTTCTCCCTTTGATTTATTCTGAAGCAGAAAGAAAGCAGTGGCAGCAAATGCCACTGCCTTCTGTAAACCTACAAAAGGTACTTTCTCAAACTCAGACCTTTGCAGTCTTCTTGGTCGCGACCACGGAACGCCTCCTGACGTTCCATGCGGCTGGCGTTGGTCCCATCTCCGACCGTCATCCGGCTGCGGACAAAGGTCTCGGCCTGGTCCCCATGCAGCGTCAGGGTCGTGCCCTTGGTCATTGCAGGGTCTATGGAGGAGAAATCATCCTCCAATGTCACGGTGACACCGCCTGCCAGATCGTTCAGCTCCGAGATGCCATCCATGTTCATGGCCACGTAAAAATCAATGGACTCTCCCAGCAGAAGACCTTCCACTGCCTCACGGGCATACTCGCAGCTTTCCTCCTTGCCATCGCCGAAGCCATGCGCAAGGCTGATCTGCATCTCTTTGGTGCCGATGGGGCTGCCAAGGTAGCCCAGCACGGTGCATTCTGTCATGGTATCCCGGTCGATCTTCAACTGACGGATGACCTGGCGTTCCGGATTGATGACGATCAGCCGCTGGAAATCTCCCTGGCCGCCCTGGTAAGCGCCCTCGCTCTCCACAGCACTGTCATGGTCCACGCCCATCACAAGGATGGAGGTCAGCCCCTCCCGGCGCTGGTATGTGACGCCGTTGTACTCCTGCGTTTCCACCGCTTCCGTCTGGGTCAGATCCCCGCGTGCTTCTTCAACGCTCCTGGTCTCCAGCCAGCGTCCCCCTGCATACAGGATCACACCCAGCAGAAGGATGCCTGCCGCAATGACCAGGATCAGCCACTTTGCTTTTCCTGCCTGGTCATATCGTTTCAAAAAGTTTTTCCCCTCCTCAGGGTACAATGACATCCGAGGTATAAAACCTCTCTCATAAGATACCATCTTTTATAGCCGTCTGTCAATGTTTTCCTCTATGTTTTTTCATTTTTATCCCCCCCCCCCGCAAAAATATGAAACGCATACAAAAATCGTTTTCTTTATGATTTATATCCATCATTCTGAGTTTTTTTGCATCGGGAGATCCTTATGAAATGCTGTTTCTGACACAACAAAGGAGCGCCCCCGCACGAAATAGCTTCTGTGCGGAGACGCTCCTTGTTATTCCCTTATTTGTTGCTCAGGCATCCGAGCGGGAGAAGGCATTCTTCATAGTGCAGCTCAGTTCAAAGAGGACCTTATCCAGCGTATCGGCGGCGCGGGCCTTCAGCTCTCTGGCGATGGCCTCGTTGGCCTCCGTGCGCAGGGCGGCACGGCGGGCCGGGTCGGCCTCCTGGGCCTGTTTTTCATCGTAAGCGTTCAGCAGGGCGCGGGTGGCGGAGAGGACGCCCTCCTCGTAGCGCTCGACATGGAAGATGGACTTGCCGTAAGCGGCATCGGCCATGGCAGCGATCATCCGGCTGACCCAGTAAAAGCTCTCGGTGGAGACTTCGCCGGTGGTGCAGGCGAGGTAGGCCGGGGTGGTGTCCACATTGGCATAGAACGGCACCATCGTATTGAAGGCATTGGACGCATAGGCGATCCACTCCACCGTGCGGAACTCCTCCGGCAGATCCGGGCGCATCTGGGTCAGCGCCATGAAGCTGTTGCGGTTGATGCCGATCGTACGGTAGGCACCCTTGCTCTTCGGGTCGCCATAGGCGGCATACGGGTCATACGGTGTACCCTGATAGTGCGAAGACAGCAGGTATTTCACGTCTTCCGGTGTGATCTTCCGCTCCGGGACCATACACCAGGGCAGGTCGTCCGAATGCGGGGTATAGTCTGCATCGGGGCCTTCCCAGACCCAGGTGTTGGGGTTCAGATGCCGCAGCATGAACCAGGCGCGCGGTGTGTTATACACATGGTCAGCATCGTCGTGGCTGCCGAAGGCATCGCGCGGGTTGAAGCTGCCGTCCAGCGAGAGGTCGAGGTGGTGCTTGTCCACAAAGGCCTTCAGGTCCTCCGAGCACATGTAGTTTTCCTGTGCGCCGCAGGCGTCGGCAAAGTCGAAGCTGTCGATGCCGAGCTGGTTGGGCATCACGACATAGCTGTCGTCCGGCACACGGCGGGCCATCCAGTGGTGGCCGCCGATGGTCTCCAGCCACCAGATCTCGTTCACATCCTGAAACGCGATGCCGTTCATCTCATAGGTGCCGTACGTCCGGAGCAGCTCGCCCAGGCGCACCACGCCCTCGCGGGCCGAGCGGATATAGGGCAGCACGAGGCAGACGATGTCCTCCTCGCCAATGCCGCCGGGCACTTCCGGCCGTTCCCCTTTGGCGGGCTGGTACACCACCAACGGGTCTGCGCCCAGAACGCGCGGGTTGGACGTGATGGTCTCGGTGGCCGTCATGCCCACATGGGCCGCATTGACGCCCGCGGCCGCCCAGATGCCCTCGCCTTCCACCGCGTTGGGCATAGCCGTCATCCGCAGCGCATGGCCGGGCAGCGGCACCTCCACATGGGAGATCACCGACCGATAGACGGCCGGGTGCTCCTCCGGCTGCACGACCACGAACTTTTTGGCCGTGAAATGCCCCGAACCCGAATCGTCGTTGCGGGCGACCATGGTGGAGCCATCGTATGATGCGTTTTTGCCGACTAAAATTGTAGTACAAGCCATTGCTCTGTCCTCCGAAATTGTTTCTTTGTCTTTTCGGTTTGCCGAGGCTATTGTAAGCCTTTTTTGGGGAAAAGGCAAGATTTTTTGAGAAGGGAGCGTGGAAGTACGATTTATGGGACAGAACAGAATTTATACTGAAATTATAGGAAGGATGCCAATTGACAACAACTTCCATTTCTCGTATGGTAACGGTATCCTATCATTCAGGAGGGATCTCTTATGAAACTGCTCGCGCACATCAGTGATGACAAGACCCGCACACAGACCATCGAAGAACACCTGACCAGCACGGCTGCACTGGCCGGAAACTTTGCCGCAGCGTTTGGCGCACAAGCAGAAGCAGCGTATACCGCCCTGCTTCATGACATCGGAAAATACAGCGCTGGTTTCCAGCAACGCTTGCAGGGCGGCCCGCCCGTTGACCACTCCACTGCTGGAGCCAAGGCCGCGATCCAGGACGGAAACATTCCCGCCGCACTGGCCATTGCCGGACATCACAGTGGCATCCCCGACCTCGGAAATCCGCATGACACTGCCGACGAAAGCACATTGGTCGGCCGCTCCAAGCGGCGGATCGAAGATTGCTCCCAGTGGAAACAGGAGATCTCCCCTGCCAAAGCCGCTCTGCCGCCGTGGCTGCTCCGCCAGCCGGACAACCTGACCATGGCCTTTTTCACCCGGATGCTCTACTCCAGCCTGGTCGATGCCGATTTCATCGACACCGAGACCTTCATGGACGGTAAAGCAGCCCCGCGTGGGATGGGGGAACCACTTTCCGCTCTGCTGGAAAAAGTCCGGGCACAGGCCAAACGCTACCTTGACAGCCCTGCCGCTTCCCCTGTCGCGCAGGAGCGGAACAAAGTACTGCGGGCCTGCATGGAACAGGGTGCTCATGCACCACAGGGGCTTTATACGCTCACAGTTCCCACGGGCGGCGGCAAAACCTTCGCGTCCCTCGCCTTTGCGCTGGAACATGCTGTGGCACAAAAGCCGCAGATGGAGCGCATCATTTACGTCATCCCTTACACTTCCATTATCGACCAGACGGCGCAGACGTTCGCAGATCTTCTGGGAGAAGACAATGTGCTGGCTCACTTTTCCGGTGCAGACTACAAGCTGACCGAAAAAGACGACCTGACACCTGCTCAGTACCGGAAACTGCTTTCCAGTGAAAACTGGGACGCTCCCATCGTGGTGACGACCGCTGTGCAGTTCTTCGAATCCCTCTACGCCAACCGCAGCAGCCGGTGCCGCAAACTGCACAACATTGCCAACAGCGTCATTCTTTTTGATGAAGCACAGACGTTCCCTACCGATTACCTGAAGCCCTGCGTTTCCGCCATCGCACAGCTGGTCCAGCACTACCACACTACCGCCGTTCTCTGCACCGCAACGCAGCCCGCTCTGACGCCACTGCTTCAGGAGCTTGCCCCCGGCCTGACCGCAAAAGAACTCAGCCCCGACACGGCTCACCTCTATGAAGTCCTTCGCCGCGTGACCCGGCAAGATCTGGGCACCCTCTCCGCTGAGGCCCTCTGCGCACAGCTTTCGTCTGCCGAACAGGTGCTCTGTGTGGTCAACCGGCGCAAGACCGCCCAGGATCTGTTTGCACAGCTCCCCGCCGAAGGCAGCTACTGCCTGACCACCTTCCTCTGTGCCGCTGACCGCCGCCGACAGTTGGACGAGATCCGCCAACGGCTCAAGGCGGGGCTTCCCTGCCGGGTCGTCTCCACCTCCTTGATCGAAGCAGGCGTCGATGTGGACTTTCCGCTCGCCTACCGTGAAACCGCGGGGCTGGATTCCCTGCTCCAGACCGCCGGGCGCTGCAACCGGGAGGGCAGACGCGACCCGAAAAAAAGCATCGTTGCTTCCTTCCAGCTGGAAGGTCTGGCACCGCTCCCCATGCTTTCGCAGAATGTCAACGCCATGAATGCCACCGAGCGGGCCTACGACCTGCTCGACACACCGGATGCCATTCGCAGCTATTTTGAATCCTTCTATCGCACCCGTGCAACGCTTGACAAACAGAACATTTTGGACGCTTTTCAGCATGGTATCAAGGGATGTCAGTTTCCCTTTGCACAGATTGCCGGAAAGTTCCACCTCATTGATAACCACACTTACACGATCTATCTTCCCATTGAGGAAGGTGCCGACCTCTGTGCATCGCTTCGCGGCGGACACATCAGCCGTGCTCAGCTCCGCCGCCTGGGCATTTACAGCGTAGAATGCTATGAAAAGCAGTTCCGTTCGCTGGACGCCGCCGGTGCATTGGAACGTTCTCCGGATTTCCCCGATGATTCCGCCATCCTCGCTGATCCAGACTTGTACAGCCGCAGGACCGGCCTTTCGATGGAGATCGAAGAAGGCAGGGCGATCATCCTCTGAAATGGAAAAAGCAGCAGAGCACGCGACTCCACTGCTTTTCCCCCATTGCTTGAAACAACATCCAACAATTTCAACCCACATTCGTTTTTCTCCGAATGACTCCTTTATTATAGGTTGAATTTGGATTTTATACAAGTAGCATCTTGCATTTCGCAAAAAGTGTGCTATACTAAAGCCACAAGGAGTTTTTTGAAATAACATACAACAGAAGTCAACAGCAAAGAGGTGGTTGCAATGGGCAAATTCGATGTTCGCCTGAAAGTCCGACAACCGTTTGAAAGGAGGTGATGCGCATGTCCATGCGCATTGAAGTCTGGGGACCCTATGGATGCTTCTCCAGGCCCGAAATGAAGACCGAACGTGTCAGTTACGACATCATCACACCGTCGGCCGCAAGAGGGCTCGTTGAAGCGATCTACTGGCACCCTGGCCTGAAGTACCACATTGACCGCATCTACTTATTGAGTCCCATTCAGTTCACCAACATCCGGCGAAACGAGGTCCGCTCCACCCTGCTGGCTTCCGCAGCACTGTCTGCCGCCAAGGGAGGAACGCCGCCGGTGCTCTACACCAGCCAGGACATCCAGCAGCGCGCCGCTATGATCCTGCAGGACGTCCACTATGTCATCGAGTGTCACTTCACCATGACCGACAAGGCAGCCCCCGGCGACAACCCCGGAAAATTCCAGGATATCCTTCGTCGCCGTTTGAGCAAAGGCCAGTGCTATCATCAGCCCTGCTTTGGCTGCCGCGAGTTCCCTGCCAACTTCAGGGAGTGGCCCGGCGGCGACATTCCTGCACTGGAAGAAGCCACGCAGGACCTCGGATTCATGCTGTATGATCTGGATTATTCTGACCCGGCCAACATCCGCTCGCAGTTCTTCCGGGCAAAGCTGGTCAACGGGGTGATGGATTGCCGGGATGTGGAGGTGTTCACATGATCTTACAGGCATTGACTGCTTATTATGAGCAGCTGCTCCGCACCGGACAGATCTCAGCCCCCGGCTGGGAGAACCAGTTCAAGGTCAGCTACTGGCTCCGCATCAACGCGGAAGGCCAGCTCATCGACCTCGTGGACTGCCGCCAGATGGTTCCGCGCGGCAAAAAAGAAGTGCTCGCCCCGCGGGAAATGGCAGTTCCTGCCCATGTCAAACGAGCTTCCGGCATTGCTGCAAATTTTCTGTGTGACAATTCCACCTATCTGCTGGGTGCAGACGAAAAAGGCAAGCCGGAGCGCTCCATCCAGTGCTTCGAAGCCTGTGCAAAGCTGCACCATGCCATTCTGGATGGGGTCGATTCCCCTGCGGCCAGAGCGGTCCTTGCGTTTTTTGACCATTGGAAGCCCAAAGAAGCATCGGCCCACCCGTTACTGGCTGACCGCTGGAAGGATATCACCGGAAACGCCAACCTTCTGTTCGACTATGAAGGGCCGGAGGGCAGCATCCTGTCCACTGAAGATGAAGCGATCCGAGCGGCATGGCAGCAGCACTACAGCAGCGCTTCGCCCGACGCTCCGCTGGTCCAGTGTCTCGTGACCGGCCAGCAGGCCCCAGCCGCCCGGCTGCATCCTTCCATCAAGGGTGTTCCCGGCGCACAGAGCTCCGGAGCCGCGCTCGTTTCCTTCAACGCCCCGGCATTTTGTTCCTATGGGCACGAGCAGGGCGAGAATGCCCCTGTCAGCGAATATGCCGCCTTTGCTTACACCACTGCATTGAACACGCTGCTGGCCAGCCGGGATCATTGCCGTATCCTCGGCGATACCGCTGTGGTCTGCTGGGCCGAAAACGCATCCCCCAGCTATTCCTCCCTCGGCATGATGGCCATGTTCGGCATCCCGGAAAACCATGGTCTTACCGAAGACGACCTGAGCAAAGCGCTGGACAGCCTTGCCAAAGGGCAGCCCTGCAGCTGGATGGGCGAAGATCTGCAGCCCGGCCAGCACTTTTATGTGCTGGGGCTCTCCCCCAACGCGGCGCGTATTTCGGTACGGTTCTTTCTGCGTGACACCTTCCAGGTGTTTGCACAGCGGCTGCAGCGGTATGCAGAGGATATCACTGTGATCCACCCCGCTTTTGACAAGCGTGAGACCCTCTCCGTCTGGTCGCTGGTCCAGGAGACTGTCAACCAGAACTCGCGTGATAAAAAGCCTTCGCCGCAGCTTGCAGGTGATGTTCTGCGCTCTATTCTGACGGGCACCCCCTATCCAGCTACACTTCTGAATGGAGCGGAACTGCGGATACGCGCCGAACAAACAATCACACGCGGCCGGGCGGCCATCATCCGGGCTTATTACCGCCGCCATCCCCATCCACAGGTTCCAAAGGAGGTTTTGGATATGCCTGAATTGAATGTAGCATGCAACGATATCCCTTATACTCTTGGCCGGATGTTCTCGCTATACGAACAGATCCAGCTGGCTGCGGCCAAGGCAAATTCTTCCAACATCAATGCCACCATCAAGGACCGCTATTTCAATGCGGCTTCTTCGAATCCCAGCCAGGTCTTCAACCTTCTGGGCAAACTTTCCGTCAGCCACCTGCGGGTCCTGCGCCGCAGCAATCCAAAGTTGGCCGGTTCTCTGCAAGGCCAGTTGGAAGAGCTTTCCATCCGCGTCGGCACATCCTATCCCCCCCATCTTGACCCCGCCAGCCAGGGTTCGTTCCAGTTGGGTTATTACTATCAGAATCAGGCCCGCTTCCAGAAGAAAGCCCCCGCTGATTCCACTGAGAATGTTTGAATTATAAGGAGGAACTGACATGTCTGAGCCTATCAAAAACCGCTATGATTTTGTGATCCTGTTCGATGTTGAAAACGGCAACCCAAACGGTGACCCCGACGCAGGCAACATGCCCCGCATCGACCCGGAAACCGGCTACGGTCTCATGACCGATGTCTGCCTGAAGCGGAAGATTCGCAACTATGTGGAGACGGTCAAGGAAAATGACGAAAATTACCGCATTTACATCAAGGATACCGTCCCTCTGAACCGCAGCGATGCCGACGCCATCAAAGCTCTTGGCATCAGCGAGGACCTCAAGGCCGCCAAGAAGAGTGACCCGGACATTGATCGCCGTCTGCGCAATTACATGTGTGAGCACTACTACGATATCCGCACCTTTGGTGCTGTTATGACCACGTTTGTCAAAGGCGCGCTCAACTGCGGTCAGGTCCGCGGCCCGGTCCAGCTGAGCTTTGCGCGTTCGGTGGATACCATCATCCCACAGGAAGTCACGATCACCCGCGTTGCCATCACCACGGAGGCCGATGCTGAGAAAAAGGGCACCGAAATGGGCCGCAAGTACATCGTCCCCTATGCCCTCTACCGTGCAGAAGGTTATGTTTCCGCCAATCTCGCCCGTAAGACCACCGGCTTCTCGGAAGATGACCTGCAGCTGCTGTGGAAGGCCATCCTGAACATGTTCGAAAACGATCACAGCGCTGCGCGCGGTAAAATGGCCGTGCGGGAGCTCATCGTCTTCAAACATTCTTCGGAGCTTGGCAATGCCCCCGCATACAAGCTGTTCGATGCCGTGACCGTCCAGCGCAAAGACCCCACCACCCCGGCGCGCAGCTACCGCGATTACACTGTCACCGTATCCGACGCCCTTCCGGAAGGAGTCACCTGCGAGAGGATGTCCTGATGTCTACCCCGGACGATTACCTGTTGATGTCCGGCATCCAGCATTTTTGCTTCTGCCGCCGTCAGTGGGCGCTCATCCACCTCGAACAGCAATGGTCTGAGAACCTTCGCACTGCAGAGGGGCGGCTGGAACATACCCGCTGCCATGACACCGCGCAGACCGAACGGCGGGGCGATCTGCTCATCACGCGGGGGATGAAGGTCATCAGCCACCGCCTGCGGCTCAGCGGAGACTGCGACGTTGTGGAATTCCGGGCAGACCCGGAGGGCATCCCGCTGCAGCACACCGAAGGCCGCTGGCGGCCCATGCCGGTGGAGTACAAACATGGCCGCGCCAAGGAGAACGACGCCGACCGGCTGCAGCTCTGTGCGCAGGCAATGGCTCTGGAAGAGATGCTGGCCTGTGATATCCCGCAGGCAGCGCTCTTCTATGAGGAAACGCGGCGGCGGGAACTCGTCCCGCTGACGGACGCGCTGCGCCAAAAAACGCAGGCCATGGCCGACGAGATGAACCAGTATTTCGCCCGCGGCTACACGCCAAAAGTCAAGCCGGGAACCTTCTGCAACGCCTGCTCCCTCAAAGAGCTTTGCCTGCCTGCACTGTACAAACGCGCCGACCCCAGGGCCTACCTGAAAGCCTATCTGGACGAAGTGCAAGCGGAGGACACGCCATGAGACAGCTATTGACCCAGCTTTACGTCACTTCGGAAGACGCCTATCTTTCGCTCGACGGTGAAAATGTCGTGGTCAGCCGCCAGAAGACCGAGATCGGGCGGGTCCCGCTCCACACGCTGGAAGGGATCGTCTGCTTCAGCCGCTCCGGTGCAAGCCCGGCACTCATGGGCAAATGCGCGACCAAGGGCATCGACCTCTGCTTTTTCAGCCCCTACGGCCAGTTTTTGGCGCGCACCGTCGGCGAAGAGCGCGGCAATGTCCTGCTGCGGCAGACCCAGTACCGCATCTCCGACAGCGAAGCACTGAGCTGCCGCTATGCGCGGTACTTCATCCTTGGCAAAGTTTACAACGCCCGCTGGGTACTGGAACGCGCCACCCGCGACCACCCGCAGCGCGTACCCGTAGAGGAACTCAAACGCACGAGTGCCCAGCTTGCGGCGGCGCTCCCGCTCATTGAGCAGTGCGACGATCTCGACCAGCTGCGCGGTCTGGAAGGGGAAGCCGCGCAGCGCTACTTCGACTGCTTCGACTCCCTCATTTTACAGCAGCATGAAGCGTTTCCGTTCGTGTCCCGAAACCGTCGGCCTCCGCTGGACAATGTGAACGCGCTGCTCTCCTTTGCCTATTCTCTGCTGGCCCGCGACTGCGCTTCCGCACTGAGCAGCGTCGGGCTGGACCCGTATGTCGGCTTCCTGCACCGCGCCCGTCCCGGACGCCGCAGTCTGGCGCTGGACCTTATGGAAGAACTTCGCGCCGTTTCCGCAGACCGGTTCGTGCTGTCCTGCATCAACCAGAAACTGCTGACAGCGAAGCACTTCCAGAAACAGGAGAATGGTGCTGTCCTCCTGACCGACGATGGCCGCCGCGCGTTTCTCAAAGCCTGGCAGACCAAAAAGCAGGAACAGATCACCCATCCCTTCCTGAAAGAGAAACTGCCCTGGGGACTGGTGCCTTACGTGCAGGCGCTCCTTCTGGCGCGGACTCTGCGCGGTGATCTGGAACTGTATCCGCCATTCTTCTGGAAGTGAGGTGCGTCTATGCTGGTCCTGATCACCTACGATGTCAACACCGAGACCGCTGCTGGGCGCAAACGCCTGCGCAAAGTCGCCAAAAAGTGCGTGGACCACGGGCAACGGGTGCAGAATTCTGTCTTTGAGTGCCTGCTGGACGCCGCACAGTTTGCTGTTCTGAAGTCCGAGCTTGCCGCTCTCATCGACCCCGATCTGGACAGTCTGCGGTTTTATCAACTGGGCAACAACTATAAGACTAAGGTCGAGCACATCGGAGTTCATCCCCTGTTTGAATCCGGAGACGTGCTGATCTTCTAGCCCTCTCCTCGGTGCGAATGGAAAGCGCTCACCCTTTTTCCGTCTCCTTCGCACCATGTTTTCAAGGCATTCTGTGCAGATCGCGGCTCTTTTTTCGGATGTTTTTGGAAAAGCTCTTCCAAATCTGTGCAGATCGTTTTATAATGAAACAAAAGCGGAGATATTTTTCTCCGTTTTTGCGGTCGCCCTCCTCGCGGAGGGCGTGGATAGAAATATATAAGGAATGCCGGTTGTGCTTTCCCGGACGAGTCGCCCTCCTCGCGGAGGGCGTGGATAGAAATGTGCTTGTGAAAGCAGCCGGGTGGAGCACCGACAGTCGCCCTCCTCGCGGAGGGCGTGGATAGAAATTGGCGATACGCTGACCGCGGACTGCATTCTGGTGTCGCCCTCCTCGCGGAGGGCGTGGATAGAAATTTTGCAGATGTCAAGAAAATCGGTGACGGAATTAGTCGCCCTCCTCGCGGAGGGCGTGGATAGAAATATCTGTGCGAGCTGGTCATAGCCCAGAGAGCAGGTCGCCCTCCTCGCGGAGGGCGTGGATAGAAATATTGCTAACTATATCTTCCTTTAGTTGACCAACCGGTCGCCCTCCTCGCGGAGGGCGTGGATAGAAATCCCATTCATCGGCTGCGGACGCTGCGGCTGCACCGTCGCCCTCCTCGCGGAGGGCGTGGATAGAAATACCACCGTGATGTCCCAGCAGACCGATACCATCCTGTCGCCCTCCTCGCGGAGGGCGTGGATAGAAATCTCCGTTTATTTTGTGTTCCTTACCGCGATTTAAGTCGCCCTCCTCGCGGAGGGCGTGGATAGAAATTTTTCCGCACAAGTTACACCGCGTAGTCCACAAGTCGCCCTCCTCGCGGAGGGCGTGGATAGAAATCGGCCTGACACGCGCCGGATCACATCGGCGGGCGTGTCGCCCTCCTCGCGGAGGGCGTGGATAGAAATAAGCCCTGCATGATAGGGGCATTCTGCCCGCTCAAGTCGCCCTCCTCGCGGAGGGCGTGGATAGAAATAGTTTTGCGTTATGCTATCCCACCGCCGTATGCGAGTCGCCCTCCTCGCGGAGGGCGTGGATAGAAATACAGGTGTCCGGGTTCAGCCGCTTGCAGTAGATCGTCGCCCTCCTCGCGGAGGGCGTGGATAGAAATTGCATTGCTTCTGAACTTGCCACTTACCCGGCTCGGGTCGCCCTCCTCGCGGAGGGCGTGGATAGAAATTGGGTGCGGTCGTCCAACAGGAACAGCGCCTGCATGTCGCCCTCCTCGCGGAGGGCGTGGATAGAAATCGGCGAGAAGACCCCGGACTTCTCCATCCAGACCAGTCGCCCTCCTCGCGGAGGGCGTGGATAGAAATCAGCAAATGCTGAAGGATGCCGCTCACGGCCACTGGGTCGCCCTCCTCGCGGAGGGCGTGGATAGAAATAGCCAGCCAGTCAGGAGGCCGTTAAGAAAATACCTGTCGCCCTCCTCGCGGAGGGCGTGGATAGAAATTGAATACACAAAACGCCACACAGGGGCTTTCTGTGGTCGCCCTCCTCGCGGAGGGCGTGGATAGAAATTAACGCCGAGGCCGACTTCGACCTCGTCATGGACGGTCGCCCTCCTCGCGGAGGGCGTGGATAGAAATAGGATTTCAGCTTGATCACCGTCATCCAGATCCACGTCGCCCTCCTCGCGGAGGGCGTGGATAGAAATTGGTTGGACTTGCTGCCATCGCTGTTTTCCTTGGTCGCCCTCCTCGCGGAGGGCGTGGATAGAAATTGAAGTGAACGGTCATGACCGTGACCTGGATGCCGTCGCCCTCCTCGCGGAGGGCGTGGATAGAAATCTTGGTTTGGTTTAGCATCGGACACCGGCAGCTGGTCGCCCTCCTCGCGGAGGGCGTGGATAGAAATATCCGGCTGAAACGCGATCTCCGTGAGTGGATCAGTCGCCCTCCTCGCGGAGGGCGTGGATAGAAATCTCCAAATCAGACTCGAAGCCGCTCAGCTTGTCGATGGTCGCTCTCCTCGCGGAGGGCGTGGATAGAAATCTCCTATAAAATCAGGGGCAGAGGTGTCTTACCCGTCGCTCTCCTCGCGGAGGGCGTGGATAGAAATGAAAATATTTTTGCAAATCTGAATCTTTTTTGCGGTCGCTCTCCTCGCGGAGGGCGTGGATAGAAATTCGGATGAAACAGTCTCCGTTAGTCACAACCATGGTCGCTCTCCTCGCGGAGGGCGTGGATAGAAATTGGCCGACTACACCGGAAAATCGACCGCCGAAGGTCGCTCTCCTCGCGGAGGGCGTGGATAGAAATCGCATCTACCGGATGACGCGGCCCATCGACGGCAAGGTCGCTCTCCTCGCGGAGGGCGTGGATAGAAATACGAGCTGTGCGTTCTGGTAGCCAAGTTGACAGATGTCGCTCTCCTCGCGGAGGGCGTGGATAGAAATTCCCAATTTTGTCAGCATTTACAACCAGCGTACTCGTCGCTCTCCTCGCGGAGGGCGTGGATAGAAATATCGACAACCTGGGCAGTATTTTTGACAGCAGCGTGTCGCTCTCCTCGCGGAGGGCGTGGATAGAAATGACGGTGTAAGACACGCTGCATCCGTCCAGCAGGGTCGCTCTCCTCGCGGAGGGCGTGGATAGAAATAGCCGCTTGCAGTAGATCACGCCGCTCCGCAGGTCGGTCGCTCTCCTCGCGGAGGGCGTGGATAGAAATTGAAATCAAGCGTCAAGAGCTTGAGAGGCAGTCCGTCGCTCTCCTCGCGGAGGGCGTGGATAGAAATCAACAACATTACTCTGAGCGCACCGGATGACGCTGTCGCTCTCCTCGCGGAGGGCGTGGATAGAAATCAGACCGCCCAGTTTGGTATCGAGGTCGAGGATAAGTCGCTCTCCTCGCGGAGGGCGTGGATAGAAATGCTTATGGAAAAATACCACTCTTTGTTATATTTGGGTCGCTCTCCTCGCGGAGGGCGTGGATAGAAATCATGCAGTCTGCCAGTCGCCTCCTCCGAGAATGGGTCGCTCTCCTCGCGGAGGGCGTGGATAGAAATAGCTCTACGCCTTTACCACGGCGGCCCATCTTCACGGTCGCTCTCCTCGCGGAGGGCGTGGATAGAAATTTGCTGCGGTAGGCCGCCAGCCATACGTCATACGGTCGCCCTCCTCGCGGAGGGCGTGGATAGAAATAACGGTCGTCTTGCTGCTCTGCTCCACGCCGTTTAGTCGCCCTCCTCGCGGAGGGCGTGGATAGAAATATGTAACCCGTAGCCGCTGAAACAAGCCCTCCTACAGTCGCCCTCCTCGCGGAGGGCGTGGATAGAAATGGAAAGCAGATAGTCCGTCACATTTCCGTCCGGAAGGTCGCCCTCCTCGCGGAGGGCGTGGATAGAAATTTCTATATCACTCAGATTACCAACGCGGATTGGACCGTCGCCCTCCTCGCGGAGGGCGTGGATAGAAATCGTCGATTACCGACCGAATCGCCGCAGCGGGCAACGTCGCCCTCCTCGCGGAGGGCGTGGATAGAAATAGGAATCTGCCGCCGCCCTCGGTGTGCTGGCCAAGTCGCCCTCCTCGCGGAGGGCGTGGATAGAAATGCCAGACCGACCCAGCCGTCCGTTTTGTATGCTTGTCGCCCTCCTCGCGGAGGGCGTGGATAGAAATGGAAAGCAGATAGTCCGTCACATTTCCGTCCGGAAGGTCGCCCTCCTCGCGGAGGGCGTGGATAGAAATTTCTATATCACTCAGATTACCAACGCGGATTGGACCGTCGCCCTCCTCGCGGAGGGCGTGGATAGAAATCGTCGATTACCGACCGAATCGCCGCAGCGGGCAACGTCGCCCTCCTCGCGGAGGGCGTGGATAGAAATAGGAATCTGCCGCCGCCCTCGGTGTGCTGGCCAAGTCGCCCTCCTCGCGGAGGGCGTGGATAGAAATGCCAGACCGACCCAGCCGTCCGTTTTGTATGCTTGTCGCCCTCCTCGCGGAGGGCGTGGATAGAAATTCCCACCACGCCACGAGGGAAGCGACGACGTTGGTCGCCCTCCTCGCGGAGGGCGTGGATAGAAATCAATCTTTTGAGCCGATCGGAATAACGACCGATGGTCGCCCTCCTCGCGGAGGGCGTGGATAGAAATTTCTTTCACGGCGCGGGGGTTCGGCATCCCACCCGGTCGCCCTCCTCGCGGAGGGCGTGGATAGAAATGACGTCCGGCGTCCGCAGGCCGACAGGCTGAAGAGGTCGCCCTCCTCGCGGAGGGCGTGGATAGAAATGACCGAGGACGTCGCCGATGTCGGCCACCAACCCAGTCGCCCTCCTCGCGGAGGGCGTGGATAGAAATACCATCATGCGGGACGACAGCGCGAAGAACCGTTGGTCGCCCTCCTCGCGGAGGGCGTGGATAGAAATGTATCGAGGTCGAGGATAAACTGCGAGAAGCTGCCGTCGCCCTCCTCGCGGAGGGCGTGGATAGAAATTACTGCACCGACATGAACAATCTGAACGGTATAGTCGCCCTCCTCGCGGAGGGCGTGGATAGAAATTGCTTCGCGGCTATCCGCTTTTTCAGCTCGTGCTGGTCGCCCTCCTCGCGGAGGGCGTGGATAGAAATCACATCCAGAATCGGCTCCAGATGCAGCTTGTCCGTCGCCCTCCTCGCGGAGGGCGTGGATAGAAATTTGCATCTGTCGGCAGAAGATCAAGAACGTGTCAGTCGCCCTCCTCGCGGAGGGCGTGGATAGAAATTCTGAAAAACCCACGGAAACCCATGGGGAACCCAAGTCGCCCTCCTCGCGGAGGGCGTGGATAGAAATATCTTGAGCAACTTGACGACCAGAGCGTGCTTGTCGTCGCCCTCCTCGCGGAGGGCGTGGATAGAAATAATTTCTGCTTGATGGCCGAAATAACGGAGCCGACCGTCGCCCTCCTCGCGGAGGGCGTGGATAGAAATACCCATGAAAGCGCATTACGATGGGCTGACGTGGTCGCCCTCCTCGCGGAGGGCGTGGATAGAAATTAGTTGCCTGTGAGGAATCGCAGGAAGTCTGTAGTCGCCCTCCTCGCGGAGGGCGTGGATAGAAATTTCTATATCACGCAGATCACCAACGCGGACTGGACAGTCGCCCTCCTCGCGGAGGGCGTGGATAGAAATTTCCAGGTCATCCAGCCTGCGGACGAGGGCGTTATAGTCGCCCTCCTCGCGGAGGGCGTGGATAGAAATCATTACACGGATGTGGCTGCATCCCAGAGTGACAGGTCGCCCTCCTCGCGGAGGGCGTGGATAGAAATCCTGCGCTGGACCACGCTGCCTGACTATCAAGCAGTCGCCCTCCTCGCGGAGGGCGTGGATAGAAATATCCAAGAGTTTGGGAGGTCGTACCTGTGATGCCGTCGCCCTCCTCACGGAGGGCGTGGATAGAAATTCAGCTCCTCGCACACAAGCTCCTGCGTAAAGCCGTCGCCCTCCTCGCGGAGGGCGTGGATAGAAATATCACCCATACCTTGTGTTTTCCGTAGCCAGACCAGTCGCCCTCCTCACGGAGGGCGTGGATAGAAATAGATCAACCGCAAGCAGAGCGACTTCATCAAGTCCGTCGCCCTCCTCGCGGAGGGCGTGGATAGAAATAGAACACCGTCCTTTTGGATGCTTGCCGCAGCCTCGTCGCCCTCCTCGCGGAGGGCGTGGATAGAAATATGGGCAGACGGCAACTGCGGCGAGTTGCGCACCGGTCGCCCTCCTCGCGGAGGGCGTGGATAGAAATAGTCAGGATGGCGAGAGCGAGTACAAGGGCAGCTTGTCGCCCTCCCCGCGGAGGGCGTGGATAGAAATTTCTGGATGGGGGTCAAGCCTTCCAGCCGCTTGGTCGTCCTCCTCGCGGAGGGCGTGGATAGAAATAGCTTCCACTCCAGCGCCGCCTTGCCGGTAAAGCGTCGCCCTCCTCACGGAGGGCGTGGATAGAAATCCGCATTGCCATGACGTGACCGCAGAGCATCCCAGTCGCCCTCCTCACGGAGGGCGTGGATAGAAATTTGACCGCCCGGAAAACGTGGCGTAGCCTATGCTGTCGCCCTCCTCGCGGAGGGCGTGGATAGAAATTGCCGGGTGCGTCTCTGCCCGATGTGTCAATGGAGGTCGCCCTCCTCACGGAGGGCGTGGATAGAAATGACTACGGCGGCACCCCCGGCTTCTGGCGGCTGAACGTCGCCCTCCTCGCGGAGGGCGTGGATAGAAATGCGTTCCAGTGCGGAAATACGGTCGTCCAGCTTGGTCGCCCTCCTCGCGGAGGGCGTGGATAGAAATATCGTGGCCATCGACCAGTTTGATTTTCTAGAATGTCGTCCTCCTCGCGGAGAGCATACATCAAATCCTCTCTCCATCCGGCTGCACTCACTATCCTTTTTGCAGGCCGGTCATCGGTTCGGCGGGCAACAGCCTTTTTCCATGCAAACCAGCGGCGGGACCGCGTTCTGCGAGCCCGCCGCTGGTCTTTTTTCGTGTCGGCTCTCTTTTACAGGCACCCACCGTGCAGACGGCGGAAGATGCCGCCCGCCGGGGTGAGCACATTGGCCATCTCATTTTCCTGCACGACAGCGGACAGATACCCGCTGTGGCAGTGATAACGCAGCAGGCCGACCCGGCTGAGCTATGCTGCAAAGTGCATCTTTTAAGATGACAATTTCCTTGTCATCTCGGCTTCGCTCGAATCTTATAGCTAAAGCATTTTCTACTCCACCAGCGGAGCTGGTGGTTGTCGCTCGCTCAAGCTACCCAAAACAAAAGCAAAAGGCGGCGTGACCCGTTGTATGGGCCATGCCGCCTTTTGCTTGTTCTATTATAAAAATCTGAAGTCCAATTGTCAATGTTTCGGCATCCTTTTTATCAAACTTCCTGCTTTATGGAAACACCGCAGTGTTCCGCCCGGCCCGCTTCAGGGCTCGTTTGCCTGCAGCACACAGGCACAATACCCCGGTTCGGGCTGATAGCAGTGGATGGTCAGGTATTTGTTCACCTCCGGGCTGTAATCGTGGAGGGTATGCTTCGTACCGTTCAGCGCCACATCTGCATAGGACACCAGCCACTTTTTGTCCCCATTGGGGAACACCTTGTAAAACGAGCGGTCCAGCATTTCCTCCACCGGCACACCTTCGATATTGGCCATTTCCGCATTGCAATAGCGGAAGATGAAATCCACGCCGTGTCCATCTTCATTGAAGACCAGCTCGATGACACAGAACGCCAGCGGCATATCGTCCAGCAGGCTGCATTTTTCCAGCAGGCTCATGCTCATGGGGCGAGGCTTCGTGTCGGGCATCCCGATCTCCATGCGCAGGCGGCGGTGGCTGCTCAGGCCGCGCTTGCGTCCCTGAAACGTGCGGCCGTCCGACATGGTATAAACGCCATCGTTGCCGATGTTTACGATCTGGCTCCGGTTCACTGCGATTCCCTTGCTGATGTTCAGGAACTGATCTTCCGGCAGAACAGACAGGACGCCGTGCATCGGCGCATACAGCGCGGCTTCCCCGCCGTCCGTGCGGTGAAGGACCGTTTTCCGGTCGCTGCGGTAAAGATATAAAATGTTTTCCGGGCAGAGATTGTGTTTTTGCATCCATCGATTCAGGTCGCTCATTGCAGTGCTCCTTTGTCAGTTGATGACTTTAGTATAACATACTGCCGTGCGTCGGACAAGGAGGATTCGTGAAAAGCACAATTCAATGGAGCTTTCAACAATAATCTGAGGCGCTTTTTGTTAAAACTCACGTTTTTGGCGTATCATGCATAGAAAGTGTTGACTTCCCGACATTCTTTTCGTATGATGAACACAGAACACCGAATGGTTATTCCCATAAGGCGCATATGCCTAAAACAAAAAGCATAACAGGAGGTTTCATGTTATGAAAATGACCCGCCGGAAATTTCTGAACGTTTCCACTGCGGCTGCGGTGGTCTGCGCAGCTACACTTTTGCCCGTAGAGAAAGCCGCAGCAGCACAGCAGACGTTGGCTGCACAGGACCTTCTGGAGCAGGCGTATCTGTACGCCTTTCCACTGGTGATCATGGACGCTACCCGGACGGCTTCCACAAACACCCGCACAGCTACAAGCAACAAGGCTCCCATCAACCAGTTCATCCATGCGGAAAAGCTGGCAGATGCAACGACCCGTGTGGTGGTTACGCCGAATGTGGATACCATCTATACGCAGGCGTTTCTGGATGTCGGCGCAGAACCAATGATCTACGGCGTGCCGCAGACCGACCGCTTTTTTAATGTACAGGTGCTGGATGCGTGGACAAACACCGCCGCCGTGCTGGAAACGCCGGGGCTTTACGCCATTACCCGTGCAGACTGGCAGGGCGAACTGCCGGAAGGGGTGCAGCGCATTGATGTGCCTACCACGATGGTCTGGACCATTGCCCGCATCGTGCTTTCCGGACAAGAGGACCTGCCCAACGTCCGGGCCATTCAGGATAAGATGCAGCTGATGCCGCTTTCCGCCTATCAGGCGGGTGGATGGACCGCCCCCGCAGGCAGCTATGACCCTGCCAATGACTTTGTGCCGGTAAAGCACGTTCTTGCCATGGACGCAAAGGAATTTTTTGATACCGCCAACCAGCTGATGGAAACCAACCCGCCCGCTGCGGCAGACGCGCCGGTACTCCGGGAGCTTGCAGCACTGCACATCGGCCCCGGTGAGAAGTTCGATGACAAGGCGCTGGGTCTGTTCAGTGGGCTGCGCTGGAAGCTGATGCTGCTCCAGCTGAAGAAAAAGCTGCTGAGCGAATCGAAGGGCTATACGCGCCAGATGGGTCAGTGGACCTATTTCGGCGACCCCATCGGCAACTTTGGCACAACATATACCTACCGTGCCATGGTGGCGCTGCGGGGTCTGGGTGCCAACACCACCGATGTTGCCATCTACCCCAAAACCGATGTGGACAGCACCGGCGCAGTCCTGACCGGTAAAAAGACCTACACACTGCATTTCGATTCGTTCCCTCCGACATTAGAGAAGGGTTTTTGGTCCGTAACCGCCTATGGCAAGGACGATTTTCTCATCGACAATCCCATCAATCGCTACTGCATCAATGACCGGTCTGTCTTGAATCGAAATGCAGACGGTTCTGTGGATATCACACTTTCCCATGCGATGCCGGAAAACACGGAGAACTGGCTTCCCATCGGAGAGACTGAATTTCATCTCTTCCTGCGCATCTATAAGCCCGACTGGAATGCCCTGCGCGGCTGGCAGCCGCCCACGGTTTGTGTAAAATCGCCCCAGATATAACGGAGGCAAACGACTATGAAGATGACCCGCAGAAACTTTATTTCCGCTTCGGCGGCTGCAGCTTTGGCCTGCGGCGCATCCCTGACTGCACATGCAGCAGGCAGCACCGACGAAAACAGTCTGAACTTTATCACAGACATTTTCAAGGACTCCACCCAACCGGGCGAGATCGAAGAGGCAACGGCTATCACGGCAGAAAAGAACGCCGCATGGTATGAAACGCTGGATTTTTCCGACCGGCGGGAGTTTGCCAACGCAGAGCGCGGCTGGCTGGACAACGCGGAAGGCAGGATCATTGATGGTGATGATAACAGATCTGCATGGGATCTGCAGAGCTACGGCGATTTGAACCGGGACGCGCCGGACACCGTCAATCCGAGCCTGTGGCGGAACACGCAGCTGATCGCCAAGGCCGGTCTGTTTGAAGTGTGCGACGGCATCTATCAGGTGCGCGGCTTCGATATGGCCAATACGACCTTTATCCGCACCGACCATGGCTGGATCGTGTTTGACGTGTTGATGTGCAGGGAAAACATGAAAGCCGCCAAGGAACTGATGGAAAACCGCTTCGGCCCGCTGGAGATCAAGGCCGTACTGTACAGCCACTCTCATGTGGATCACTTCGGCGGCGTGGAGGGTATCATCGACCGCGCACAGGCAGCAGATGCGAGCCTTTCGCTCCAAGACCAGCTGGCTTCCGGCAAGGTCCCTGTGCTTGCGCCGGCGGGCTTTCTGAAGCACGCCATCCGCGAGAATGTCTACGCGGGCATCGCCATGGCGCGGCGCGCACAGTTCCAATACGGCACGGTGCTTGACAAGGGCGAAAAGGGTGCACTGAGCGTGGGCATCGGTATGGGACAGTCCACCGGTACGGTGTCCCTCATCGCTCCTACCTATGAGATCGGGGAAGATCTCCCGAAACTGACCATCGACGGACTGGAGATCGAGTTCCAGCTGACCCCCGGCACCGAAGCCCCCGCCGAGATGAACGCCTATTTCCCGAAATACCGCGCCCTCTGGATGGCGGAAAACTGCACCGGCACCCTGCATAACCTCTACACCCTGCGCGGCGCAGAGGTGCGCGATGCCAACGAGTGGGCAAAGTATATCATCGAGGCCGAACAGCGCTTCTGCGATAAGACCGATGTGGTGTTCCAGAGCCACAACTGGCCGCATTGGGGCGAGGAGATCCATGAGTATCTGCTGAACACAGCCGCCATCTATAAGTTCATCCACGACCAGACCCTGCATTATATGAACCAGGGGTATACCTCGAATGAGATCTCGGCGATGCTGACCCTGCCCAAAAAACTGGAAAAGGTCTGGTACACCCGGCCGTATTACGGCACACTGGCGCACAATTCCAAGGCCGTTTACCAGAAATATCTGGGCTGGTACGATGCCAACCCGGTCAACCTGAACCCGCTCCCGCCCAGCGATACTGCCAGGAAGCTTGTGGAATATCTGGGCAGCACAGAGCTGGTGCTCTGCAAAGCGAAAAAAGACTACGAAAAGGGCGAGTATCAATGGGTGGCACAGATTACCAAAGAACTGGTCTACGCCGACCCGTCCAATCAGAAAGCACGCAATCTGTGTGCAGATGCACTGGAACAGCTTGGCTATCAGGCAGAGTCCGGCGCGTGGCGCAATGCCTATCTGATGGGTGCCGCCGAGCTGCGCAAGGGCAACCTGTCCAAACTGGCGCGCTCAGCCAATGGACTGACCGCGACAATGGGCGAGATGACCATCGCCATGCTGCTGGATTACATCGCTATCATGACCGATGCCAATGCCGCCCAGAACGACGATCTGACTCTGAATCTGACGGTGACAGATGTGAATGAACAGTTCTATGTAACCCGTAAGAATGGCATCCTGCTGTCTTACCCCGGCGAAAACCATCCGGATGCGCAGGCTTCCGTCACCTGCAAGCGTCTGCAGCTCTTTGCCTTGATGACAGGTCAGCAGGCCGGGCAGGTACAGATCAGCGGCGATGCCACCGTTCTGAAGCGCCTGCTGGCGTATGCCTTCAAGTTCGAGAAGACGTTCAATGTAATCGAACCGTAAAAACTGACTGCAAACAAAAAACGACAGGAGCCGTTTTCTGCGGCTCCTGTCGCTTTTTGTTTCCTGTGCGCGTTCGCGTGAACGCTCAGCTTGCCTTCTGGGCCTCCCCCTTCGGGAAGATGATCTTACAATAGGCCGCTGGAGTATGCACAGCTTGTGCTGGGTGGGGAGATTGCGCAAGCAAATACGCTTATTCCTCCTTCCCTTCCAGCCTGTTTTTATACCCTTCGCCCCATACCCGCATGGCATCCAGAACCGGTTTCAAACTATATCCCAATTCGGTCAGAGTATATTCCACCCGGGGCGGCACTTCAGCATAGACCTTCCGGGTCAGCAATCCGCTTTCCTCCATCTGCCGCAGCTGAGCGGTCAAAACCTTCTGGGTCACATGGCCGATGGACTTCTTCAGTTCTCCAAAACGCTTTGTGCCCAGCATCAGATCCCGGAGGATCAGCACCTTCCATTTATCGCTGATGAGGGTCAGGGTGGTCTCCACCGGGCAGGCCGGGAGTTCTTTGAGGATTTCCTTTTCCATAATTACCTCCAAGGGAATTTCAAGTGGTCATCGTGCCGGATGCACGGATACCACAAACCGCTTTATGGCATCATTATAGCTTTCAACAGCAAAAAAAGCAAGCAGCATCGCAATAGTATCTTTCCGGTAACTACACCACAATATTGTGCGTACTTCACAAGCCGCACAAAGCGCACTACAATAAAGCTGTCCGAAAAAAAAACAATGTATGGAGGTACATCCCATGAATAAAGTCGTAGAATTTCTGAACACAAACCCGGTGCAGTATCTGGCCACCGTAGGCCGTGACGGCAAGGCCAAGTGCCGCCCCTTCATGTTTGCCGGTGAGCTGGACGGCAAGCTGTGGTTCTGCACCAACAACCAGAAGGATGTTTACAAGGACCTGCAGGCAAACCCCAACATCGAGATCTCCGTTTCCAGCCCGGAGTACGCATGGATCCGTCTGCATGGCAAGGCTGTGTTTGAAAACAACATGACCGCCAAGGAGATGTGCATCGCAAACCCCATCGTGAAGAGCCAGTACGGCGAGGCTGCCAACCCCATCTTTGAGGTGTTCTATCTGGAGGATGCCCACGGCATCATTGCAGACTTCTCCGGCAACCCTCCCTACGAGTTCTGATCTGAAAAAACAGCGCAGCAGTCTTCTGAACGGGTAGACTGCTGCGTTTTTATAGAAAGGTTTTGAAAGGCAGGCGAACACCATGAACCAGAGTGAGCGGCGAATGAGCCTCATTCGGGTGCTTTTGAAAGAGCACCCGGAGTATCGGGGACTGCGGATACCGGCAGACGCAGACACCCAGTGGCAGCTTCTGCGGGGCTTGCTGAATATCCGTGAACCACGGCGTATCGGCACAGACTTTCTGCAAATACAGGATGCGTACCTGCAAGAGGAGACCGCCGCAAAAGGCATCACCGATGCGGCTGACCTGACGCCCCTGCAGCCGGGGCTGTACCTCTGGCAGGGGGACATTACCACCCTGAAATGCGATGCCATTGTCAACGCCGCCAACAGCGGCATGACCGGCTGCTACTGCCCGAACCACGGCTGTATCGACAACGCCATCCACACCTATGCCGGGGTACAGCTGCGTCTTGCCTGTGCGGAGATCATGGACAGGCAGAGACACCCGGAACCCACCGGACAGGCAAAGATCACGGCTGCATTTGATCTGCCCTGCCGCTATGTGCTGCACACCGTCGGCCCGATCATCAACGGGCGCGTGACAAAAGCAGACAAGGAACTGCTGTCCTCGTGCTACCGTTCCTGTCTGGAGCTGGCGGCAGAAAAGGGGCTGGAAAGTGTGGCGTTCTGCTGCATTTCCACGGGAGAGTTTCACTTTCCAAACCAGCTTGCAGCAGAGATTGCGGTGCAGACTGTGAAAGAGTTCCTGCAAACACCCACAAGCATCAAAAAGGTGATTTTCAATGTTTTCAAAGATATGGACAAAAAAATCTACGAACGACTGCTCCGGACCGATTGATACACTGCGGCAGGTCCTGCGCCATGCCGATGCAGTGGTCATCGGTGCAGGTGCAGGGCTTTCTACCTCGGCAGGTTTCACCTATGACGGGGAGCGGTTCCGGGAATATTTCTCCGATTTTGCCAGCAAGTACGGATTTACGGATATGTACTCCGGTGGCTTTTACCCCTACCCCACCATGGAGGAATACTGGGCATACTGGAGCCGCTATATTTACATCAACCGCTATCAGGATGCACCCAAGCCGGTGTATCAAGGTCTGTTTTCTCTTGTGAAAGACAAGGACTACTTTGTGCTGACAACCAACGTAGACCACTGTTTTCAGAAAGCAGGGTTCGACAAAAAACGGTTGTTCTATACACAGGGTGATTACGGTCTGTTCCAGTGCAGTGAACCATGCTGTCAGGAAACGTATGACAACGACAAGCTTATCCGGCAGATGGTGGAAGCGCAGGGGTATATCATTGCACCGGATGGTCAGCTGACCGTGCCGGAGAATACCATCCTGAAAACTTATATCCCGTCCGAGCTTGTTCCCCACTGCCCGCACTGCGGCAGACCCATGAGCATGAACCTTCGTGCAGACGATACCTTTGTGGAGGACGTGGGTTGGCACACTGCTGCCGACCGGTACAGCGAATTTCTGCGCCGCCACGAGGGGCAGCGCATCCTCTTTCTGGAATTGGGTGTTGGCTACAACACCCCGGTCATCATCAAGTATCCGTTCTGGCGGATGACCGCTAAAAATCCAAACGCATTCTACGTCTGCATCAATCAGGGGCAGGCCATTTGCCCGCCGGAGATCGAGCGGCAGTCTGTCTGCATCCATGGGGATATTGGCGCGGTGATAGCGCAATTGTGACCCACAAGAGGGCTGGCGCCGTCCAGCCCTCTCTCTTTTTGCCAAAGTTTCCCTCGCTTTTTCTCGCACATTGCCGAAAGCAGCGCAATTCTCAACAACCTGTTTGCGATATGCAGTTTTTGGATGTTGCTTGTGCATTAAAAATGCAAATTGCGATAGTTTGATTTTTGAACTAAAAAATGAAATGCTGTCCCCTTCTCCACCGCAAAGCAGGTGTCTGCATGGGGCTTTGCGCCCCAGCTGTTGTCGCCGCCCACGCCGCGCTGGAAGGCAGCACAGCGCACGATGGTCTTATTGTCATCGCGAGGCAGTTCGTAGAGATGGCGGGCGTTTTCCAGTTCATGGGGCGTGTAGGGCAAGGCAGAGAAGGCCATGCCGTCCCCTGCAAAGCCGATGCCTATATTCAATCCGCTGCCGGTGAGCGCTGCGCGGTACACACCGGTGCGGCTGCCGCACTCCTGCGGGTAGACCGGGGTGTTCTGGGCAAAGTCCTGCCGGACGTTGTAGCTCCATGCGCCCATCTTGCCGCCTGCGGTGCGGTCGGCGGTGGTTTCCCGGGGGCCAAGACCCAAGTAGGAGACTTCTGTCAGCTCCCGGCGCAGCGGGAAGAGCAGCCCGAACTCCGGCAGCTCCATCTTTTCGCCCTGCCATGTCATCGTAATGTCGCAGCGGCCTGCGCCGTCGATGGCAAACTCAATGGGCAGCGTCTGCCCGCCCGGCAGGGTGTAGTTTGCGCGGACGGTGATGAACTCGCCCTTTGTTTCGGCGGTCAGGGCATCGCACCGGGCATAAAGGCCCGCAGTTTTCCAGAAGGCAAATTCAAACGGCTCTGCGCAGCCCTCGTCGTTGTTTGTGGGCGCACGCCAGAAGTTGGGGCGCACGGTATCGTCCAGCAGCTGCACGCCGTTATAGCGGATGGACACAAGCCCTTTGCCGCGGCCAAAGATGTACTCGAAACCCTCGCCCTTTACGCCGATGTTGCAGTCCATCTCCACCAGCTGCGGAGCGGGCAGGGTCAGCCGGGCGGCGGCGTGGTTGTGCCATACCTGCCCAAAGGCAGCTTCATAGCCCGCTGGGATGCCGGGCTTTGCAGCCCGCTGGATAGCGGCAACGGTCATGCAGGCAAACCCTGCTTCCGGCAGAGCGAACGGGAACGCAATGTGCACGGTTTTACCGGGTGCACAGTCCGCCCGGAGCACCGCGCGGCGCTCTGGCTTGCCGTTGACCGAGGATGCAAACACAAGGTCGTAGGCGCTCAGGTCGGTAAAGAGATTCCGGTTTTCCACCACCGCTTCGGTATCGGTGAGGGTGATCTTCAGGGGCGCATATGCCGCCTTGACTGCGTCCATCTTTGGGGTGTTGCGGCGGTCGGGCAGCACAAGACCGTCCACGCAGAATTCCCGGTCGGTGGGGCGGTCGCCAAAGTCGCCGCCGTAGGCAAAGCCGGGTCTGCCGTCCGGGTCGGTGACGGCGATGCCGTGGTCCATGTACTCCCAGATAAACCCGCCCTGATACATCGGCTCTTCGTAAGCATACTCGGTGTAATCGGTGATGCCGCCGCAGCTGTTGCCCATGGCGTGGCTGTACTCGCACATGATAAAGGGCTTTTCCGGGTGCTCCGCCAGAAACTTTTTAATGTCTGCCACCGGGGTGTACATCTGGCTTTCCATGTCGGAGGTGGCGGGGTACTCCCGGTCCCAGAAAATGCCCTCATAGTGCACAAGGCGGCTGGGGTCGGTGCGGCGGAAGTACTCGCTCATCTCCCACAGGGTCTTGCCGCCGTAGCTCTCGTTGCCGCAAGACCAGACGAGGATTGCAGGGTGGTTTTTGTCCCGCTCCAGCATGGCTTCGGCACGGGCCAGCACATTCTCCCGCCACTCCGGGCGCGCACCGGGCAGTGTCCACTCGTCCGAGCCATCCGCGCCCAGCTTCTGCCATGTGCCATGCGTTTCAAGGTTCGTTTCCCCAATGACATACAGGCCATATTCATCGCAGAGCTGTAAGAAATACGGGTCGTCCGGGTAGTGGCTGGTGCGCACAGCGTTGACGTTGTGGGCTTTCAGGTTTTTCACGTCCCACAGCATCTCTTCCCGGCTGACGGTGCGGCCGGTGCGGCAGCTCCACTCGTGGCGGTTGACACCTTTGAACACGATGCGCTGGCCGTTCAAAAGCATCTGGCGGTCCTTCCGTTCAAACTTCCGCAGACCGACTTTCATGCCGGTACGCTCCACGAGAGTACCCTCATTCAGCAGGACAATTTCCGCCTCGTACAGGTTCGGCTGCTCAGCGCTCCACAGGGCGGGATCAGTCACCGCAAAGGTAAAGGAAACATCCTGCACGTCCTCCTCCACGTCTGGGTCAGACTCGCCCTTGCCGAACACCACGCCGCTGTCGTATTCCGCAGGCACACCCACCTCAGCAGACTGCTGCTGCCCATTGAACACCACCGACACCGTTCCCGCACCGCTGACCTTGCAGTCAAAGGTGACGGTGGCACTGGAAAAATCCAGGGCAAACTCCTGCTTCACAAAGGCATCTTCCAGATGCAGCTCAGGCTTTGTGAACAGCTCCACCGAGCGGAACAGCCCGCTCATGCGCCAGAAATCCTGATCTTCCAGCCAGCTTCCGGAGGAAAAGCGGTACACCTGCACCGTCAGGGTATTTTCGCCGGGATGGACGGCGGCGGTCATATCAAATTCGGCGGGGGTAAAGGTATCCTCGGTGTAGCCGATATAAACGCCGTTGCACCAGACGGCGGCGGCGCTGTCGGCACCATTCAGGCTCAGGTAGCAGCTCGCCCAGCTTTCCGGCAGGGTGAAACTGCGCTGATACTCCCCGATGGGGTTATAATCCTGCGGAATCTCGCCGGGGTGCAGCTTTTCGTGACCATCCCACGGGTACTGGGTGTTGACGTAATGGGGCGCGCCGTAGGGCTGACCGGGCTTTTGCAGGCTCTGCATCTGGATAAAGCCCGGCACGGTCAGGGTGTCCCAGTCCGTAAAGGGTGCAGTCAGGTTTTCCGCATAGTGGAAAGCCCACTCGCCGTCCAAGCTGACGGTCAGGGGCATTTCCGGGCTGGTCTGGTCAGCAAAATGGGCATGGAAGGGCAGGCGGTTCTGCTGGAAAATTTCCGGGTCGGCCAGAAGCGCCGGGGTAATCGGATCATTCAAAGGCATACATGTCACCTCGCAGCATTTTCTGCTCTCATTATAGCACAGGATATAAGAAAAACAGCCGCACAAAAACGACTGTTTTTCTGGAGAGAAACGGCATCAGTCCGCTTCGTCAAAGACCTCGGTGTCCAGTTCTGTGTACCCTTTGGGGATGTGGTACTTCACGGCAGGCAGATGGACATTTGTGAAGTACAGGCTGGTGTTGGGGTCGCAGCCTATGACTACCGCTTCGCCTCTGCCCGTCACAGTGCAGCGCAGTGCGTCGCAGCGGGCTTCGGCGGTGTTGTTTTCCACACCTTCGGCGTATCCCGGTGCAAAATTGGGCACGGCAAAGCCGCAGTCATAGGCTTCGCAATCGAAGCTGCTGTCAATTTCGTGATGGCGGCGGTGGCCGGTGGCCGTGGGGGTGATGGTGGTGGTGACCTCAATGCCAGGGAAGGGTGACCACTGCGCGGTCACAGCCCCGGCTTCAATTTCCCACGTTTTGCTCACCTTGCGCACGAACACGTTATCGTCGATGACAAAGGCCAGCATACTGTCCGGTGCGGCCTGATGGAGCACCTCCCGGCTGCGGGAGGCGCAGAAGCCGAAGCGGGTATCGTAGGCAAAT
>OGFK01000445.1_pt1 | contig 37120 bp, 30 predicted proteins | sample 1570931 | NCBI WGS metagenome assembly OGFK01 (sample SAMEA2581935, study PRJEB24529) | metagenome | biome: Human gut stool | place: China | collected 2011
TTCACAGAATTCACAGAACTTTCTTGCTGTAGCTTTCTCCCACAGAATTCACAGATTTCACAGAACTTTCTTGCTGTAGCTTTCTCCCACAGAATTCACAGAATTCACAGAACTTTCTTGCTGTAGCTTTCTCCCACAGAATTCACAGAACTCACAGAAGTTTCTTGCTGTAGTTTCTCCCACAGATTTCACAGAACTTTCTTGCCGTAGCTTTCTCCCACAGAATTCACAGAACACAGCAGAAGGTACTGTGAATTCTGTGGGACTTCTACGCCCCAATAATCTGTGCTCATCTGTGCAATCTGTGGGAGACTCTTTTCTTCAGAAGGTTCTGTGTGTTCTGTGAATTCTGTGGGGAAACCTGCTACTAATACCAAGTGGCTGCGTGGGTATGGCAGGATGCCATACCCTCCTAATATACTACTCTTCGATGAATGAGCGGATAGCCTCGTAGGTCTCCTCGACAGCCTTCTCAAGGTCGTCGTTGATGATGATGCGGTCGAACTTCGGGGCCTGCGACAGTTCGAACTCGGCGCGTGCGATGCGCTGCTCAATCACCTCGGGCGCATCCGTGGCGCGTCCCACAAGGCGGCGGCGCAGCTCCTCCACCGATGGCGGCTGGATGAACAGACTCAGTGCGCGGTCGCCATAGAACTTCTTGATGTTGCAGCCACCCTTCACATCGAGGTCGAACACCACGTTCTCGCCGCGTGCTGCCTGTGTCTCCACCTGCTCTTTCAGTGTGCCGTAGAAGCGGTCCTGATAAACCTCCTCGTACTCGAGGAACTCGTCGCGACTGATGCGCTCGCGAAACTCCTCGGGAGTGATGAAGAAATACTCTACACCGTTCTGCTCGGTGCCACGCGGAGCGCGTGAGGTGCACGAGATGGAGAAGGCGAGGTGCAGCTCCGGACGCTGCATCAAACGGTTGATGATTGTGCTTTTGCCGCTGCCACTTGGAGCGGAGAATATAATGAGTTTACCCATGTTTGAGTTTTGAATTTAAAGCGCGTTCAGCACTTGTTCCTTAATCTGCTCCAGTTCGTCCTTCATTTTCACCACGATGTTCTGCATCTCGGCGTTGTTGCTCTTCGAGCCGGTAGTGTTAATCTCGCGTCCCATCTCCTGCGCTATGAAGCCGAGCTTCTTGCCCTGACCTCCCTCTTCAGCCATTGTCTCGCGGAAGTAGTTGAGGTGGTTGGCGAGTCGCTGTTTCTCCTCGCTGATGTCGAGCTTCTCGATGTAGTAGATAAGCTCCTGCTCGAGGCGGTTCTTGTCGTAGTCCACCTCTGGGATAGAGCTCAGTCCGTCGACGATGCGTGTGCGAATCTTCTCCACGCGCGACTTCTCGTAAGGCTCGATACTCTTCAGTAGAGCCTCGATGTTGTCAATCTTCTCACCGAACTTCTTCTGCAGTGCCGCACCCTCCTGCTGGCGGAACGCCACGAGTGCGTCGATAGCCTCGTCGATGGCCTTGCGTGCCACTACCCACTCCTCGTCAGAGAGCGTCTCTATCTCCACCTTCGACATCACGTCGGGCATACGCAGCAGCGTGATGAACCAGTCAGCAGGCAGCGGTATCTGGCACTCCGCAGCCACACTCTTTATCTGCTCGCAGTAATTCTTGGCGAGCGCGGTGTTGATGGTCGTGGCATCGCTTGTGGCATCCTTCTCCACCCATATCGCGAAGTCGACCTTGCCACGTATCACCTTCGCCTGGATAGCCTGGCGTATCTCCATCTCCTTCTCTCTGAAGAGAGGAGCGATGCGTGTTGAAAGGTCGAGTGCCTTGCTGTTCAGCGACTTTATCTCGACGTTGATTTTCTTACCATTGTAGACTGCGACAGACTTGCCGTAGCCGGTCATTGAAAGTATCATATTGTGTGTTTGTTATTTATATATACTTGTTTGTTATTCGGAATGCAAATGTAGCTAATATTTTCCATATATGAAAAAAAACGTTTGCTTGTTTTTTTTAACGCTTCGTTAATGGGCGAATTTGAATAAAAAATTGTATTTTTGCAATCTATTATATTAATGTGTAGTCTGCCATTAAGCACCGATTATGAGTTATTATGGCGTTTAGTAGTTGCAGACGCAGAAAAAAATAAGAAAAGAATGTCGTGTATATTGAGCATTGATACGAGCACTAATGTGTGTTCAGTTGCCGTCAGTCAGGATGGCGCGTGTATATTCTCCAAGGAAGACTTTGATGGTCCGAACCACGCCGTGAAACTCGGCGTATATGTTGACGAGGCAATGTCGTTTGCCGACAGCCATGCCATACCGCTCGATGCCGTAGCCGTGAGCTGCGGTCCGGGTTCGTACACGGGTCTGCGCATCGGTGTGTCGATGGCAAAGGGCATCTGCTACGGTCAGAACCTGAAGCTGATCTCGGTGCCTACGCTCGAGCTGATGACTGTACCCGTGCTGCTGCGCGAGGAAGTGGAGGAGGGCGCACTACTCTGTCCGATGCTCGACGCACGCCGCATGGAGGTCTACTCGGCTGTCTACGACCGTGCGCTGCACGAGGTGCGTGGCATTCAGGCGGACATCGTCGATGCCGACACGTACAAGGAATACCTCGACCGCGGACCGGTCTACTTCTTCGGCAACGGTGCCGAGAAGTGTATGGAGGTGATTAACCATCCCAATGCGCGCCTCATAAAGAACGTACACCCACTCGCCAAGTGGATGTATCCGCTCGCCGAGAAGCGCATCGCGCTGGAGAAGTTTGAAGATGTGGCATACTTTGTGCCGTTCTATCTGAAGGACTTCGTGGCGAAAGAATCAAAGAAGTTACTGTAATAGATATATGAAGATAAAAGGATTAGACTATAATACACAACGCGAGCACCTCGTGCTGCCCGAATACGGACGCGAGGTGCAGCAGATGGTCGACTACTGTGTCGGCTTGAAGAGCCGTGCCGAGCGCCAGCGTTGTGCCAATACCATAATCGCGGTCATGGAGCGCATGATGCCACACAACTACGAGAATAAAGACTACCGACAGAAACTGTGGGACCACCTCGCACTTATGAGCGGTTTTCAGCTCGATATCGACTACCCTTGCGACATCACCGAGGCGCACAACATGCTGAAGAAACCGGCACCGATGCGCTATCCGATGAAGCGTATTCCGGTGCGTCACTACGGCAATATGATGTTCGAAGTGTTCGAGTTGCTTAAGAATATGCCCAATGGAGTGGAACGCACCGAACTGACACGCCTCGCTGCCAACCAAATGAAGCGCGACCTCGTACTCTGGGGACACGGCTCTATCGACAATGAAAAGGTGGCTTCCGACCTTGCTGACTACACCGACGGCAAGATACAGCTCGACCTCGACACGTTTAAGTTCGACCGCACAGAGGCTCCGACACGCAATCAGGAGAGAAGACAACGTCGTAGAAAATAAACTACAAAGCTTATGGAATCGTTTATAATTGAAGGCGGACGCCCGCTACGTGGCACCATCACACCGCAAGGAGCCAAGAATGAGGCGCTTGAGGTGATTGCTGCTGTGCTGCTTACACCCGACCCCGTCCGAATAACAAATATCCCTGATATTCTCGATGTCAACAATCTCATACGCTTGTTGCAGGATGTAGGCGTGAAAGTGATGCGCAACGGTAAGGGCGACTTCACGTTTCAGGCAGACGAACTCAACCTTGAGTTTCTCGCCAGCGACGAATACGTGAAGAAGTGCGCCGCATTACGAGGCAGCGTGCTTATGATGGGTCCGCTGCTCGCACGCTTCGGTAAGGCTGTTGTAGCAGAACCAGGCGGCGACAAAATCGGTCGCCGACGTCTCGATACCCACTTCCTCGGTTTTAAGAACCTCGGTGCAGAGTTCAACTCCGACGACGAGCGTCATGTGTACAACATCGAGGCAGAGAAACTGCACGGCACATACATGCTACTTGATGAGGCTTCGGTGACTGGCACTGCTAATGTCGTCATGGCTGCCGTGCTCGCAGAGGGCACAACGACAATATATAACGCAGCCTGCGAACCGTATATCCAGCAGCTATGCCACTTGCTCAACGCTATGGGAGCCAATATCTCCGGCATCGCTTCTAACCTGCTCACCATCGTGGGTGTGGAGAAGTTGCATGGAGCCACACACCGCATCCTGCCAGACATGATTGAGGTGGGCTCGTTCATCGGTATGGCTGCAATGGTAGGCGACGGCATACGCATAAAAGACTGTGCCGTTAAACAGCTTGGAGTCATCCCAGACGCATTCCGCCGACTCGGTGTGCAGATAGATGTGGACGGCGACGACCTGTATATACCGCACCAGTCGCACTATGTAGTCGACTCGTTCATCGACGGATCGATAATGACACTCGCCGATGCACCATGGCCTGGACTCACACCCGACCTCCTTTCGGTGCTCATCGTGGTTGCTACGCAGGCTCGTGGCTCGGTGCTCGTTCATCAGAAGATGTTCGAGAGTCGACTCTTCTTCGTCGATAAGCTCATCGATATGGGAGCACAGATAATACTCTGCGACCCGCACCGCTGCGTCATCGTAGGACACGACCGCAACAAACAGCTACGCGCAGGTCGTATGTCGAGCCCCGATATCCGCGCCGGCATCGCATTGCTCATCGCCGCTCTCGGTGCTAAGGGCACAAGCCGTATTGACAACATCGCACAGATCGACCGCGGATACGAGGACATAGAAGCACGACTCAACGCATTGGGAGCAAAGATTAGTAGAGTGTAAAGCAACTTGCTGGCTTGTGAACTCGTTAACTTGTGAGCATATCTCCTCGTCAACTCGTTCCCTTGTCAACTTGTTTACTCGTCAACCAATAAAGAAATGATAAAGAAAGAATCAGTATATAAGATAGGTAAGATAGGCAAACCGCACGGTGTGGACGGCGAGGTGTCGTTCCACTTCGACGACGATATCTTCGACCGCGTAGATGCCGACTACCTCATCCTCGACATCGACGGCATCCTCGTACCGTTCTTCCTCGACGAATATCGCTTTAAGAACGACGAAACGGCACTCGTGCGCTTCGCTGATATCGACTCTCAGGAGCGTGTACGCGAGCTGACGGGTTGCGATGTCTACTTCCCACGCGAGCACGTAGACACCGATGGAGAGGAACTCTCTTGGGCTGCTATCGTTGGCTTTAAGGTCATCGACGAGCGTACTGGCAAAGTTGTAGGCGAGATACACTCCGTCGACGACTCTACAATCAATACGCTCTTCTGCCTGCTCACTCCCGACGGCACCGACCTGCTCATCCCTGCTTCCGACGACCTCATCGTCGAGGTGGATGCTGAGCACCACTCGATAACGATGAACCTGCCCGAAGGACTGACAGAGCTGTAATGAGGGGCTAGCTTTCTAGTTTTTCTAGTTTTCTAGTTTTCTAGTCTTTCTAGTTCTTCTAGTTCTTCTAGTTCTTCTAGTCTTTCTAGTTCTTCTATTCCCCAAGAATATCAAGCAATAAACACAATCAATAACAATGAAACAAATCTGTATCCTCGGTTCCACCGGTTCAATCGGAACCCAGGCACTCGACGTAATAGAACAGCATAGCGACCGCTACGAGGTGTACTGCCTTACAGCAAACAACCGCTACGAGATGCTTGCTGAGCAGGCACGCAAGTTCCGCCCGGCTGCCGTTGTCATAGCCAACAAAGCCCACCACGAAGCACTGAAGCTGCTGCTTGCCGACCTGCCAGATATCAAGGTGTATGCCGGAGCAAAGGCTCTCGACGAGATAGTGGAGGCACAACCTATAGACATGGTGCTTACAGCAATGGTTGGCTTCGCCGGACTCTCGCCAACAATACACGCCATCAAGGCACGCAAGACTATCTGCCTTGCCAATAAGGAGACACTTGTCGTAGCCGGCGATCTCATCTGCCGTCTCGCAGCTGAGTATCATGTGAACATCCTGCCCGTAGATAGCGAGCACTCAGCCATCTTCCAGAGTATAGTGGGCGAAGGCGACAACGAGATAGAGAAGATATTGCTCACCGCTTCGGGCGGTCCGTTCCGCAAGTTCACGCTCGACCAGATGCGCGATGTGAAGGCTGCCGACGCTCTGCGCCACCCAACATGGGATATGGGCGCGAAGATCACCATCGACTCAGCATCGATGATGAACAAGGGCTTCGAGGTGATTGAAGCGAAGTGGCTCTTCGGCGTTGAGGCTGACAAGATTCAGGTACTGGTACACCCACAGTCGATAGTGCACAGTGCGGTACAATTCCGCGATGGCGGCGTTAAGGCACAACTCGGTGTGCCCGATATGCGCCTACCTATACAGTATGCGTTCTCGTTCCCCGAACGTCTTCCGCTCAACGGCGACCGTCTCGACCTCTTCCGTCAGCCACTCGAGTTCTTCGAGCCCGACATGGAGAAGTTCCGCTGTCTCGCAATGGCATACGAGTCGATACGTCGCGGTGGCAACGTGCCGTGCGTAGTGAACGCTGCCAACGAAGTGGTGAACGAGGCGTTCCGCCACGACCGCTGCGGATTCCTGCAGATGGCAGACATCATCGAGGCTACGATGCAGCGTGCCACATTCATCGCACAACCTACATACGACGACTATATAGCTTCGGACGCAGAGGCAAGACGCATTGCTGCAAGCATGTTGTAATGTTGAATGTAGAATGTTGAATTTTGAGTTTTGAATTGTCGGCTGCGCCGATGAGGAATTATTCAATTTGAAATTCATAACTCTCAATTCAAAATTCATAAATTCAAAATGCGCGAAGCGCACAACTCACAATTCAAAACTCAAAACTCAAAACTCTTAAATGGAAATATTTCTTATAAAGGCGCTCCAGTTTATGCTGGCTATCTCGCTCCTCGTGCTTCTGCATGAGGGCGGACACTTCTTCTTCTCGAAACTCTTTGGCGTACGCGTCGAGAAGTTCTACCTCTTCTTCGACCCTTGGTTCAGTCTGTTCAAGTTCAAGCCGAAGAAGAGTGATACAACCTACGGCATCGGTTGGCTTCCGCTCGGTGGCTACTGCAAGATATCGGGTATGATTGACGAGTCGATGGACACCGAGCAGATGAAGCAGCCTGCTCAGCCATACGAGTTCCGCTCGAAGCCGGCTTGGCAACGACTCCTCATAATGATAGGTGGCGTGCTCGTCAACTTCCTCCTCGCGCTGTTCATCTACGCCATGTGTCTCTTCACATGGGGTGAGGACTACGTCCGTCCGAAGGATATGGCGCAGGGAATGTTGTTCAACAGGGAGGCGAAGGCACTCGGCTTCCAGGATCACGACATACTTGTCGGCACCAATCTCGGAGAGTTCAAGGATGCAAAGGCTGATATGTATCGCGGTCTGGCTAACGCCACTGAGGTGTACGTGATACGTGACGGCAAGCAGCTGACCATAAACACTCCCGGCGACCTCGACCTGCTGAGTATGCTGAAGAACGTGCCTATGTTCGTACAGCCATACGTACCGGCTGTGGTGGACAGCGTGAGTCCGAAGTCGGCAGCAGAGCGCATGGGCTTGCAGAAGTCCGACCGCATCCTCTCGCTTAATGGTAAGCAGATTGACTCGTTCTCTGCTTTCACCTACGAGGCAGGACGCAGCACCGACATGTTCACCTGCGCACAGACACACGCCGACACAGTGAAGGCACTCGCCGCTGTGCTCATCGTAGAGCGTCAGGTGGAGGGTAAGACCGATACACTCACACTAAAGGGACAGTTCGACGCTGTGTCTGCTGGCGGTTTCTCACCGCTCTCAAAGGGCGAGCCTATGCGCCTTGTGCTCGGCTATATGCCGCAGCAGCCCCAGTATAAGGTGACACACATCGACTATGGCTTCTTCGAGTCGTTCCCTGCAGGCGTTAAGTATGGCTGCAAGGTGCTCTCGGGCTACGTAGGCGACATGAAGTATCTCTTCTCGGCTGAAGGAGCGAAGTCGCTCGGTGGCTTCGGTGCTATCGGCAGTCTGTTCCCGTCGCAGTGGGATTGGCACTCGTTCTGGTTGATGACCGCTTTCCTCAGCATCATCCTCGCCTTTATGAACATCCTGCCTATCCCTGCGCTCGACGGCGGACACGTGCTCTTCCTGCTCTACGAGATGATTGCTCGCCGCAAACCCTCGGAGAACTTTATGATATACGCCGAGTATATCGGCATCGGTGTTCTGCTGTTGCTCATGGTGATGGCGAACCTCAACGATATATTGCGATTCCTGCATATAATATAAGGTGTAATACATTTCCGTAGCGTGCTGTGGCAGCTAACTAACCTTAGCCGCTACGGACAAACAATTAGAAACAAAACAATTTAAAAATAGAAAATTATGAAAGAACCAAAATGGTGGTTGGATACCGAATCACTCCAAGGCGGCGACTTTGCAATGTCTACTGCCTTCTCTGCGCTGATGCGTAAAGTGTTTATCTGGATGGCTCTCGCACTTGTTATCACTGGTGTGACGGCATACGGTGTTGCTACGACTCCGTCGTTGCTAATTGCCATTGTCACCAATAAGGCATTGTTCTGGGGATTGATTATCGCCGAGCTTGCACTCGTGTTTGCTGTCAGCGGTGCTATCAACCGTCTGTCGCTCGCAACCGCAACGTTGCTGTTCGTGCTCTATTCGGTTGTGAACGGTGCTACGTTGTCTGTCATCTTCCTGGCTTACAGTATGCCGGCAATCATACAGACATTCTTCATCACCGCCGGCACATTTGGCGTTATGGCGCTCGTGGGCTACACAACGAAGACCGACCTTACGTCGCTCGGTAAACTGCTGTTCATGGCTTTGATAGGTCTTGTCATAGCTACTGTTGTCAACATGTTCGTGGGCAGCACAGGCTTCGACTATATTCTGAGCTACGTAGGTGTGCTCATCTTCGTCGGACTCACCGCTTACGACACGCAGAAGATCAAGCAGATGTGTATGCAGGCACCCGATGCGGGCGAGCACATGCAGAAGCTCGCTCTGCTTGGTGCGTTGAGCCTCTACCTCGACTTCATCAACCTCTTCCTTTATCTGCTCCGTATCTTCGGAAACAATAAGGACTAATAACGTCTGTACGACTTGGCGCATGTGTGCCTAAGTCAACTTACGATTTATACGTCGGGCGGAGAATTACGTTTTACTTTGATAGCTTTCAAGTAGTTATCGTGCGAAAGTAGACGTAATTCTCCGCTTTTTTGTGCCCATAATTATGGCTGTATTTCTTTTAATTGAACGAAAAAGGGCGTTTGTTGAATAAATTTGTGGGGTTGATAGTTATTGGATAACTTTGCAAATGTAAAAAGGAAGAATAGTTTAAAATTAAAGTAGTAATTGTTAGAGAGTTAATAATTTAGAGAGTTATTTAAAAGTAAGTTAGAGAGTTAAACGAATTAAAATTAGAGTTTACACATACATCAGATTACGTTTCATACACACATTAAGCAATGTTATTTAAGCAAAAGACTACAAGTATTAGAGTAATCCACGGCGGTGGAGTCACAAACGAATGAATTTTGTTGTTGATTAATAGTTTTTTCGTGAGAAAAGGTTATAAAAGTACGGGACTATCTTTAGTCCCGTTTTTTTATATGCTCGCCATTTATAACTTCTAAGAGTAATCATAACTCTCAACTCTAAATTCTCAATTCTCAACTGAACGAATTGAAAATTCGTTCTACCTTCCCAGATATTTGTCTGCGAGGTAGTTGTTCAGTGCCTCCTTGTACATATCGCCGATTGGCAGATACGTGTCGGCATCCATCACGATGCGGTTCTTGGTCACCTCCTGCACATGGTTCATGTTCACGATGTACGAGCGGTGTATGCGCAGGAAGTTGGACGGCAGACGTTCCTCCATGCGTTTCATGGCGAGGAGCATGATGATGGGGCGTGGCTGATCGATGATGTGTACCTTCAGATATTCGGACATACCCTCAATGTAGCGTATGTCGGCAATCTTCACGCGCACCACTTTGTGCTCCGTCTTCAAGAAGATGTTCTCGTCGGTGAGTTCTGGCTCTGGCTCGGTTGGCAGCGAGAGTGGTGTGTTGGCGTGCTCGTAGCGTTCCTTTACACGTAAGGCGGCGCGGCGGAAGTCGTCGAGACTGAACGGCTTCAGCAGATAGTCGACAGCATTCACCTTATATCCGTCGATGGCGTACTCGGAATAAGCCGTGGTGAAGACCACAAGCGGTGGAGCCACGAGCGAGCGCACGAAGTCCATACCATTCAGGTCGGGCATGTTGATGTCGATGAAGATGGCATCAACACGCTCGCTGTTGATGATGTCGCGTGCTTCGAGAGCACTCTGACACTCGCCAACGAGAGTCAGGAACGGCACTTTTGATACGTAGGCAGCAAGTTGCTGCAGAGCCAGAGGCTCGTCGTCGATGATGAGGGTCTTTATCATAGTTGTCGAAATTATGTGTTCAGTGCAATTTATAGTTGTGTAAATCCTTTCTTAGTATGGCGTGCGTTTAGCTCTGCATCGGTATGTCGAGCGTCACTTCGTACGTCTTTTCCGCATCGTTGATGCTCAGTGTGTAGTCGTCCTCGTAGAGCAGTTCGAGTCGCTGTCGCACGTTCTGCAGCCCCATACCTCCTTTCTCGTTCGACTTCTGTGACTGTGTGGGTTTGCTGTTGCGGCAGTTGAAGAGCAGTCGCTTGTTTTCCACTTCTACGCTTATGTTGATGAACGACTCCTCGCGGTAGCTGATGCCGTGCTTGAAGGCGTTCTCCACGAAGATGATGAGCATCAGCGGCGGCAGCTTCAGCTCGGGCAGTTGCTTGGGCAGGTTCACACTGATGTGTACCTTGTTGCTGTAGCGCAGGCGCATCAGCTGCACGTAGAGGTTGAGAAACTCCACCTCGCGCGATAGCGGTATGAGCTTTTTGCCACCGTCGTACAGTATGTGGCGCATCATCTTCGACAGTTCCACGATGGTAGTCTTGGCTCGTTCGGGGTCGATGTCCACGAGGGCGTGTATGTTGTTCAGCGTGTTCATGAAGAAGTGGGGGTTCACCTGATATTTCAGATACTCCATCTGCTGCTCCAGGTTCTTCTTGTCGATAATCTTCTGACGCTCCAGGTCGCGCTGCGACATGAAGTAGAGCTTCACGCCGAGGTTCATGCCCATCAGCAGCAGTCCGCCGAAGAACGCCACCAGCTCGCCCGGTCCTAACATTGGCAGGGGGTCGATGGGACGGAACTCCAACGGTTTGCTGTGCATAGGGTTCTGCGGACTGCAATAGCGTCCGTCGCCCAGTCGCACCGCAGCCACTCGTTCGTAGGCGATAGAGTCGGCTTTCCACTCTTCTTCCATGCGTATCTCGTCGATGTGTCTGTGCTTCGGTCGCCCCATGTAGTTGATGAACGTGCCGGCGAGCAGTAAGGCTACCGACAGACACAGGTAGGTTCCGGTCTTGCGCTTGCGTAGCAGGATGGGCAGAAGCAGGAAGTTGTGAATGGCGAACATCACAAGCCATATACTTGTGAACGCCCATGCGTGGAATATCTCGCCCCACGAGAAGGTGATCTTTGGGTTGGCAGCCATGCGTGTGTATATGTTCACCACTGGCGATGCATACAGCAACGCCCACATGAACGTATAAATGGTATGCTCTTTACGAAAATTCATAGGCTTTGGTTTTTATAACTCTCTTTGTCTTTAATGTCTCTAATTCGTTTTTCTATATCTCCATTTCTGGATAGCGGGCTTTCAGTGCAGCCAGTTTCTGATGCGTCTTCTCAAGGAAGGCGCGGTGTTCTGCCGAGTCGGGGTTGAACGGGCGGTGGTTCAGCGCTGCCTTTATTGGCTGCCACTCGCTCAGGAATGCTTTAGTTTCGTTGCTGAAGAACGTGTCGGCGAAGCGTTCCCAGATGTAGTCGACGGCTTGCTGCGAGGGGTGCAGCATGTCGGGCGCATAGAAGCGATAGTCGCGAAGCTCGTCGCACACTATCTCGTACGCCGGGAAGTAGACACAGCCCTCGGTCTGCTCTGCCACCTGCTCTGCTGCCAGCAGCAGCGTAGCCTTCGACACGGCACTGCCGTGGAAGCCATACTTGGCGTAGCGTATCGGACTCACGGTGAGCACGATGCGCACGTCCGCTCTGCGCTCGCGCAGTATGTTTATGGCTTTCGTTATGTATTCCGCACACTCGTCGACGCTGAGACTGCGCTCGGTGAAGAGTCGCTGCGGTCGCTTCTGGCAGTTGTCCACTATCTCGCCCGTCTCGTTGAGTATGTACACGCGGTTGGTGCCGAGCGTGAACACCGCCGTGCGTGCCACCTCCGCAGTCGTGGCTGCGAGGTAGCGCTCTACGGTGTGCAGTATGCTCGCCGGGTTGTACATCACACCGTACGGATTGACCGTGGCGCGGAACTTGTCATCAACGAATCTGCTGCCTATGTTGTCAGCGAAGCACGAGCCCACGAAGAGCATACGCTCGCAGGGGGCTATCGTGAACGGCGACTTGTCTATTGTGACGGGTGTGCGGAATTCCATTATTCTTAATCCTTTTTACGTTTTACCTCAAACAGCACTCCGCCGATGATGGCGAGAGCCAGCAGCAGATAGGCTGCGTAAGCTGCGGTCTCGGTGTTTTTCACCGATACCGGCTTGAACGTGAGCACCACTTTGTGCTCGCCCGGCTTCACGTTGATGGCGCGCAGCACGTAGTTGACGCGACCCACCTCTACGTCCTTGCCGTCGACGGTGGCAGTCCAGCCCGGGTAGTAAATCTCCGAGAACACCACTACGCCGCCCTTCGGCGACTGCACGGTGTATTGTAGTTCGTTCGGCTCGTACTTGTCGAGACGCACGAACGCTGTGCCCTCCTGCTTGACGGCTTCGCCTAAGGCTGCCTTGAATTTGCTGTCGGCTACAGCCTCATGGTGCAGGTCGAGCTGCTTGATGGCATCGAGCTCCTGGTTGGCGTTGTCTACATACTGGAGGCGGTCGACGAACCACGCGTTGCCGTAAGCGTACGGGTTCTGCAAGGGCACGGTCTGTCCGCCTTGCAGCGGCATGATGATATACTTGGTGTTGAGCATGTTGAGCACCGGATAAACCGAGTCGCCCGGCACGCTTGTCATGTCGCCCTGCGCCTTAGCGATGGCAGACATCGCCTGCTGCATCTCGGGTGCGATATACGCGTCGATAAGTTCCTGGTAGCGGCGCAGCTTGGCTGCATGATAACCGCCAATCGACTTATGATAGTAAGATGTCTCGTTCTCGTTGAACGTGTTCGACGCGAGGTTCAGCACGCGATAGTCGAGCGATGTGTCCTGCAGAATCTGGCGGTCGGTGGCAGTCTCCTGCTGCGGAGTCTCGCGCACGCTGCGCTCCACGAACATTCCGTCGTTGAGGTAGCGCTTGTTCACCTGCCACATATCCACGAGGCAGAGCGCGAAGAGGAGAGCCACGGCGTACTTCGGCTGCAGCTTCTTCAGCAGGGCGAGCACGAGGATGACGGTTCCGGCGAGTATCACGAAGAACGAACGCCAGCAGTCGGCGGTGAATATAGAGATGCGTATCTCGCGCAGATTGCTGATGAGCGGAGTGAGATACTCGCTCGGTATAGAGGCGAGAGCATGCAGCTCGGCGTTAGAAACGAAGTCGGGGAAGAACACCGTAGGCATGATGGCGAACGCCACGCACATACCGGCTGTGAGCACGAAGCTGAGCGCAAGCCACGAGCGGTTCTTCACCTCGCGGCACACCAGTCGGTGCGAAGCCGGACCGACGAGCAGTGGGGTGGTGCCCTTGAGGAAGTTCTCGGTCTCGAGCACCTTCTTCAGAGCCAGCATAGCAAGCAGCGGAATGGTGAACTCGGCGATGACGAGTATCGACGCCACGGTGCGGAACTTCGCGTACATCGGCACATAGTCGAGGAAGAGGTCGGTGAACCACATGAAGTTTCTGCCCCACGAGAGCAGTACGGAGAGCACCGTCGCAGCGAGCAGTGCCCACTTCATTGGGCCCTTCACGATGAACAGACCCAGCACGAAGAGCATCATCACGAACGCTCCGACGTACACCGGACCGCTTGTGCCCGGCTGGTTGCCCCAGTACTGACCCAACTGCTGATATATCTGATAGAACTCGGGGTTCGCCTTCTCCATCGCCTTCTCGTTCTGCGCCAGCGGCACCGAAGCACCGCCCTTGGTGTTAGGCACGAGCAGCGTCCAAGTCTCGTCGACACCGTAGCTCCACTGCGTGATATAGTCGCGGTCCAAGCCGCTCGAAGTCTGGTTGGCAGCGTTCTTCTTCACCAACTCGCTCTTGCCGCGCATCGACTCCTGCGTGTACTGCCATGTGTGGTAGAGGTTGGAGAGGTTGATCACCACGCCCAATACAGCCGCCACGGCGCACACCGCCGTAGCCTTGGCGAAGCGTGCCATCTGCTTCTGGCGCAGAGCCTCTACGAGGTAGGCGATGACCATGAACAGCACGATGAACAGATAGTAGTAGGTCATCTGCACGTGGTTTGCCTGAATCTCGAGCGCCGTGAACAGACCCGTGAGCACGAAGCCCCACACGTACTTGCCACGATAGGCGAGCACGATGCCCGCAATCATCGGCGGCAGATAAGCCAGCGCAATCACCTTCCAGATGTGTCCGGCGGCGATGATGATGAAGAAATAGCTACTGAAAGCCCACAGAATGGAACCTAACGCTGCCAGCTCGCGACGGAAGTCGAACGCACGCAGCAGAATGTAGAAGCCCAAGAGGTAGGCGAACACGTACCACACGTTCTCCGGAAGCCACAGGTGGTAGAACTTGCCCACGCCGTTCAGCACCTCCTGCGAGTGGTACGACGGAGCCATCTGATACGTAGGCATACCGCCGAACAAGGCGTTCGTCCAGCGCGGCATGTCGCCCGTGCGCTGGTAATACTCAGTAAGCTCCTCGCCCGCACCGCGTCCGGCTGACGAGTCGTGACGATAGAGGATGCGCCCCTCCGTGTCTGCCGGGAAGAAGTAGGCAAACGCGATGACCGCAAACAACAACACTACCAGCAAGTCTGGCAGAAAGCGTTTCAAAGTCTTCATTGATATTCTTGTTTTGTTTGATTATACATTAATATATATATGTTTGCAAAGTTACAGAAATAATTCAAAATACGCAGTAATCTAAGTGTTTTTCTTAACTTGCATGGTGCGCATCGACCGGCGCAGACGTCCGCATCGACCGACGCAGATGTCCGCATCGACCGACGCAGATGTCCGCATCGACCGGCGCAGATGTCCGCATCGACCGACGCGGATGCCCAAAGCTGCACTTTCGCAATGTAAAATATGTCATTAAAAACGCTCCGAGTGTCATTCTGTCAGACCGTCGGCTCTGCTTTTTGTCAGCAAAAGACAAGATATTTAGCTTTTGGCACACCATTTGTATATCAGTAAGCGAAAACATCAACCAATTAAAGTAAAAAAATAAAAAAACGAAATATTATGGGAAAGATTATTGGAATCGACTTAGGTACTACAAACTCTTGTGTTGCCGTATTTGAAGGCAACGAACCGGTAGTAATCGCCAACAGCGAAGGCAAGCGCACAACTCCTTCAGTCGTTGGCTTCGTAAAGGACGGCGAGCGTAAGGTAGGCGACCCTGCAAAGCGTCAGGCAATCACCAACCCGAAGAACACCGTATATTCAATCAAGCGCTTCATGGGCGAGACCTATGAGCAGTGCTCGAAGGAGGTGACACGCGTACCGTTCAGTGTTGTGAACGAAGGCGGCTATCCGCGCGTTGACATCGACGGACGTAAGTACACTCCGCAGGAAATCTCGGCAATGGTGCTTCAGAAGATGAAGAAGACCGCTGAGGACTATCTCGGTCAGGAGGTTACGGACGCCGTAATCACCGTTCCGGCATACTTCTCCGACTCACAGCGTCAGGCTACAAAGGAGGCAGGTCAGATCGCAGGTCTCAACGTTCGCCGTATCGTGAACGAGCCGACAGCAGCCGCACTCGCTTACGGCGTAGACAAGGCTAACAAGGACATGAAGATCGCAGTGTTCGACCTCGGTGGCGGTACATTCGATATCTCTATCCTCGAGTTCGGCGGCGGCGTGTTCGAGGTGCTCTCTACAAACGGCGATACACACCTCGGCGGCGACGACTTCGACCAGGTAATCATCGACTGGCTCGTACAGGGCTTCAAGGCTGACGAAGGCATCGACCTCTCTAAGGACCCGATGGCTATGCAGCGTCTCAAGGAGGCTGCAGAGAAGGCAAAGATAGAGCTCTCAAGCACTACCTCTACCGAAATCAACCTGCCGTATATCTCAGCCGAAGGCGGTGTGCCAAAGCACTTGGTTAAGACGCTGACACGCTCACAGTTCGAGCAGCTCGCACACAACCTCATCCAGGCTTGCCTCGTACCTTGCCAGAACGCAATGCGCGACGCAAAGCTCCAGACATCAGACATCGACGAGGTGATCCTCGTGGGCGGTTCAAGCCGTATACCAGCCGTTCAGACACTCGTTAAGAACTACTTCGGCAAGGAGCCTTCAAAGGGCGTTAACCCCGACGAGGTGGTAGCTGTAGGCGCATCTATTCAGGGTGCTATCCTCAATAAGGAGAGCGGCGTAGGCGACATCGTGCTGCTCGACGTTACTCCGCTTACACTCGGTATCGAGACAATGGGCGGCGTGATGACAAAGCTTATCGACGCCAACACCACAATCCCGGCTAAGAAGAGCGAGACATTCTCTACAGCCGTCGACAACCAGACAGCCGTAACCATCCACGTGCTTCAGGGCGAGCGCCCGATGGCTGCACAGAACAAGTCAATCGGCCAGTTCAACCTCGAAGGCATCGCACCGGCACGCCGTGGCGTTCCACAGATTGAGGTGACATTCGACATCGACGCCAACGGTATCCTCAACGTATCTGCAAAGGACAAGGCAACAGGCAAGGAGCAGGCAATCCGCATCGAGGCTTCTTCAGGCTTGAGCAAGGAGGAAATCGAGCGCATGAAGGCAGAGGCAGAGCAGAACGCAGCTTCTGACAAGGCAGAGCGCGAGAAGATCGACAAGCTCAACCAGGCTGACTCGATGATCTTCACCACCGAGAACTTCCTCAAGGACAACGGCGACAAGATTCCTGCCGACCAGAAGCCGGGCATCGAGCAGGCTCTGCAGCAGCTCAAGGACGCTCACAAGGCTGCCGACGTAGCTGCCATCGACACCGCCATCGCCAACCTCAACAACGTCATGCAGGCAGCTTCTGCACAGATGTATCAGGGTGGCGCACAGCCGGGCGCAGGTGCTCAGGCAGGTGCTCAGCCGGGCGCAGACAACGGCGCAAAGGCTGATGACAACATCCAGGACGCAGACTTCGAGGAGGTTAAGTAAGCTTGACTTTTAAGAACAGACATTCTGAATAAGAATAAATAATAAGGCGTACAACCGAAATCTTATAGAGATCGGTTGTACGCCTTTTTTTGTTCACGAATTTGTGTATCCTGGTTAGCATTCGTGTATCTTGGTCAGCATTTCCGTGAAGTTGGAGATGACTGGAAGATATTTTGTTGTGGCTGGAAGATATTTGATTGTGGCTGGAAGATAGGCTGGAAGATATTCCGCTCTCAAATTTATCTTCCAGCCTTTATTGTGTTAAAAGTCAGAGAGTTGCGCCGATTCTGGGAGATATGGCAGATTTTTTCGCGTACAGAGTCATAATGCATGAAACAGCTTCGCTTCCGTTTGATATTTTATCTGTGTTCCTAACGATATTCTTGGCGTATGATGATGCGCAGATGAGAAAAGAAAAAGAAAGAAAATATTATACATTAACGCAATAATGCGAATATAGAGTTCGTTATATAGGTGTACCTTTACATCATCAAAATATAAAAACTATGCCTGCCAATAAAAACGCAATGACTCGATATAAGATACTTGACGAACTGCTTAGTTGTCGGTATCATAACTATTCGCTTGATGATTTAACAGAAGAAGTCAACAAGCGTCTTGCTGAATTGTATCCTGATACAAATGGCGTTGGACGTCGTACTATCGAGAAGGATATTTTCTATTTAGAATATGAGGGACCTTTCTTGGTAGAAATTGAACGTTATAGTGCTCCTGGTTATAATAGCGAGAAGCAGAAGTCATACAACAAACGCTGTCTCAGATATACAAGTCCCTCATTCTCTATTTTCAAGAAGAATTTGAGTGATGATGAGGAGTATCTGCTGAAAGAGGCACTTTCATTGCTTGGACAATTCGAAGGACTTCCCAATTTGGATGCTTTGGAGGGGTTAAGACTCGGATTAGGTGTAAGAAAAAATGAAAGAAAGATAATATCTTTAACAAAGAATCCTTTGGAGAATTCGAATCTGCTTGGCGAACTTTTTACTGCCATTTCACACCGACAGGTGATAGAACTGCATTATCACAAGTTCGCCTATGCACAATCTGAATTGACAACAAACGTATATCCATATCTTTTGAAAGAATACAATCGTCGTTGGTTTCTGTTTGCAGCAGCCGAATCAGATAGGAAGCTACTTTGTTTCAGTCTTGATAGAATCGACAATGTGGTTCCGTTACCTTCGCATAAATTTATAGATTATGATGGTGAAATAAGCGAAATCTTTGACGATACAATAGGTGTAACGATAAACGAGGAAAGTCCTGTGTACAATATAGTTTTTTGGGTTAGTGATATCTCTAAAGATTATGTTGCAACAAAACCAATTCACGATTCACAAAAAAACATAAACGGAAGTGAAGAAGAGAAGCTTAGGAGAATATATCCGACTCTTTCTGATGGAAGATTCTTCAGCATAGATTGCAAGGAGAATTATGAACTTATTCGTGAACTTACAAGCTTTGGCAAGGAACTTATAGTCCTTACACCAGTCATAATACGGAAGAAGATAGAAAAAAGAATAACGGAAATGGTTGATAATTATAGATCTTTGGAAATACGAACTTAGAATTCGTACTACATGTTTATCTTTGCATTACAAAACGTAAAATGACATAATATGGAAAAGGACGAAATTTTATCAGTTAATCAGTATACTAAAGTTTTAGTGCCAGCATCTTCATATAATATGCAAGATGACAACAGGCTTCTTGTTCCTTTTACAAGTGGCGACAAAATAGGCTTTGTAGACAAAGAAGGTGCTATTGTCGTAAAGCCGCAATTCACCATGTACTATGGTGATTGTTATGACGAAAGTGATAATATAAGGGTCTCTGTTGATTGCCTCTATGGATTTATTCGTAGTGGAGGAAAGGTTGCTACGTATAAGCGTCCGATGTATGGACTTATTAATTATAAAGGCGAAACTATCTTCGAACCATCATTTTATAGTTTGATACCAGCTATTGGAAACAAGAATCTATATACTGTCCAAGACAAGAATTTGGGATATGCTGTTTTAAACACAGATGGAACAGAAGTCGTTCCCTTTGGTAAATACAGTTGGATTGATGGATTTGATAAAGGTCTTGCTAGGGTGAGAATTGGAAATGTGACAAATGGACAAAATGAAAATGGCAATAAGTGGGGATTGATTGATGAAAATGGCAAGGAAATACTCCCTTTAGAGTATGATAGCATATGGACTTTTTATGGTAAGAAACGTGTTACAACCAAGGTTGTAAAAGGTAATGTTGCCCATAATGTCATTCTTTCTGAACTATTTGGCAAGGATAAACCCCAAGAAAAGGGCAATAACTCTAATAACTATGATGCTAATGCTGATGAATAACTTGTAGTGCTTTGGCCAAGATATATGCAAGAATAATCATTGATCAGGTAAATAGTTTGCAAAATACAGTTTTTTTAAATATATACGAACATAGAGTTCGCTACCTGATATTAATTTTGCACTGTCAAATAAAACGAATAGAGTAAATAACTCATAAAGTGGAACTTAGAAGAAAGCAATATGGATATGGAAGAACTTCACGAGTTTGCAAACATTCTTACCCAAAAGGAAGAAGAGTACAATACAACAATCGAACAAGCTGCTAATGCATTCACCCAAATGGATGAAGAGTTCGAGAACAAAATCGAACAAGCTGCTAACACCTTCACTCAAATGGATGAAGAGTTCGAGAATAAAATCGAACAAGCTGCTAATGCATTGACGGAAAAAGAATTGTTGAAACAAAGTGAAATGGAATATCTAGAAGCAAAGGCTTCAGGAGATGTTCGCTCAGAAACAGCATATGGAAACTTAACAATAATTGAGTTAACAAAAAGCAGATTCGGTATAAAATGCGATGCGGAATTTATTGTACCATTTGGAAAATATGAATGGATTGAAGGGTTTGATCATGGACTTTCTCGTGTTCGCACTCATGGACTCACTGGCTATACAAAAAATATTACAGCCATATTTGACGATGATTGGAATGAAATTACGGATAGAAAAATCATTGAAGAAAAAGAGGCCGAGTATCGCATGAAACATCCCGAAAAATATGCAAAATGGGGCATCATCGACGAAACCGGCAAGGAGGTATTGCCTACAGAATATGATGAAATATGGAAATTCTATGGCAAGAATCGTCTGTCCACAAAAGTTGTTAAAGATGGAGTTGAAGATGAAATCTATTTTCATAATTTAAATTCTTCTATACCTATGCCTGCAAGCACTAAAAAAAGGTCTTCGTATTTTGATGAGAACGATTGTGACAACAATTATTTCAACATTAATGATTGTTACGATTATGAAGGGAACTTTGACTATGACAGGCTTGAAGATGCCATCTTAGACGGAGAATATGTTTCTGAAGATTGGTGATAGCAATTTGTATGAAAATTGTCACACAGGCTTTTGAATCTACTTTAAATGTATAGTCAGTCCCAACTGACGATTTGCCATCATTAGTAAATTCGTGTCCCATTAAAAACTAACACGAATAATATTTCATTAGTAAAAATACAAATTGTACATAGATACGACCAAAGAGTTCGCAACAAAGTATTAACTTTGCATCAGAAAATAAAAAGAGGTCTTTGATAATCGGAGCGACAGATATAAATTTGAACTCGTCTTGCGGGCGAAAGCCATGTCTCTTTGGAGGCAGATTCGCATGATGTCTCACCGCCTTAACGGGTGTTGAGATAACAATGTTATCACGTTAACGTATACTGTATACATACGGTGTATGTTTTTATATTGTGTTATGTTGTTTTATATATATGGTTTTATTTTTCTTATATAAAGAAATGAAAGTCTGTCGTTTCCGGTATCGACCTCCAAATTTCAATATAAATATGGATAAGAACAGCATAGCAAAAGCAGCACAGCTATTGGAGACGAAAGAGGATCTTCTTAACCTTCTCAACCAGATAAAACAGGGTGAGATGGCGGAATGTGGTATGTCAGATAAGTTCTATCCTTTCACGATGAAACACCTAAATTATTATTGTAACCCCAACAATTCGTTTCATCGATATAAACAATTCAAGATAAAAAAGAAATCAGGAGGCTTTAGGCTGATAACAGCACCGAGAAATCAAAATTTTATGTTGCTATTGCGATATGTAAATGAGATATTCAAGGCTGTATACACTCCTTCTGATTATGCCATGGGATTTACAGAAGAGCGTTCCGTTGTAACCAATGCTGATATGCACAAGGGGCATAACTATGTTTTCAATATCGACTTGAAAGATTTCTTTCCAAGTATCCATCAAGCGAGAGTATGGAAAAGGTTGCAGCTAAAGCCTTTGTTATTCAAACAGCCGATTGCTAATGTTGTTGCAGGTCTATGTTCCATGAAAGAGAAAATGGAAGATGGCAGTGTAAGGTACGTTTTACCACAAGGTGCGCCTACTTCACCGATCATAACCAATATGATTTGTGACAACCTTGATCGCAGATTGGCAGGATTGGCAAAACGATTTGGTGTTGTGTATTCAAGATATGCTGATGATATCACATTCAGCTCAATGCACAATGTATACCATCCTTCGGGTGAATTCATAAAAGAATTAAGAAGAATAGTCGAGAGTCAAGGTTTTATAATGAACGAAGATAAGACGAGACTACAGAAAATAGGTACACGCCAGGAGGTTACTGGCATTATAGTTAGCGACAAACTCAATGTGTCTCAGAAATATGTGCGCGACATTCGCAATATTCTCTATATATGGAGTAAATACGGCTATGCCACAGCATTCAATAAATTCTTTCCAAGATACAAAGAAACTAAAGGGCATGTAAAGAAAGGTAATCCAGATATGGTGAATGTACTGGACGGTAAGCTCATGTATCTAAAAATGGTAAAGGGCGAAGACGATAGTGTATATATGAGGCTGAAGACGCAATTTGACGAGTTGTGCAATTCGCTTCATGATAACACAAGAACGACTCAACACGGAATCACATACGTTGAAACCTTGCCAGTGTTAGAGTTTGAGAGGAAGAATAATACGGCAATTACCATAGTGACAACGAAGCCAAAAGAATTCTACACCGTACATACGCCCCAAGAGACAACAGAAAATACGCAAAATAGAATTCTTGATAACTTCATTTCTCATCGCTATGCATCCTTTAGATTGGGTGGAAGAATGCAAAAAGCATCGGTGAACAAGTCGTTGAAAAAAGAAGATGAAGACCATAAGGAATTGTTGTCCATTTCTAATTGTCGAGACACAAACGGAAAACTCTTCTGGCTCGTTCATCGCTCAGACAAGGTTACTGTACCGCCAGCTAAACCCGTTGATATAGATGAATTGAATGATGATTTGGATAAACTATTAAATTAGTGCTTATGGACGAGAAACTGAAATCAACAATAGATAAAATAGTACAACTGAGCAAACAAAATCCTGAGTTTGACGCAGAATTGCGGAAGAGGTTAAATATAACTTCCTCCGCAAAATCTGTATATGATGAAGAACGGATTGTACGGATTGAAAAGTATTTAGGACTTGATTTTTATGTTGATACGAAGACATCAAATGTTGATTATTCTTTTATTAAACTTCCAGATGTAAAAGCACAACTCATTTCTGACAATCGTGAAATGATGCGATTTCGCTATGGAACAAGATATCATGAAATAGATTTTGCGGAATTCTGTAGATATGCTCATTTTCAGATAGAAATGCTTTTGAATTATTATTATGACATTGCTAATAAATCGGATTTAAATTCAATAAAGGAACAAATAAAATATTATAATCCAACAGCTATAGGCGTTGAAAAAGCTGAATCACTTGGAGCTATATCATATAGCACTAAATTATGGGCATTTAGTAAAGAGTATAGGATAAATTATAATTTATATGAAAATCTTAGAAAAGTTCGAAATGAATTGAGCCATCGTTCGGTTTCTGAAGATAAAATAAGCATTGATTCATACGAAAAGCATTTAAAAGAACAAGGTTTTCCATTAAATAAGAAAGGGGATGTATCTTTAAACTGGAAAGATAAAGAAGCTGATAAGGAGCTTAAGAAGCTATATAATAGTCGGATTAAAGATTCTCAAGATTTTAAGCATTACAAATATCTGATTTGGTATTATGGAACACCTTTTGATGATATAGTAAATGGCCTAAATGAAATAGCATGTGTTATTCGCAATGTATTACAATAAAATTTTACAGAAACGGTTGAGAACTTTAATCCTCAACCTTTTTTATATATTCTCAATAAACAGATTATTGTACATCGTCTTTCGAGAATGAATCTGTAGAAAAAACACATGCGATTTTGAAGATATGGGGCTATGCCCTGCAAACCATCACAAGTCCTAAACCATCTTCTCCACCTACGTTGAAATCATGGTGGTTCTACAGATGGAACATATTCAAACAAAGGATAGATAAATGGAGATTATTCCAATGGTATCTTATCATTCTCGGCATCATTGCCAGTATTTTCTTTTCATCCCTATATCAAAGCTGAGTTATGGACCTTGACAGAACCAACCGCGTCTTCTACAAGAAGATTATCATGGATGAAAAGAGAAAGAAAAACTATCATGAGCTGGATTCGCTGATTCACTCCGATTCGTTTTTCAAGACATATTAGAGTTTGAAACATTGAACACCTCTACAAAAAGAAGGTCAATGATGTAATTGATTTGTATCTAATAGTCAAATCTTAAGAGAGTGTAAAATAAACTGTGTCAGGCTATAATAATAGTTTAACACAGTTTTTATAATATGGACAATTTGGAAATAGACTACAAGAAAGCAGCCCAACAGCTGCGTAGCGGTGAAGCACTCTTTGGTAAAGACGGAGCTTTGGCTCCCATGCTGGAACGTATCCTAAACGCAGCCTTAGAAGGTGAGATGGATGCCCACCTTAATAGTGCTGACCGTAGTTCTGGCAATCGTCGTAACGGCAAGATGAGCAAGACCGTACAGACAAAGTATGGAGAGGTGACAGTAGAAACGCCTCGTGACCGTGACGGCTCCTTCAAACCGGAAACGGTCAAGAAGCGTGAGACCATTCTTGCTGAAGGTATGGCAGATCAAATCATCAACATGTATGCCCTTGGTACAAGCACTCGTGATATAAGCAAGTACTTTGATCGTGAGTTTAACACAACCCTTTCAGCCGAAACCATCAGCTCTATAACCGACCGAGTTCTTCCCGAAATAATAGCCTGGAAGTCACGTATGCTTGACCCCGTCTATACCATTTGCTGGCTTGATGCCATTCACTACAAGGTAAAGGACGATAAGGGTCGTGCAGTCACTCGTGCAATATACAATGTATTAGGTATAAACAAGTCTGGTCACAAGGATCTTCTTGGTATGTATATATCTGAGAGTGAGGGGGCTAACTTCTGGCTTGATGTTATGACTGACCTTCAAAACCGTGGTGTACGTGATATTCTGATTTGTTGCGTAGACGGTCTTAAGGGATTCCCTGACGCAATCCAAAGTGTATTCCCCGAAACCTCCGTTCAGCTATGTATAGTCCACCAAATCCGCAACTCAATCAAGTATGTAGGAAGCAAGCATCAGAAAGAGTTTCTGAAGGATCTCAAGACCGTATACGGTGCTGTAAGCAAGGATTCTGCATTGGCACAGCTTGACATGGTTGATGAAAAATGGGGCGAGATGTACCCTATAGTAATCAAATCCTGGCGCGACAACTGGGAGCGTCTTACGGAATACTTCCAGTATACTCCTGCCATCCGCAAGCTTATCTACACAACCAATACGGTTGAGGGTTATCACCGTCAGGTGCGCAAGGTAACGAAGAACAAGGGTGTGTTCCCGTCAGACACCGCACTTGAAAAACTTGTGTATCTTGCCTATCGAGACATTAGTGGGAAATGGACTATGCCCCTGTCTAATTGGGCACTGATATCACAACAACTTGCTATAAAATTTGGAGATAGGTTCAAGATTATGTAACTTTGCCTGTGAAAGGCTCATCTTATTTGTATGCAGATATGAAATCTGCATACAAATAAGAGGGAAAGAATAAAAAAATCAGAGCCGTGACACAGTTCTGTTTACACTACCAATCTTAATAAAATTTAGGCGGCTAACCATAAGGTTTGGATTAGCCGCCTGTAAAGTATCAAATATTTCTGAGAATTAACCATTGCCCGTTTTTATCACTTCCGCTACGAGCTATATAACCTCTCTTTCTTAGCGAAGTTAGTTCTCTTTTTAGCGTTGCAAGTGAAACATCAAGTTTATTGGCCAATTCATCTCTTGTTATAGATGGAAATTGCTTCATTGCAGACAGAATGGCCCGCTGTCGCTCATTTACAGGCTCATTTACAGGCTCATTTTGGATGTGCAGGGTCAATTTTACTTGCATAAGTTCGGGTTGTTCCAATAATTCAGGCTTTATCCAATGCTTTTCATTCCAAGCATTTAGGATTAGATGAAAACCAGAACCAAGGTTTTCGCCATAGCCTATCATGCGAAACATATTCTGCATACACTGGTTGCGAGCCTTTGACTCTCCACCTCTGTAAATTTGCTCTATTGGGAGTTTTAGCAGTCCTGGATTTGTCTGACAAAAAATATAGATATCCTACTTTATCGAATCAATTAAAGGTCGTATTTTTTTATCATATTCTTCGTTGCCAAAGTTTATTACAACAAGATTACGTCTGCATCTTGTTAAACCCGTGTATAAAAGTTCGTCAAACGAAACATTGAATGCTGTCGTGTTTTCATATTTGGGCTCTAATATGAGAAACACAAATTCGCTTTCCCAACCTTTAAACGAATTTATTGTTGAAATCTTTATAGTGCCACTATTCATCCAGAAATGGAGTTTCTTGTTATCGCGAATACTCTTATAGCTATCGCCATAAACTTGCACTTTAAAATCCTGGAGCATCTTGTCGTAATATTTTCTAAAAGCAAGAAAAGCATCGTAAGATATTCCAGACTTGGTACACTCTTCACTAAGTCTTTTATCAAAGACATTTTTGAAATTCAGAGTCAAATCATATATTGTAAATAGACGTGCTATTATTTGCCTAAGTTTTATGATGTCATTGTCATATAATTTGGCCCTGCGTGGAAATAGCTTTTTTGCAAGATGTTTTGATATATTGTCAAACCATTGTTTGTTTGGATTTTTTGTGTCGTTTTTACCAATATAGTTTAAATGAGTCATGTACATGGTTTCCATGCTTTCAATCATGCAATTTGTCTTTTCGCGGCTTGCATACCTGTAATATGCATCAAACAAACGAAGAAGTTTTGTTGTGTATCCCAAAACTGTTATGTCATTGGGGGATATGTCTACTGCCTCATTAAGAATATTTTCTCTAATAATATTGTATAATGTAGATACAACAGCTTGATTGGAAAGATACATATAGTTTATGTAACCTTCTTTTTCCTGCCTTTGCCCAAAGAAATCATACCTACCATTTTCGAGAAAATCATCTATGTCATATTTTCCGCCAAAAATGTTTTTCTGAAAGGATTGAGCCAAATCGCGTACCTTAAAATCTGACCTATAGCAATATTTCAATTCGTTGACACCTCGAACATTAGTTACAACATCTTTTGCCACTGTCGGTTGACCATATATATTTTGTTTTACATCTCCAAATAGCACATAATCTCCTTGTGGATCTCTGAAATAATTCTTAATGATATCCATCCAAGAACGATGGTAATCTTGTATTTCATCAATTAGTACGGCATCATATTTACGGATTTCATCCTTATGTTCATCGAAAAGTGTAATATTGCCATAATAATTCTGTTCCAAATAATTACCGATATTTTCTGGTTTTGACTCTTCTGGTATTTCTATTTCAATGTTCAAATTATTTAGTTCTGCATTAATAAACTGATGATAATTAATAATTGTGAAGTTCTCAAATGGGAACTCTTCATCGACTCTATTCAATTTGTCATGAATAAAGTTCTTAAGTGTAATGTTGAATGTAAGTATGAGTATTCGTGGGTTGTTGTTGCGTTCCAATGCCCTTTTGTATGCTTGTACGGCTCTTGCCGCCAATACAGTTGTCTTCCCAGAACCAAACACACCTCTAACTCTTTGCTCCAGTCGTGTAGAGTAAATGATTTCCTTTTGCTTATCAGAATAATTGTATGGAACTCCTTGGTTTTTCATATGAAGAGGTGGGGATAGTAGCCGTGAGAAATTATCATACAGTGCATCAGTAAAGAATTGTGACGGATTTTTCGAGATTAGATAACGATTCTTAAGAATTTGTGTGAAATGTTCTTCGTTAAGAGTGTCATATCCCAGGAAATCCATATTATAAGAAAGAAACTTTTGGTATTTGACATCCTCATCTTTGTTTTTGTCGTTATATGGGCTTACCAACATATCCTCAATGTTTTTCCGACTTGCGCAATGAAAGTAAACTGCGCATGATACTATTCTGAAATGTCTGAAGTCCTTGATCTTCTGATATAAAAGATCCTTTACATGCAAGTCGTATAGGTTGCTTTTGTATTTTATCACCTGGTCAAGAGGTGATTTTACGACAGAATTATTCGGAATGAATACCCATTTCTTTTTATCATCAAGCTTAAAGTTTGCAAGATTCCAATCTTTTACTTCTATAATCATTACCCCATAACCCTTACGCATAATAAGGACATCTGGACGATCCCCATTGAGATATGGATTGAAAAACACTTCAAAAGAATCGTCTAAAACTTTATAAAGAAAGTTAAGCAAGGCTCGTTCTCCGTCAGTCGGCTGGACCTTGAATTGTTTGATCTTTTCAATTGATGGATAGAATATAGCCATATTGTTTTTTGTTATGTCAATTGAGACTGTTCAACATAATGCAGGAAGCATGGTCAATCCTACAAAACAAAGTTTCCATTTAGCATGATTGACTATGCCTTTTTGAATCTGAGATTTATTGTAAAACTTCCCAATTCAATGCGTTTATCTCTTCGTCATCATGGTCTTCAAGATAATTTGCATACCAAAGAATTATATTGCATAACTCCAAGGCCATACTCTGAAGAAGATATGGAGGGTTGCCTATGCTATCAAGAAACTCTGAAGTTTGGCGAGAATTCTTTTTCTGCTCTTCGTCGGCATGTTTGTTGACTATATGCTCGTATGCTGCTGATATTTCTTTCAGACGTTGAAAACTATCTTTCAAGACGTTTGGAAGAATATTAGTGCTCTTGACGAGAATTTTGCTCCCGACCTTTACATCTTTTCCAGAAAGAATCAAGCTGCACCAAGTCGTATTGATTGCACCTTTTTTATCACCACCAAGTATATCATGTAATACATAGTCTCCGTCCTTCTTTTTGTTAGGTAGAATACCACATTCTGCCATAGACGTGAATATGTATTCAATGCATTTTCGCACATTTGTCATCTTGTCATTGTATTCTTTGCCAGAATCGTTCAGCGCATGAATAGGCATCAACAAATCTTCCATATTGTTGGCAAGTTCGCTGTCAAGTCCACTTCTGTCAATGGCTTTAAATACATCTGGATAATAAATTAAGCGGATCTGCATTTCTGGCGACAACTTTGCTTTGTACGGAATGCGATGGAAAAGCATACCTCTATCTGTAGCTTTGCTATAGAATTTCTTTTCCTTCCAATCACCATCCCATTCTTCACGATTGTCAATGATTAAGTCATTGAGTTCTTCCTCACTACCTCCTGAAAGTACGAACCATGGGATAACTCGCTTTTGTTCTGCACAAATTTTTGTAATGGATGATAGTGCATGTACCAAAAAACGCTGAGCATTATCATGGTCACCTTTTTTATATTTACACTTTGCGTCCAATATTATTGCAGACCAACGCTTAAAGTCCGAAACAAGAGCTTTCTCCGCCTCCTCCCAACAACTGAAAGGAACTAATTCCAGACCATAACGAGAAGCCTCTATCGGGTAAAACTGAATGTTGTCAGGATCGTCTTCAACCCATAACACTTGTATGAAATTAGTGTTCATCTATAATATTTTGTTGTGAGATGGGCTAATGTTAGCCCACCTCGTGTTTAACTTTTAGTACAAACTCGCTAAAGGCATTTTCAGCACGTAAGTGACTGTAAATTTCTTCTCGGGCGTAGAGATAATCTTCACATCACCTCCATACTTACGCATCACCTCGGCAATCTCGCCACCACCTATGCCCCCATGCCCATTCTGGTTTAACGCAGAGGAATAACCATATTCTAACACCAAGTCAGGGTTTATGTCCGTAGGCATTGGTGTGCCGTTGTTTGCCACCTCAATGAGCAGGTTAAGACCATCCGTAGTCCAACTTGTTTGAATCACGTAGTCTTTACGATTAGCGTCAGTGAACCCATGAGCACAAGCATTGGCTATAATGTTGTCAAACACCTGCCGCAATGCTCGTATGGGGAACCATGCCACATTCATGGATTCTCCTTTATGAAAGAGAAGCTTGCCTGTTTTTTTGTCAAAGACATCCTTCGCAAAGCAATTCGTTTCAAACTCATCCCAAAGGTGCTTAAATATGAACTTGGAGTCATGGTGCTCTCTCTCATACCTTTCGATAAACTGCTGAGGTTCTATGAACTCGCATTTTCCCCAATCCTGCTCGTCGGTCAATTGGGCTACACGTTCGCATATTGTACGCAATTTCGAACGCATAACCTCCATTGCCTCGCCTACGGTCATTTTACTTACAGGAGCCAACAGGTCATTCGACTTAAGACGACCATTGTGCTCTTGCATACAATACTCCAAAGAACTGAACAGACTATCGAATGCCGAAATGTTTTGCGACAAAGCATGTTTCCTTAGGCGAATGGAATGTCTAAATCCTTTCTCACGCTTTTCGACATACCGCTCCTGTAAGGCAAAATCTTTGAGAACCATATCTTGAACTAGTTTCTGTTGCTGTTCAATAGATGGAATTTCAATGCGCATCAAATTACTCCAAGAATTTGCCAAGGTTGCTCTGTGTCCTTTGCCATAGACAAGACAAACCAGTTGTTCTTGTACGGAAGAATCCAAAATCTGAGAAGCAAGAAATCTGACATCAATATGTGCAGTAGGTTTCAACACATACAAATTATTAGGAACCAAGAATGTTGTGTCATCTGTTGTGTAGCCAACCGCAATTTCCTTGTCAGAAACTGCCAATATTACGGCAGGACCATTAACGCAATAGTAGCGTCTTATGCGATCTGTTCTTAACAGAGGTAACTCATTCACGTTAAATTTGCTCTTGGAAAAGACTTTAGAGAGCTGATTAACGGTTACCACACGTTTGTCTTTCGTACATTCGTCTGATAGTATTGGTGCTGTTGCCGCTTCTACGATTTCGCTTATAGGTGTGCCATTTTCTGGAAAACGGAGGTAGAATGAAGGCAACAGAATGTCTGTTCTAAGTTTTTCATACGACAATCGACGTATGATAGGACTTTCTTCACGTTCTGGCATATTTGCCATTTTTACTTCCTTCTGAAAAGCAGCCACATCAACAACTTTCTCGTCTGCTTTCTGTGCGAGAGACGTTGCGTCACACATAACAATAGTGTCATGAGCCTTCTTTACAAAATGGAACAGAATCTTACCCGAAGGCAACAGAATTACTTCTTGAAGCATTTTCTGCTCCATGACGTAATGTTGTAAGAATGCTATCTCACTGCTAAGAACAAACTTCTTAGATACACAGAAAAGTATATCACCACCATTCTTGACAATTCGATTGCAAGCAACAAAGACATCTTCTGCAGACCACTCGTTGAATGAAGAATACTCTACCAAAATAGCATCGAACATCCCGTCGCCCAAATCCGCCCATAAGCCTTCATCAGATGCATAACTTATGTACTGTTCTATATGCTGTCCACAAGCATATGCACGCATGGCTGCATTTGCAAATCCTGAGGCAACAACCAAATCACATTGCTCCAATCCTACGAATTCACGACCATTGTCGGAATTAGGAATAAAGATCTTGCCTTTTCTGTTTCCTAACAGGTAAGGAACTAACGAACTCCATTCTTTTGGCTCGTCAAAATCGAATCCAATAGAAGAAATACTCAAATGCTCGAAAGCATAATCAAGCAACACATCGAAGTTGTCTACAAGGAACGACTCCTCAGTAGCCGAAATCAATCCACTTATGTAGTAGCAAGTGTACTCTTTGTACGCTTGTACAATATGTGCGTTTGCTTGTTTGCCTGCGGACAATTGGTATATATGTCCAACAAGTTGCTCTACAAAATCAAGACGTTGGAAGTCTTCTGGTACAAAAAACTCTGTAAACTCACTCTGAGTTTTTTTCACAGCCTCTGTTTCAGATGCAAGGTTCTCATACTTGGCAACTATTGCCTCTACCTGAATGTACTTTTGTGTACGCATGTCGTTCGTTTTTTTGTTTGACTTTTATAACTTCGATGCAAAGGTACGCCTAGACAACGAACTCTATGTTCGTATTTTCTGATATTTGTTATTTATCATTGAAATCTTTTCAAAAATTTCGTCTTGTATATCCTTTGGCTCTAGTACAAGAATATTTTCTCCGAAACTTGTAAGTTCCCGAATTAGTTCATAGTTGCGTTTGCAATCTATCCTAAGAAATATTCCGCCTTTAAGAAAAGGGAACTTGTTCCGTAGAGTTTGGGCTTCGTCCATTGGTAATTTTCGTTGTGAATCATGAAGAGGTTTGGTCATAACATAGTCTTTAGAGACATCGCTAACCCACAATTTAATTTTATATACAGGACTATTGTCTAAAACCGTAACACCGATAATGTCGTCAAACCAATCGTTGATATTACCTTCATATTCCTTGTATTTATGTGACGGAAGTGGAATGCATTTGTCTATTCTGTCAAGGCTGAAATTGAGAAGTTTGCTACCTTTCTCCGCTTCTGCAAAAAGGTACCATCTGCGATTGTACTCTTTCAAAAGATAAGGATTTAGGTTAATTTTCAAGTCTTCATCAGGCTTTGAAAAAACATGGTAATGCAATTCTATTACCTGCTTTTGCGATATTGCCGTAAATAATTCTCCCAATAGATTTGAATTCTCTAATGGATTTTTAGTAAATGATATTATTTGCTTCTCATTGCGATTATTGCCGAGCCCAAGTCTGAGACTCTCCAACCTATCAAGATTAGGCAATCCGTCAAATTGACCTAACATCGAAATTGCTTCTCTTAATAGATGCTCCTCGTCATCTGACATTTTTTTTTGAAAATTGAGAATGCAGGATTCGCATAACGCAAGCACCGTTTGGAGTATGTTTTATTTGTATCATGATTATAGCTTGCTACAGAATACCTCTCTATCTCAACCATAAACGGTCCTTCGTATTCAAGGTAATTAATATCCTTTTCAATAGTTCGCCTGCCTACACCGTCAGTATCAGGGTACATATCCGATAGTCTCTTGCTAACCTCTTCTGTAAGGTCATCAAGTGAATAGTTATGATATCGACTGCTGAGTAGTTCGTCAAGTATCTTGTATCGGGTCATTGCATTTTTATTTGTTGGCATACGATTTGATTTTACGTAAAGACATTCTAGACAAGTTCTTTACAAAGATAGTTATAAAACACGACAAACGAGCAGAAAGTATCTAATATTTTACGACTATTTGTCAATTTGGTGAGAAAAGTTCACCACAAAAAAGATCAGAGATATCGTCTCTACAGGTAGCAGCTACGTAGTTTTTTCTAGCCAAATTATTGTTGTATAATACAGTTTTAACACTCCAAACATGAGTAATTTAAAAATAAATAGTTAATTTTGCAAGAAAACTACAAAATACACACTCTGATGATATTGAAAATAGAATTTGAAAATTTCTTCTCCATAAGAGATAGAATCAGAATCGATTTTCGGGCAGCTAATATCAATACTACGCTTGCCCGCGAATTGAGGCATAATTTTATGGATTGGAATGGTGTTCCTGTCCTGAAGTCTGTAGGTCTGTTCGGACCAAATGCCTCAGGCAAGTCGAACATCATGAAAGCTATCAATTTCTGCTGTAGGATGATTTTGGATTCTCACCTTAATAACGAAGGGACGATTTTCAACTTTGAGCCTTTCAAATTTGATGGATGGCAAGAGAAACCAAGCAACTTCCTAATTGATTTTGTATGTGACAATGTGGAGTATGAATACTATTTTGAACTGACAAAGAACAAAATCCTTACGGAAAGCCTATACCATTATCCTTATGGCAGACGAGCAAAAGTATTTGTTCGAGGTGCAGACGGAAAGTATAGTTTTGGAACAAGTGTAATCAACAAGCCTGCGGATGTAGTATTAAATACAAGTGACAAAAACCTCTTCTTGAGCAGAGCCAGTTCTATGAACAGGGAAATTGCACAAAAGATCTATCGTTACTTTATGAATCAGTTTCTTTTAGGTTTGGTGAATGTTAATGATATGATGGTTTTAGATGGCTTCAATACCTATAAGAATGTCATTCTCAAGGCTCTTGAAGTTTGCGACACAGACATTACGGATATAGAAGTGAGAAAGGAGCAGATTCCTGCTCCCGTGATGGTTCCTGGACAGGGGGATATCGCTTTTAAGTTGGTTGACGTGTTAAAATTCAAAACATTCCATCGCAACCAAAAAGATGTGATGTTCGACTTGGATCTTGAAGAATCTAATGGTACAAGAAAACTCTTCCAGATACTGATACGGCTCCTTGATGTTGTCAAAAACAGAAAAGGCATCATGATGGATGAGTTTGACATGGGGCTACATACAAGATTGGCAGACTTCATTCTCGATTTGATTCATGCATCAGAAAGGAGCCAACTCCTTTTCTCTTCTCACAACACCAATCTGATTGATGTCAAGAGATTGAGAAGAGACCAAATTGTCTTTGTCAACAAGTCGGAAGATGGAGCAACAGAGGTGTATTCTCTTTATGACTTCAAAGATTTCCGTGAAAATATGGATGCTGAGAAGGGATATATACAAGGACGCTTTGATGCCGTACCGTACGTAGACTCTTCTGTGGATAGTATCAAACAATTATTGGAGGGATAGTTATGGCAAGCAGAAGAGAAAAAGTGCCCTATAAACGGATGCGAAAAATAGCGTTGGTCATTTGTGAAGGCGAAACAGAAGAAAACTATCTTAATTTGGTTAAGAAATGGTACAAATCTCCTGTGCGTATTGTTTCACATATTGAAGGTACAAAAATCACTCAGGCACTTGTTGACAAACATGAACGAGGGCTCAAAATCTCGGCAAAAGACAAAGTAGATACATTCCTCATGTATGATATGGATGTTCCAGCCATCAATGAAAAGTTAATGGCGTGCAAAGCAGAATTACTGTTGAGCAATCCTTGTTTTGAAATATGGTTGCTTCTGCACGCAAAGGAGCAGAAGTCGACTCTAAGTTCGGATGAGGTACTCAAGGAATTGAAAAAGAGCGGCCCTGTGTGGCGAAACTATAACAAGGCTATATATACTGATACGCAAAAAACATTTCTTCATGACCATCTAATTGATGCTATTGGTAGGAGTAAGAAGCTTAAAGATTTTCAAAACCCTTCAAGTAGGATATACAAACTGTTGGAGATTTTAGAGTTTTTTTGATTTCCCTATCTTTCCCTACTTTTACCTATCAATATAAGCATCCATATTTGTATCATGAGTATATAACTTATTGATATTCAATGACAATAATCTTCGAGGAGGTCAAATGAGACGCATAAGTAAAGACATAACAAAACACTATCAAATGGCGTGTAGCTCAATGAGTTACACGCCATTTGCTTTTTATAGGCTCATGTTTTCTATGTGCTTATTCTGCCTTTTTTTACGGCTTTTTTGTTACATGTGTGTAGCACGACAAAAACGTCGGCAAAGCTCGACTAAACCATACAAAACCTTACTAATCCTTACAAAATAGTCGGTGATGTACAGGATGATAAAATGGCGATTTGAGGTGAATTCAATTTGTTACATGTTACATATTAACTAAAAAGAAAAGTAAAAATGCCAAATTTAGGACTGGAAATCAAGCGAAAATGCAGACTCTGCGGAAAGGTGTTTCTAATCAAGACGCTCGACAGCTATTATTGCTGCAAGAAATGTAGTGATGCTGCATACGCTAAAAAGAAGAGAACAGAAGCCAGAGAAAAGAAACTTGCTCTGATTGCCAAAAGTGTTCCAAAGGTTAGGGAGTTCATCTCGGTAAGAGAAGCAGTAGCCATCTATGGAGTAGAACGAGGCACGCTATATCTGATGATACGCAGAGGGGATATTCCAAGCATCAATATAGGGACCAAGATGACAAGGCTAAATCGTAAAGATTTGGAGAAGGCATTTGTGAAGCGACCTATAGCCAAGTACATCAAGGAAACGCCTCTGCCAAAGAAGTATAGTCTCGAACCAGAAGACTGCTACACCATCGGAGAAATCTGTGAGAAGTATCACATCAACGATAGTTCTGTATGGGCGCACGTCAGAAAGTATTCCATTCCCTCTCGTCAAATTGGCAACTATGTGTATGTACCAAAAGAAGAAATTGACAACTTATATAAATCAGAAGAATAATGAGAAAACCTTTATTGCACACTAAAGTCACGGTTAAGCTCCGTAAGTCGATCTTCCGTGAAGAGTGGTACATCTACATCGAGTCGTACCCTGTACATAATCCAGGCAGCACTAAGCCTAATAGAGTCATTGAAGCAGTTAACCGTACTATCACTACCCCTATCTGGGATATGACTGCCATCAGCAAGATCGATGAGGACGGTAACTACAAGTACAAACCGAAGCGGGATTCCAATGGCATCATTCACTGCCAATCGCAGTTGGACAAGGAGGCATGTCGATATGCCGACAAGGTGCGTGCCTTACGTCAGCAGGAATACGATACTGCCGTGGTATATTCCGACAGAGAGCAGGAAATGATTGCTCAGAACGAACGCTCAGAGCAAGACTTCATTGCTTACTTCAACAGCATTATTTACAAGTGCCATCCCAACAGTTCGGATTCCATTATTACCAACTGGACTCGCGTAGGCAAACTGTTTTCCATCTACTCTAAGGGCAAACCTATTCCGTTCAAGTCAATATCTGGGAAGTTGCTCGAAGACATCAAGTTGTTTATGCTATCCGCACCACGAGGGGGAAACAAGAAAGGAACGCTTTCACAAAACTCTGCCGCTACATACTTCTCTATCGTAAAAGCAGGACTGCACCGCGCCTTCATTGACGAATACCTGACTGTTGATATAGCAGCCAAAGTGAAGGGCATTCCTGACGTGAAGGTAAAACGAGAGACATTGACGCTTGAAGAAGCTGAAAAGCTTGCCAGCACACCTTGTGAGAATGAAGTGTTGAAACGCGCATTCTTCTTTGCCGTACTCACAGGTATTCGTTTGTGTGACATCCAAGACCTCACGTGGGGCGAAATAGTTCAAACAGGAAGTGGCTGGGCGTGGACTTTACCCAGCGCAAGACACATGTGGTTGATTACCTCCCTATCAACGAACAAGCCTATTCGTTATGTGGAGAACGAGGTGAACAAAACCAACGTGTATTTGAAGGACTGACAGGTTCTTCATGGATTTCCCGTCCATTGAAGAAATGGATTGAAGCATCGGGCATCAAGAAGCATATCACATTCCATTGCTTGAGTCACAACAAAATCTATTATTGATTGACTATCAACGAATTAAGTATAACAAAGAATGTAACTGCTAACGATTTAGAAACGAGCTATATTCTTTTTCTTTCACAA
>OGFK01000450.1_pt1 | contig 36869 bp, 39 predicted proteins | sample 1570931 | NCBI WGS metagenome assembly OGFK01 (sample SAMEA2581935, study PRJEB24529) | metagenome | biome: Human gut stool | place: China | collected 2011
TTTCTTCAAAATCCGAAACTCCAACGGGAATATTCATTTCTTTCATCTCTGCTGCCCCTTTCACGTAGCCATGCACAGACTTTTCGTTGCTTCTATGATACCATGAATCTCGTGTTCTTACAAGAAAAACTCTAATTGCCGCGTTAGTTTTGCCTACGGCTCATTCTGCATGGTCTGCCAGCACATCTTCAAATGTAAAATGGATTTTCACACGTTCATCGTTGAAAACCTCGATGCGGTCAATAAAGGCTTCCACCACATTCTGTGACAAATGCATCACATCGCCTGCTTCTCCCACCGTATTCATCATGGCTTGCAAATTATCCGTATCCTTTTTCACAGGCTGGAAAATTTGATCTTTCTCGGTACGCAGCCTTTGAATCTGCTCCATTCTTTCATCTTCCTGCACTCTGTAGGCATCTCTCTGCCGGATGAATTCTTCCTTGCTCATATTTCCGTCGGCATACTGCTCATACAGTGCAACACGAAGTTTTACGAGCTCTGCCTTTTCTGCACTCAGCTTTTCTTCCTGCCGTTCCAGTGCGGAAAAGATGATCAACGCTTTGCGTTCCCGTTCGTGCAGGATTTCCAGCATATGCTCCGCCTGCTTTATCTGCACTGTCAGCGCGTTTCGGACAATCTCTTCCAGCATTTTCTCAGAAATCGGGATTCGCTTGCAGGGGCTGTCCACCGCCGTGGCTGAAAATCTGCAGTTAAACGAGGGATCAAGTTTCTTGAGAACACGATATTTCATCAATTTCCGGCAATAGCCACAGTAGACCTTTCCCTTCAGCGGATACTGGCGTTTTGTGTAGTTCCCTGCCTGATGATTTCCATGCTGCAGCATAATGACCTTTTGCGCCTGTGCAAATTCTTCTGGGGTCACAATAGCGGCATGGCTGTCCTCGATTCGTACCTGCTGTTCCAAGGGAGCGCGCAGGACCCGATGTTTGCACGGAACAGGCATAATGAATTTCGCGCCCACGTAGGTTCCCTTATACTTCTCATTTTTCAATATATGGTAAACCATTCCGCTTGTCCAGTGGCTGCGCTGCAAGTCCCATGCTTTCTGCTCGCTGTACACATGGTTTTCCGACACATGATACACTGCCGGGGTTGGAATCTGCTTTTCGTTCAGGATTTTTGCGATGGTCCCCGTCCTGTTTCCCTGCAATGCCAGTTCAAAAATCAGGCGCACATACTGGCTGGCTACCGGGTCTAGGATCAGCTTATGGCAGTCATTTGGGTCCGGCAGGAATCCAAACGGGCGGTATCCTCCGAGATACATTCCTTTTCTCTGCATCACATGGTCTGCTGCTGCGATTTTGGCAGAAAGGTCCCGGCTGTAGGATGCGTTGATGATGTTCTTAATGGCTACTTCCAGTCCGCGTACATCGTTTCCGATCTGCATTCCACTGTCATAACCATCGTTGACGGAGATGAAGCGAACGCCCAGCAATGGGAAGATCCGCTCCATATAATCGCCTGCTTCGATGTAGTCACGGGCAAACCGGGAAAAGTCCTTTACGATAATCGTTTTCAGCTTTCCATCCTGCGCATCTTGAATCAGCCTCTGAAACGCCGGGCGGCTTGTAGAGGTTCCAGAATAGCCGTCGTCCACGTACTCCTGAAGCGGCTCTTTTGCCAGTTCGGGGCGGGCCATGATGTACCCCTCTACCAGTCCGCGCTGGCCCTGAATGCTGTTGCTTTCGACCTTATCAGCCCCCACATCCTCGTCCGCAAGGGAAAGCCGGTAATAGGTTCCGATCATCTGCTGCTCACCGCCTTTCAAACGTGTAGATCAATTCCGTCTTTACGATTTCCGCTGCACGATTTTCCAGATTGCTCATGCGGCGCACCCACTCCATCTGATTTTCTTCTTTCAGTTTTTCCGAGACACCCTCCCGCTGGCTCAGTTGCTCGATCAAAACCTCATATCGTTCCGCTGCCTGCTCTTCCACATTTGCTAAAACAGTATCCAGTTTTCCGCTCAGCAGCAAACTCTGGTAATTGGCTGGTTTTCGTAGTTTCAGGTACGCCTTGTGCAGCATTCCCCATCGGCCAATCGGACGGGTCCGTGGCAGTTTCAAGGCTGGCAGATAATAATCACCCACCAAGACATATTCCATTCCTGTCCGGGCATCATAGATTTTCTCTTTCATTGTCTGTTCTCCTTTTTCGTTAAAACACAAATTCCGTATAAGTTATTTTCCTGCGGTCCACTTCAATTTTCTTTACATACTGCAGCAGATTATCTACCGTCAAAAGGACTTCGGTGTTTCCTGCGATCTGCTTTTTCTGCTGCAATTTTTCTTGAACGACGGCCAGTTCTTTCTCTTTTTCAGCTTTTGTCTGTCTGAATGTCTCAATTTCATTTTCTGCATCCTGCTTCAGTTCCAGAAATTTCTCCTTTGAAAGTTTTCCGAGAACATACCGCTCATAGCCGCTGCGCTTCTGCGATTCCAGCCGAACGATATTGCCCGACACCTGTTCCATTTCACGGCTCAATGCAACTTTCTTTGTTTCAAGATTGCTTTTTCCCGAATTCTTCTGCATCAGCTTTTTCAAGTACTTATGTTCTTCTAACCGCTGGTACAGTTCCTTATGGATGCCGTTCCAGAGGTCTTTCTCTGAAATTGAAACATGGCAAGATGCACAGTAAAAATACAGCGTACCATCACTTTGCCAATGACAAACCAATTTTTCTCCGCACTTTTTGCAAAAGATTCTGCCTTTGAAGATGTTCGGATTGTTCTTTCTGCGCTGTCTGCACCACTTTTTTCGCTCTTCCTTGACTGCTTGCTCGGCTTCCCGTAATGCGGAAACTTCATCAAACAGTTCCCAGCTGATAATCGCCGGATGGCTGTCCGGCACCATCCGCCAGCTTTCCCGTGGATTCTGCCCGATTTTCCGATTCGTTTCATCGTAGGCGATGCGGTTATAGACCATTGTTCCTGTGTAGATTGGATTTTCCAGCACCTTTGTCACGAAAACGGTCTGCCATGCTGGGTCCTTTACCCGCAAGGTGTTTTTCAGGTATCCCAGCTGACAGCGGCGTGTAAAAGGTGTCTGGATTCCCTGCGCAGACAGCTTCTTTGCAATCTCGCGCTCTTTCATGCCGGATTTCTTCCAGAGGAAAATCTGTATCACCACATCGCTGACTTTCTCATCGAAAGAATAGGGTTCACAGTTCAGACCGTCCAGATAAAACTCATCCCGCATGATACGATTTCCGTTCTGGTCAAGGATCGGAGCTTTCCGAAGCTCGTCATGCTTGAAAATCAGATATTCCAGCGCAGCACCATAGTTGGAACTCTTACTTACGATGTGCTTTAAGATTGCCATAGTTCTTTCCTGCCATTTCTGCGACCTGCTCCCGCATTTCAAAAATGCAGGAAATCGCATGGTTGATGTTTTCACGCATAACATGTGATGGAAGACCCCCACTGTTGAAGAATGCTGCAATCTGGTTCAGGTTGTTCCCGATGGCGGCAAACTCCCGTGTGATGGCTTCGATCTCATCCGGGTGAACATAGAACACATACGAGGTATTCACGCGGCCTTTCATCAGCATCTGCGCTGCGAATTCAGAGAGGGTCATTCCGGCATCTTCTGCCTGCTGGTGTAAAAGTTCATGTACTGTTTCTGTTACTCGTGCGGAGATTACTTTTTTCTTTACGATAGATTTCACTTTTTTCTTCGTTCGTGGCATGGGGTCTCCTTTCCAAAATCAAAAATTTGATTTTCCCGGCAGTGCGTTTGCACTCCGGCTGTGACCTGTTGCAGCAGGCCACCAACAGGCAAAATCATGTGATTTTGCACGATGTGAGGGTATGGGGAGCACAATCCCCATCAAGATGCCGCCGTGGAGAAACCGCCCGTAGGAGCGGTTTCGTATACAAAGGCGAATCTTGCTCTTAACTACCGTCCACTCTGTCCCAGCCCGTTCCTGCCCGATTTTCTCCGGCGTATTTTCTGGTAAGACGCGCAAAATGCACATTCAATACCGGAGGTATCCTGCTGGGGTGGCTCATGCGATTTTCAAGGTGCGATGTGACTTTGTAAGGAATCGGGGAATTTCATCAGTGATACCGTAGTGAATTGGCTTACTTTTGAAAACACTTCCTATACCCTATACAAACTTTAAGGGGTGTTTTTAAACTACCTTTCCGAAAAATTCAGAATTTTTTCACTTTTTTAAACAACTTTCTACACCTATAGCCTTCTAAAATGGGTGTTTGGCAACCAGATTTTCAAATTTTTTCGAACTGCCTAATTTTAGAACATGGATTTTGTTTATTTTCACTCATAAAACTAGCGAAAAGCCGTTTCACAAAAGATTTTGAAAGTCCCTATACTAATAGGAATCCACAGGGTCGTTTTGGAATACAGTTTTGAAAATTTTACAAATTTGGACAAAAAGAAAAACGGCAAAGTTCAAAATCGAACCTTACCGTTTTACATGCACTCACACTATTTCAATTTTTTGCCTGATGATGGTTTTTCTCTAGGAGCTAACCCTTCAATTTACAGGCTATATCCTCTATCACGAATAACATCGACAACTTCGGAAACATATTTCTGACAAGTGTCGTGGTCAGGAGCTTCTACCATCACACGCACCACAGGCTCCGTACCGGATTCACGAACCAGAATACGGCCAGTATCCCCAAGTGCTTCGGCCACATTCTTTACCGCTGCCTGCACTGCCTCATCGCTCTGAGCTGCCTTCTTATCTGTTACGCGAACATTCTCCAGTACCTGCGGATAAATTTTCAGCGGTGCCGCCAATTCGCTCATCGGCTTCTTCTTGGCAAGCATGACTTCCATCATCTTCAAACTCGTCAAGATACCGTCACCCGTGCTGGCATACTTGGAGAAGATGATATGTCCGCTCTGCTCCCCGCCGATACGACAGCCATTCTTAGCCATATACTCATAGACATACTTGTCGCCCACGGCGGTCTTAGCGTAGCCGATGCCTTTTTCATCAAAGGCCTTATTCCGATGAAATTCCGTATTTTCTACTGGACACTTTTTCAGGCACACCTTGCACTCGATGCAGTTTTTTTCATCAACAGACGGATACCAAAAGCCCTCTTTATTTTCTACCATAGAAATACAGTGTTTGGGACAGCTTTGCTCGCAGCTTTTACATCCCACACATTTCTCTTTTATCCTCGATATGTTCTCCATTTTATTCCTCTAAATTTTTTCTCAGATACTCCTTCGCCACTTCTCTATGTGCTTTCAACTGCTCATCAACTTTCGCGTAATCAATCGCCTTTTCATTGATGTTTTCTGTATCTTCAATTTTCGTTGTCATCCGATTGGCCAGTCCCAGTCGCTTTAGCAAATCGCTCAACTTTTCTTCATTACCATAGCTGTTACCTACACTCTTGCGAATCAATGTTGTAAACGGCCGATGTGTGATCACCGAGAAGATGCTGCCGTGGAAAGTATCGGTAATAACTTCTTCTGCATTTCTGAAATAGGCCAGAACCTCAAAGGGTGAGCAGTCCACGAATCGGTCTGCACATTTTTGGATATCACCAATTGCATATACCTTCAAATTCTTCTTCTTTGCATAAGCAGCAATCCAATCTGCCTCATCATTGGAAATACGACCTGCATACGCGTACAGGATCAAATACTTCTCATTAGTCTGAACCTGTGGGATTTTGTCGCAGCAGTTCATGTAATCATAGGTCAGAACCGGGTCTAAGTTATAGACCGGCTCTTTTCCTGTAAGCTGTGTCACGATAGTCCCCGAATTCGCATCTCGTACAGAAATCGCGTCAAACTTCTTCAACAAAGCTCCGACTTCATCGGCCTTTTTATACTTTTTCAGCTTTTCCAATGTGGTATTGCCGAAAGACGCTGCATAAGTGAGAAGTCTCTTTGCATGGTTATCTTTTCCAAACAATTCTGGCGAATCCAGAACATTGATTTCAGAGTCTGTCATCTCGCCCCAATCTTCCGCTACGGCATGATACGAAACACACACTTTGGTTTGACCTACGCCCTCGCACTTCAGCTGTGATTCCTCCACTCTCCGTTCGCCCTCAAACAGTGCGCGAATATGCCACTCACAGTTCTCAAAGTAATCTTCCTTAATCACTTCACCCTTTCCCGCTGCTGCATCGTAGGCATAGTCCCCACGGCAGTCATGGATATGGAACACGGTGTTCCGCTTTCCTGCAGAAAACCAAACATAGCCGCTGTGATAAAGCGTCAGGTGACTGTCGTGCTCAAATTCTTTACGCAGAAGAATCCGCCCATCTTCCAAAAGCACCTTTGGAGAGGGTACGCGCTTGGTATGTACAGGTGCTTTTACCATTTCCTTGACCTTTTTCAATGTAAGCATTTTGTTCACCTTTCTGCCTTCCGGCTCCGGGTGAACTGAAAAAAGCAGCAAAAATCGTCTCAGATTCACCCGTTTTTTTTAACGGGAATCTAAGATTCCTCTTGCTGCTTTCTATTTTTTGAAGTCCCTATACTAACATGAATCCGTAGAGCCACCTGGGAATACAGATTTTCGAGAAAATAAAAAAAGCCGGAACAGGATGAACTACTTGCAGGCGCACTACTGCGCTGCATTCGCTCATTCTGTCCCGGCCTATACTCGTCATGCGGTATCGCTCTTATCAAACAGTTTTATTCTCTTGTGACATAGATGCCGTCTTGCGGAACTGGTCAGCTACGCACGGTGCCCACCTAGCTTTCCACAACAGCACATCTACTGCCTGTTACCATCTTACTTCATCGCTGAAGGCTGTATCATTTGCAGCCGCATGATGAATTTTCTCTATCAGCCGTTCCAGCAGGATGCAATCCTGTTTCTTTCCTTGCTTCACATGGAGTACGACCTTGCCATCAATCATTCCACTGGTTCCGATCCGCACTCCACCATCGGTGCGGACAACAAACTGCTCTTTGTCCAAACTGCATCCTCCTTTTATTGGTTTCGTTTCTCTTTTTCTCTATTGTATGACTTTTTCGGAACTTAACTTTCCTATATATTCTGTATAAACATTCTCCTTTCGACTTGCAATTCCTGACTTTTTCAGATATAATACGAATATTAAAGTCAGAATATAGATATTATATGCATTTGACGGCATCTTGTCAAGAATCAGTTGGAAACTTACTTTCTACAATCATTAACTGAGATTCCGCTGCATATCCCCAACGCTCTGATGAAGCACACACCACACCAGAAAGGTATGCAATTACATGAAATTTGGAGAAAAGCTCTATGATTTGCGAAAAAAAAATGGCTACACCAAGGTGGAACTAGCAAAAATGCTGGGTGTCACTACCCGAACGATTGCCGGATATGAGAAGGAAGATCGTTATCCCAAAAAGCGAGAAATCTACCAGAAGCTGTCTGAAATCTTTCAGGTCCCACTCAATTACCTGTATACCGAGAACACTTCTTCTGATGAGTTCATCGCCAAGGCCGGAGAAGTTTTCGGAAAGCGCGGACGAATGGAAGCCCAGCAGCTTGCGCTGGACCTGTCCGAACTGTTCGCATCCGGGGAACTATCCGATGAGGATATGGACGGCATTATGATTGTAATGCAGAAAGCCTATTTCAAACAAAAGGAAGAGAAACTAAGAAAAGAAGCGGAAAGAACCCACACCCAAAGCGGCCAGACCGAATGACCTATCTGCTGCCCACTGTAACAGATTCCTCGAAAGGAGTTTTGTATGGATTCACTTTTAATTCATCAACAGGCCAACGATCTCGTTCAGAATTTCGGAACAAGGAACATCAAGAAGATTGCCCTGAATGTCGGTATGGAAATCAGCGAAACCGACTGCTTCCATGAGCTGCTCGGATTGTTCGCTTTCCAGTGGCATAACCACATGGTTTTCATCAACCAGCGCATTGATAAGTACACAAAGCAGATGGTGTGCGGTTATGCTGTCGGCCATTATCTGGAACACCCCAACTTGAACTCTGTGAAAAAGTTCATTGCCATCAAGGACAAGCACATTATTCTGCATGAGCAGAACGCATTTGCCTCCCACCTGATGCTAGACAGCAGCGAGATTTATAATCTCACGAAACGCGGCCTGGATGCTGCGCAGATCGCGGTTCTGAAGCGGATTCATCCCAATCTGGTTCTGGTCAAGTTGCTGGAGCTGTACCGCATGGGATATGATCTCCGCCACTACTACGACCAGCACCATGCATTTATTGAGGGCTTCCACCTTCCGGCGCATTTCCGGTTTGATACGTCGCAGGCGGTTTGAAATATATCCCTATAAAAACAAAATTGCCCACGATAGAGACAGGTACGTTACCTGCTTACCGTGGGCTTTTCTGTCATTTCAATTTTGCGAGGATTTCATCGGCACTCATGCCTTCGGCAAGCAGCTTTTTCAGAACAGATTCCGCTTCTGTTTTTTTTGCTTCCTCTGCGGCCTTGGCATCTTCCTTTTCCTTTTTGACTTCCAGCTTGACAATTTCCTTGTCGATAGATTTTAGCTCAGCTTTCTTCTCTTTCAGGTCAGCTTTCAGAGAATCAAGGTTGGCGGTGATGGTTGCGATTTCAGCGGAGAGTACTTTTCTTTCAGACTGCTTTTCAGCAATCTGTGTTGCAAAATCGGCGGTCACAGTTTTAGGGTTGTTTTTGCTACCTTTTGTTCTGGGCATAATAAAACCTCCAGAAAATTATAGTGTTTTTAGTATAGCACTCTATCTCAATCACCGCAAATTTCTGTTTCGTATTATATTACTATCATATCAGTACGATCATTAAAGCTTTCTATGATTTTAGCTATTGATTTTGAAACTCCTTTTTCAACATAGTTCATTGGCTTTTTAACTTCAACAGATTTTGCAAATGCTACAATCTCATATCGAATGCCTTCACCATCCAGTTGATAAAAGAATCTTTGATTATCCTCTGGATTTTCATAACGAACCTCAAAGTAATCTGTTTTCCACCATGGTGCCGGAACATAAATATATCCTTTTGTTCCCGTAACAATCAACTCGCCCTCGGATTTTGCAGCTTTTGCTACTTTGATTGAGGCTACTGCATCATCATAAGTAAAATCAATTTTTGTAAAGGCATCCATATTGGCGGCTTCATCCAAGAATTTCGTAGTTATTATTTTTTTTCTGTACTCCGTTCCAAGAATTTGGAAAACAGGTAGCAACGCTGCAGGTGCCCAACCGCACATACTGTTCCATTTCTGAGTTAAATCTGTTCCGGCAATTGAAATACCATCTCGCAAGCTAGTACAAACAGCATCAACCGATACAACCTTACCAATTTTTCCAGACTTTGCAAGAAGGACTAAACGTTCGTATGCTGTTGAATATGCCGTCTTAATAGCATCCATGAGAACCAGTCCATGTTCTTCAGCAATCGAATATAGTTCTTCACAATCCGCTTCTTTTAAAGCAATTGGTGATTCACACAAAACATGCTTTCCCGCCAAAAGAGCTTTTTTTGTATCAATATAATGTTTCTCTGGTTTGGAAACAATATACACGGCATCCACTTTTTCAAGAAGTTCATCATAGTTTTCGGTATAGAACATCCCATCAAACTCAGGTTCTTCACTCTTTTGAGATGCACATACACCAATTACATCAACGCCGTTTACATATTTAGACTCTGCTACAAACTTTGTTCTGAAAGCAGCCTTTCCAACAATTCCCATACGAAGTTTACATTGTTCACTCCGCACTTCAGAACTAGAGATTCCCTCCGTTCTCGGAAGATACACCACCTTACAATATTCATTCAGATAATCAAATTTTCCAGCCCAATCAGAACCCACCGTGAAAATATCTACATCGTACCTACGAATATCATCAATTTTCTGACCCTCGTATTCTTCCACGATGATCTTATCCGCAAGTCCTGTGGCACGTACAGCCTCAATACGCTCCATCAAGGACTGCTGTACATTGATTTTTCCACGGGTTTTATCAAAATCATCCGCTGTAACGCCAACGATCAAATAATCTCCCAGTGCTTTTGCACGTTCCAGCAGCTTGATGTGACCATAGTGAAGCAAGTCATACGTTCCGTATGTAATTACTTTTACCATTTCTTGCTTCCTCTCACCTTTTACAAAAGTCCACGCTTCTGTAAATCCTTAAAAGCGTTCACAAGCGTAGTGTTATCTTCTTTTGTCAATGCACCAATATGGCCTACACGGAAGATGGTTTCTTTCATTTCTCCACTATTGGGGCAAATCCAAATACCATACTCATCTTTGAGTGTCATAAAAACATCATAGGCCGACACATTCAGCGGATGCAACGGTGTAACCGCATTGGACATCGACTCTGAAACGATTTCAAGGGGGAGCCCCTTAATCTTAGCTCTAAAATCTTGAGCAAGTTCCGCAATTTTCTTTGTTTCGCTCTCAACACCGCCTGCAGCTTCAATTTCCCTTAAACGGGCATTGATTTGACGCAAAGTTCCCACTGCTGGTGTAAAAGGCGTCTGTCCCCGCTCGCCGTTTTTAAGAGCAGACTTTAAATTCAGATACATGCACTTCACATCCCGCTCTTCTACACGCTTGACCGCTTCATCAGATAAGACAATAACCGACACACCCGGAGGACAAGCCAATGCTTTCTGGGAACCAGTAATCATTACCTGTACACCCAGTTTGTTCATATCAAAATCGTCTGCAAGGAAGGAGCTTATGGCATCCACGACCAGAAAAATTCCGTTTTTCTTACAAAACTCACTGATCATCTCAATATCGTAGTGAACACCTGTTGAGGTTTCATGTACATTAACGAGGAACCCAGTAAAATCTTTCCCGTCGTACATATCCAACTGCTCTTTTTTGAGTGCTTTACCTTTCTCCAGCTTGATTTCCTCGTACGGAATCTCGTGAATCTGGCACAACTCAACAAACCGCTGCCCAAAGCTACCACCGTTTACGACCAAAACCTTATCCGTCTTATCAAAGACATTCATAACAGTTGCTTCCATCGCTGCCGTGCCAGAACCAGTGATAAATACCACTCTGGCATCATCGCCAGCCTTCGCAAACTTTTTCATCAGCTTTTCATTTTCAAGCATGACAGCAGAGAACTCAGGCGTTCTAAAATATGGAACCTGTTCTGCTCCAATAGCGCGCACTACGTCATCCGACATTACCGGGCCAACTGTAAAATTCAACATATTTATACCTCCATGTAATTATTATTAAATACAATTTTTCCCCATTCGCAAACTTCGTGAAAGCCTACTTTCTTATGGAGATTTCTGGATTCGTTTGAATAATAGAAGGAAAAAACTCTTTTTCCCTCTTTTAATACTTCTTCGCAAATAGCTCTCCATATTTCTAGTGCATAGCCTCTCCTTCGATACTCTTTATTAACTATTAGCTCTGCGACAATAGCTATTCCATCTATTTCTGCATTTGTACACGCATGAGCAATTACCACATCGTTCTTTTTTATCACGTAATTTCTGGAATATCCTTCTTTGGAACGCTGAAGAAGCTGCTCAGCCAGTTCATTTTTATTATAAGATTTTCCAATATCTTCATCACCATAGATCATTTGAACAATCTGTTTGAAATCATTCGCAGATGCTAATTGTACTGATTCTCTATGTTTTTCATCAACATTAGTGATTTCTGCTACCCAACCATACGTTATAGTAAAAGGCCGTTCGCTACTGGAATAATTACCTCCTATATACTCTGCTGTACTTTTTTCGCAATAAATCATTTTTATTGGATGATCCTTAATCAGTTCTTTCAATTCCAGTACGCTAAAATCATTATCTTTCGAGTAAACATGGACACACGAAAAATAAAACAAATAAACTGCTTTTATTTCATTTTCACGTTTATCCATATAAACATCAATAACTTGTGAACCAATTCCATATCTTTGCAGATTCATATAGAGATAAAGACATTTATAGTATTCTTTTCCAATATATGATTCAATAATTTGCTCATCATTTTTTTGACACTTTACAATCATCTATTGCCCTCACTTGGAAAAACTATCTCCGAACAAGGCGAATGTGGCTCTCTCTGATCTTCAGGAGGAAGCTTCATATAATCGCCGTAAATATATTTTAAAACCGTATCATAGTCTTTTGAGCTGTACAACTTTTTTCCTTCAAACATATATTCTGCACGGTCTGTAAACCATGATTTTGGCATCCCGTATCGCTCATTCAATGGGTTCTTTTTATATAACATTCCTGTCGCAGGAAAGCCTAAGCACCGAACACGATTGGGCGAAGAATTCCTGCTTTTCTTTGAATATTTTTCATATCCATGAAAAGCAAAATCTGCCGGAATCTTTGATAGGAGGTTAAACCATATCTTCCAAAATCCCACTGTGTTTACTTTTGCCACTTCAGCCCATAAAATCTTCCGCAAACAATAGCAATGCAAATCCTGAAACATTTGACCAACAATTGAAAGCGGAATATCATCCATTGGGAACACATCAACAAAAATTCCGGTCTTACATTTCAAGTGTTCCTGACCAACCCGAACATAAGTAGAGCCTGTACGCCGTAGTTTTCCATATTCCCATCTATATTCATGGTCTGTATCATGATCCTGAAAGAAACAAATATTGGGATTCATTTCGTCTTTATGTTTCTTGAATGTTTCATAATCTTCACGAAGCATTCCAATGTCAGCATCATCATCCCATGGAATATACCCACGATGTCTCACCGCCCCAAGTAGACTTCCACCAAATAAAACATAGTTGATATTATACTTTCTACAAACTTTATCAAATTCAACCAACATATCTAGTTCTGTTAGTTGCATTTTCCGAAAATCTTCACCTTTGATTTCCTTATTCACCTTTTTTATTCCTCCTTTAAACACGATTTAACTGACGAATCACTCAATTCATGAATGTTACAATCCCAATAATTCAGCCAATCGTTTTGAAGAATTAGCATCATGATATTCATGAATATAATCTCTCATCTTTTCTCTTTTTTCCCGAAAAGGATCTTTTCCATTAACAACATCGGTAATAAACGATTCTAATTGTTCAAAATTATATATTTCGGCCCCCGCAATTAGGGTATGAATATCCTCAACTACAAAACCTGCAATATAATCATCCATGTCATCTAGGACATATCCAATAGGACGATTCAACTGTAAATAATCATAGGCTGCACCAGAATAGTCACTAATCAAAGCATCCATACATTTCATTAGCTCATAGTTATCAACTTTTAATTCTTTTACGGTTTTCCCTGTTAAGACCTTAATATTCGATTCATCTTTAATCTTCAAGTTTTCAAGATCTTGTTTTGGGTGGATTTTTATAATCAAAAGAACATTGTTTTTTACCAAATAACTATTTAATTTTTTGTATTGATTTTGTGTTTCAATCAGTGGAATTCCAAGTTTTTGCTCTTTTCTGCTATCATTTCTATGATAGCCACCGCCTTTACGAAATGTAGGCATCCAAAGGATCACTTTCTTGTATTTCTGCAACGTTATTTTTTGTATTTCATCTGATTCACTTCCATCAAAAAAAACATCCTGTGCTGGATACCCAATAGTAACGATTCTCTTATCTGAATAATTCATGCCCCACTGATTTACCTGAATTGGTGCATATGCCTTGGATAGGGCCAAAAAGTAGTCCACATAGTCAGGGGCCTCAACCTTTCCTTTAACACTTTTAAGTCCACCTGCTCCATGGCCGCAACAAACCATAACTTGGTCACTACGCATTTTCCGAACATTTTCGCAATCATATGTAAAATACTTTGCGGTGCAAACGTAATATGCCTTTTTCAAACTCGGACCATATAACGGCACAGTTTCAACGTTTTTAGGCAACTGGACTTCTACTTTTTTACGAACAAGCCAAACAATTTTATATTTCTTATTATAGCCATTTTTTATCAAATAGTTGTAAAAAGCCCCACCATTACAATCAAAATCGTTATGACTTTCTATCATAATGACGTCATTTAAATTTTTGTGTTTTGTAAAAACGAACACAATTTTTTCCAATAAAAGTTCCAGTTTATAATCATAAAGGACTTTCATTGCTCGTTTTACACCATTTTCTTGTAAATACTTTATTGGATTCATATCTTACTTCCTCAATGCCGAAATCGCTTCAAGAATCTTGTTTTTAAAAATAATCGAAACACATACAATAGCAATCAACAGGCCATATCGAATCCATGTTTGGCTGTACGTTAAAGCCATAATTATCATTATAGCTATTACAATAGCTGACAAGGATACTATGAGTTTTACATCATACATGTTTTCCTCATTTCCTACTTCTTTCAAAGCCTTTTTATAAAAGATATAATGAAAAAATGCCAAACAGACATAGCATATCAATGTTGTATATCCCGCAGCATAATACCCATACATTTTGATGCCAAAATAATTCAGAACCAAATTCAGTACCGCACAGACGCACGTTGCTATCGCTATAAAACCAGTTTTTTGATAATAATATTCAATCGTGCTGAAAAGGGAATATAAAAATATAAAAAATACAGACGCTGCAACTGGCGGTATAACGTAAATTGCATCCATATACTTCTTTCCAGCAAATACCCGAATAACTTCAGGTGCAAAAGCCATTGTTACAACACACAATCCGGCCACAAGAATAACAAGTGGCCGCGTTGCTTTTTTTATTTTTCCTTTTTCATCAGAAGCAATTGATTTATAAACATATGGCGTCAGTGAACTATTGATAGCATTTGTTATCAGCACCATAACTGTGGATATGGTATATGCAACACTGTAATAGGCAGCTTGTGAATTTCCGATCATCCGACCTATCATAACTCGATCCGACTGGTTCAAAATATAGTTTGACAGATAGTGCGGAATCAACGGCAGATTAAACGCAATTGAATATTTCCAATATTCTTTACTGTAAAAACATTTTCCAGTAATAAAAATCAGTACAAAAATAATTCCTGAAAAAAAGGCCTTTATTCCAACATCGGAAAACACACGAGCTTCAACTTTATAGGATGCAGTTACAACAGCAATAACGCCCACAAGAATCGAAACAACGCTCATGGCCATTGTTAATGCAACGAACTTCTTATATTTATAATCAAAACGTTGCTGCGCAGACCAAAGTTCCAATGCTGGCATGAGCAAAAGCTCTATAAACATTGCACACATCAAAACAGGGGACAGATCAAATACTTTCGTCCAAAATGGGACGTTCAAAATATACAGGGCAAAAGCGAATACTGTAATGGTCGTCGTCAACCCAAGTTGTGCTGATGTAAAACGCCGTATGTCGTTCTTGTATAAGATAAGCCCTTTCTGATATCCACTAAGAAAAACATTCAACGAAGTAAATATAATCAGAATCGAATACCACGACTGAAAAACAGAAAATGTGCCATATTGCTCCTCCGTCATAATTCTGGTAAAAATCGGTGTTGACAGCAATGCGAGTCCTTTATTTATCACATTGCACACCGTATACCATAAGGATGCCTTTACTGGTAATGATAAGGCTCCATATTTTTCTTTTATGGTCGTAATATTCATCCGTATACTAATTGCTCCTTAATGATACTTATTCTGAAGTTCCATATTTTTATAATGTTCTTCACTTCTATATTTAAATGGAATAGCTGGATGTCCACCAGCAATTGCATATGGCGGAATGTCCTTACACACAACAGAGCCCGCCTGAATTATCGCTCCATCGCCAATTTTACACCCCCCCAGAATGATTACATTATTACCAAGCCAAACGCATTTTCCAATTTCAACATCTTTGTCAATAAATGTATCATCATACGGAATAGCATCGCCTTCATAATTATGGAATGATGTTATAATTTGACATCCTGGACCAGAGTGGAAATAGTCACCGATTTTTATAACGCCATTTCCCGACATACTCATGCCATTAAAGCAACAATGTTTTCCTAGATGCGTTTTATGTGTCACATATGATTTTCCTCCAACATAAACATTTTCCCCACATTCTGCTGCAACGCTTTTAATTCTCCATGGATAATATACTCTTGCAAACGCTGCCTTTGCTCTACTAATCAATCCCATTTTATCGTTTCCTTTCTTGTAAAAATTCAATTCTGCTACATTTTTCTTTTATTGATTTTTCTGTGCAAAGAAAAGGCACAGCGTGTATAATTGTCAAAACAACATACATATAACTGTACAATGTCGTACTATCGAAAATCATTACAAATAAGAGAGCAATTATAGACGAATTAACAAACACACGATATTTTACTTCCGGAATTTTCTTTGCAGGTTTAATAAATGCGAAGATCATTATCCAAAAGGAAATCGTTAGCATTACACCTCCATCAAGAAGATTTTGTAAAATTTGGTTATGGGCGTAGTTAAATCCTCCGCCAGACCACTCTGTCCAAAATGTATGTAGAAGTATTCCATCAATGCCATATCCGAATATTGGATGAACTTTAATATTCAAAAGAGCATCCTGCCAAACAAATCTTCTACCAGAAAAATCCAGCCCTGGAATGATAGTCCTATTTATCGCCGTAAGATAAACAACTACTATGTTCATAGCTATCATTCCAAACATATAGATTTCTGTTTTGAAGAAGAATACTCGGTAAAGTTTAAACTTATATACGATAAAGCCAATTATAATTATCAATGCCGAGAACACTGCTGAGTCAGCATCTGTTGTTAACATCGTAAATACCGTCAATAGAACTAAGCCACACATTTTAATTTTCTTATCTTTGTACGTCATATAGTACAGAACAGAAACGACTAATGCTGCCAGTCCATATTGTGAAACCATTTGAACATGTCCAAGAAAAATAATATGGCTATTTGGCACAAATGCAATTCGTGTTATTACAATATTTAAGGATAAATTCATTATAAAAACCGTGGCCAAAGTATCCAACAATTTTTGTGGGTGCTTTTTGATATTTTGTATCAAGAAGACGCAAAATATGGGGGTTGCAATCATCTGCTGTAGTCCACTTTGCATTCCTTTCTGAAGCACAATTGTAATAATAATTGCCATAAGGAAATACGCCGCAATCATCTTGCTATTAGAACTAACTCTTTTTGAATGTTTTATAATCTTTGGAATTTCAGTAATTGTAATCAACATTACTGCAGACCATACCAATAAGGTCATGATTAGATGATAAATTTCACTGTATTCTCCATAACCTCTCGGAAACAAAAATGCTATTTCAACAAATAAATAATATAGTGTTAATAGTGATATTTTCATTTTAATTAGCCCATCTTTAATCTCTGGCAGAATTGTTTGATCTTGCTTACATTTTCCTGTCCAATAATTCTAATGATTCTACGCTTTAGTCTTGTTTTATTTCCCATCCAAGAAGCACTGTAATGGTGGATTGAGATCGTATCCTCGCAGCGGAGTAACTTCATTCCCTCACCCGGTGCAATGGGATCTAAATACTTTGGTGGCAGCACAAGCGTTCTGCCAAGGTTGACGGGTTCATTCTCATTGTAAATGTATCCAAGTTCTTCCAAAACCGCATTGTTGAGATACGGACAAGCAAATTCTGTTTTTCTTTCTTCTGAAAATACGATTTCATCGTATTTTCTCAACATCTGTTGTACCACTGGATTAGATTTTGTGGCACCAAAACCTAATCCAGTGTTACATAGGTGTCCAGCTTGCTGGACACCTATGTAACACTGGTACTCCCGAAGGGAGTCCAGATTTTTTAAAAGTTCAATATCTGTATCTAAGTAGATTCCGCCGTTATCGCATACCACTTTCAATCTAGCATAGTCCGAAACGAAAGCCCATGCTTTTGCCTCGTATGCGGCTTTGGTAAATGGGTGGGCATTGACATCAAAATTGGATTCGTCCCAGCGTTTTATCTCATAATCCGGACACATCTTCTTCCATGACTCAATGCACCGCTTAACATCCGTCGGCAACGGATTTCCGCCAAACCAGCAGTAGTGAATAATTTTAGGAATCATCGCTTTTCTCCTTGTTTATCAGCTTTCCGACAAATTTCTTATTTTCTTTGCCGGAATTCCACCCCATATTTCGTGGGCAGGAATGTCATGGTTCACAACTGCTCCCGCAGCAATTATGGCTCCATCTCCAATAGAAACGCCTCTTAAAATCACCGCATTTGCGCCGATCCACACGTTTCTTCCAATATGCACAGGGGTACTTTCCAAACCATTTTCCACGCCGACTTTTCCAAGCCGATGGTCATGGTCAACGATCACAACATTGTTGGCAATGTTGCAAGCATCGCCAATCGTTATTTCTTCCGCACAGGTGATGGAACAATTATGGTTCATAAAAACCTTTTCACCAATTCTACACCGTGCTTTTTCGGTACATTTTATATAGCAGGGACCCGCACTCATCAAAAATGTTCCTACCTGTAAACTACTCTTCGGAAGAAGTTCAACGGTAAATTTCCCCTTAATTGAATTTATTGCACTCATTTCAATGTTCGTGCCATAACGGATATGCAACATCACATAAATCCATATAGATTTTGCCGTCAAGAACAATCTCTTACAGTTTTTCCCTACATAATCCCTTAATGAAGCAGAGGCGGTGCTCCAATTTTGTACCTGAGATCGTCTGTTCTTTTCCTTATGCACTTAGCGGGGACCCCCCCCAGATTTCATAAGGAGGAATATCCTTTGTAACAACCGCCCCTGCTGCTACAACAGCTCCATCGCCTATATTTACGCCTTGCAAAATCGTAGCACCCGTTCCAATCCAGCAATGGTGCCCTACATGAATGGGCTTAAAGTCTGCTGTAAAGTTCGGATCATCAATATCGTGGCTTCCTGTAATCATCTTCACATGGCTGGAAATATTAGTATCGTGGTCTACCGTAATACCACCACGCGCATCCAATTCTGCAAACCAGCCCACAGCAACACCGTCACCCAATTTCAGTCCCTGCGGCAGAAGAATTTCCACACGACGGCACGGGAATGTGTTTTTACCCATCTTTGCGCCAAGCATCTGATAAAACCATTTACGCAGATGGCGGCTCGGAATCTTATTCCAGATTGCATTGCCAAATAAAGTCACAGCGTAGTAAATACACTTAACCGGCTTGGACATTTGATTTCCTAAGCTTTTTGTATGCTCCATTTTATAGCCCCTCATAAAAAGCGATATATCTTTCGGACAATTTCTCAAAAGAGAATTCATCCTGATACCGTTTCATTGCTTGTATTCCCATACTCTCCCGCATTTCAGGATTTTCAATTAGCTCATTTATCTTTTCGGCCAGTTGCATCGGGTTGCGCGGTTCCACCAGATAGCCGTCTACGCCATCACGAATAATTTCCGGTGTTCCGTCTACTGCCGTTCCGATCACTGTTTTACCAACAGAATAGGCTTCAATCGGCGTAAGCGGAAGCCCTTCCCAAAGCGAACTCAGAACAACAAAATCCAGCTGGCTCATTACATTTTGAATATCATTCCTGTATCCAAGGAACAGAATCTTATTCTGCAGTTTCCTTTTTTCTATCTTTGCATGAAGCTGCTCTCTTTCTTCACCATCGCCCACGATAATAAACCGTGCCTCCGGGTGCGTTCTTGTTGTAATTTCAGCCGCTTCAATAAAATAGGTCATGCCCTTTTGTTCAGACAATCTTCCAATATTTCCAATCAGCACATTTTCTTTTGCGTGTTCCTTATAAAGCATTTCAACTGGAACAATTTTGCCGTCAAATGGCTTAACGGCATTATGGATAACACAAACCTGCTCTTTAGGAATTTCAAAATACTCTGTCAGGTTTTTCTTGACCATTTCTCCCACAGCAACAACTTTTGTATTTCGATATGCCAGTTGAGTCAATTTTTTCTTATCAGTAAATGTGTTGTGTGCATTCGCAACTTTTACGGCACTCTTTGGTGCAACAAGTTCCGCATAGAAAGCAGCCATCCGATGATGGGAATGGACAATGGTAATCTGTTCCTTATCTATAATGTTTTTTATTGAACGACAGCTTTTCAGCATATCCATCGGATTTTTGCTTGCAATGTCTGGGATCATATAGTGCTTGATTCCCATTTCTTGCAGCTTTTTCTCGTGGACACCGCCGGACGAGCATACAACAATTTTATTTACTTTATCCGATAGGATTTCACATAACTGCAGAACCACATTTTCTGTTCCGCCTAGGCCCATTGTGCGAACAATAAAGAGGATCTTTTGCTTTTCAAGTTCCATTATCGTTTCCTTAAAACGTTATTTATAGCACTTAAACTCAGCTGAAAAATCGGGTATGGAAGCATAATTATAAAGTTTACCAGCTTCACTCGCTTGTCCATCGTGTTTTTTGTATAGGGAAGCAGTTCTTTGCGGTAAAGTTCCTGTTCACTTCTTATCTGGCCGTTGTCTTTACTTTTATCCTCAGCAGAAAGTGCAAGCATATATTTTAGTTCCCATACTGCTTGAAAGTCTTTGTAAATTCTCAAATTTTCTTCTGTCTGCCTAATCAAATCAAACAACATAATCTTCTTACTGACTTCGATTGCCTGCTTATACTTTTGAGCATTCGCTAAATGTGATGCCCCTTGCGGATTTTCCCTATAATAATATAAGATACTTTTTGTTGCACAGCAGCTCTGTATTTTATTTAATACCGTGCTCATCGAATCACCTATACTTTTTAATCAGCCCAATGATTTTCACATCATCCACAAAATATCTCTTAAACATTCGCTTGGGTTCCTGCAAAAAGCGGTAGAACCATTCCAGCCCATGCTCGCTCATCCATCTTGGCGCACGGTTAACGTTTCCTGCAAGGAAATCGACGGTTGCACCCGCACAAACGGATACCTTAGCATCATACTTTGAGATGTTTTCGTAAATCCACTTCTCCTGTTTCGGGCAGCCAAAGCAGGCAATCAACAAATCCGGGTGAACCTCTGAAATCATTTGGTTGATCTTGTCCAATTCCTTTTCATCCTTTTCAAATCCAAACGGCGGTGCATATGTTCCCACAATCTGGATTCCCGGCAGCTTTTCTTCTAGTTTTCGCTTTGCCTGTTCCGCGATGCCATCTTTTCCGCCAATGATAAAAATCGAATATCCTTTTTTGGTTGCAACATCACAAAGGAGTGGAACAAGATCAGACCCGGAAATCTTCGCTTTCAGCGGCTTCCCATGCAATTTTGAAATCCAAACAAGCGGCTTTCCATCTACAAGTACCATATCTGCGTTGTCAACCACCTGTTTGAGATATGGGTCATTTTCGATTTTCATCACCACATCGACATTGATTGCAACAACATAGGATTTCTTGTTGTCCGCAATCATCTGTTCAATGGCCGCAATTGTTTCGGGCATCGTTAAATTATTGATATAGGTGTTTAGCAACGCCTGCTTTTCCATTTCAACCGTTCTCCCCAAAAAATCTCTCTTCCAACATCAGACACAAGCAATGATACACAGGAAGGTGTAGTTCCTGAATCATATACGTTTCTGTCTGCGGAACCTTGATACAAATATCGCTCATTTGTTCCAGTTTGCCGCTTTTGGCTCCTGTAAGCCCGATAACCTTCATACCTTTTGCATGAGCCGTCGTTGCAGCATAAAGCACATTTTTACTGTTTCCGCTTGTGGAAATTCCCAGAAACACATCTCCTGCCTTGCCATAGCCATTGACTTGCTGTGCAAAGCAAAGCAACGGTTCACAATCGTTCATGTATGCGGTCGAAAGAGCCGGATGCCCATCCAAAGCAATGGCCGGAAGTGCCCCCTGCAGATTTTCTGCCAAAATCGAACCAAGTTCTTGATTTTCCGCAACCAGCTTTTCTGCGAAATCCGCGTCAGGCTTACGAGGTAGCTTAAAGCCCTTCATCAGTTCTCCTACAATATGCTCCGCATCCGCAGCAGAACCACCATTTCCGGCAACCAACAGCTTTCCGCCGTGTGCATAGCAGTTTTCCAAAATCTGATATGCGTTGAAAACCTCATTTTCTATAGCTTTTAATCCTGGATATCTTTCAACAAGTAATTTAATCTGTTTGTTCTTCATTCTTTCCTCACAGTTTCTTAATCGTCGCTGGAACCCCCAACGCAAGTGAGTTCGCTGGTACACTGTGTGTAACAACTGCATTTGCTCCGATAATGGAATTATCTCCAATTGAGATAGCTCCTAAAATTACAGCTCCTGCTCCTATCATCACATTATTACCAATGCGGGGAGCTTCCCCCAAGCAGTTAGCTTTTGACCATTTGCTTCCAATTGTTACACTTTGAAAAATTTTACAATTTTTTCCTATAACAGCTTTCGGATGTACCACACATCCAATCCCTCTATGATAGAAAATCGTTCCATCGCCAATTTCGGCATCAATGGATACCGAACAGGCGCAAATCAAATGATTCATCAATTCAAGCAGTCTTGAAATTTTGCGTGGTACCCCCCCCCCATTTTTGACAGGCGATTTCCAAGCCTCCATAATTTATTCATTCATTTTTCTCCTTACACCAAGGAATGTGTAAATTCAGCTAATGAAGTGACTCTCACGGTCTGTCCATAACTTTCATTACCGTTGCTCAAAAGCACAGTCTTACACCCAGCATTGATTCCAGCCTGGATATCATTTTCGCCATCGCCCACCATCCACGACCTAGAAAGGTCAATGTTGAAATCCGCTGCTGCCTTTAACAGCATTCCGGGCTTAGGTTTACGACAGTCGCAGTCAATTTTTAGTTCTGGACGCTCACCCTCGTATCCCTTATGTGGATGATGCGGACAATAATAGATTGCATCCAGATAGGCTCCTTCTTTTCCAAGAAGTGTTTCCATCTTATTATGAATTTCTTCCAACTCTTCAAAGGAAACTTCCCCACGGGCAATAACAGGCTGATTTGTCACAACAATAGCAAGATAGCCGGATTCATTGATTTTACGAATTGCTTCAGCAACACCGTCAATCAATTCAAAGTCATCTATATTTCTAAGGAACCCAACATATTTATTGATCGTTCCATCCCTGTCAAGGAAGATTGCTTTTTGCTTGTTTTTCAGATTTTTAGCCGAAATTCTGCCTTCTTCGCAGTCTTTACAAACGGAATGATAGCGTTCCGGTGTTCCCATGTCTTTAATATACTCCGGGCTGTCATAGCAGAACATTTTTCCTGTTCCAGCCAATGGTTTTAACAACTGACGATCCAAATCGACCTTTACAGGCTTACCATCCACGCCAACCTTACCTACCGAATCGGCATTTATACCGACAAGTTCCAGCACTTTAGGATTGATAACATGTAAGCCTGCATTCACTCGGTTCTTATAATATGTAGGTCGTTCATCTTCCTTTGTCAGCCATTTTTCAACCAACCCATTTTTATTTGCAATAATCAATCCGCTGTCATAGGGGTGGCTGTTTGGGTGCGTAAAAAGCGTAACCAATCCGCCATGCTTCCGGTGAAAAGCAACAAAACGATTGAAATCCACATCAAACATCGCGTCTGCATTTAACAGAAGAAAATCTGATGTCAGCTTATCTTTAATTTTGAACAGTGCCCCCGCATTGCCGAGAGGCTCTTCTTCAAAATAGTAGTCAATATGTACGCCAAACGGCTCGCCCGTTACCGGAGAGTTTCCAGAGCCATCACCAAAGTAATCCATGATAATATTTCCCAGATGGCTTACCGTTAGAATAATGTCATCAAATCCTTGATTCTTCAGACACTCGATCTCTCGTTCCAGAACGGGGATGCCTTCAACTTTTATCATGGGTTTTGGAATATCACTTGCTACGGAGGAAATGCGAGTTCCCTTTCCTCCGGCCATAATCACAACTTTCATACGCTTAATCCTTTGGCACATAGTCTTCCGGTGTGTAATGTATTACCCGTGTGCCGCTATCTTCAAACTGAAACGGAATATACAAGAGATCACGCATTGCCCAGCGAACAGCATCCTGTCGTTCCGGCTGCACATAGAACACAAGGAAACCGCCGCCGCCAGCACCAAGAAGTTTTCCACCCAACGCCCCTGCTGCAATACCTTTGGCATAGAGTTCATCAATGCTGTTAGTCGAAACTGCTGAACCCGTCTGGCGTTTCAATTTCCATGTATGGTCTAGCATTCTGCCAAAATCATCTAAATCCTGTTCCTTGTTTACCAGCACCTTCTCTGCTTCATCAACTAACGCCAGCATTTCTTTCAGTTGTGCCGTTTTATCTACTTTTCCTGCGGCGTTTGCCTTCTGGACATCTGAGGAAAACCGAGTGAATCCAGTAAAGAACATCATCAGGTTTTTGTTCAGTTGCTTCTTTCGCTCCGGGGCAATAATCACTGGCAGCACTTCATATCCGTCTGCATTGAAATTGATACGGTTAAAGCCGCCAAAGGATGCTGCGATCTGATCCTGCCAACCGCCCGCTTCCTGACACAGATTCCGTTCAAGATAAATCGCTTCATCTGCCAGTTTTTTCTTATCAGCATATTTCCCTTTCAGCGCATAAAAAGCATTCAACATTCCAACTGCGAAGGAACTTGAAGTACCAAGACCAGAGCGCGCCGGAAGGTCTGCCTCATATGTAAGCCGAATTTCGTGCATATCCAACATCTTCATTGCGTTACGAATTGCAGGATGCTGAATATCTTCAATGCAGGTCACGCGCTCCGTTTTTGAATAGGATAATTCCGTGGAATAGTCAAAAAAGCGTGGCAGATGACGTACATTTACATAGCAATATTTATCAAACGTTGTAGAGAGAACTGCTCCGCCATTCTCTCTAAAAAAACTTTCCATGTCTGTTCCGCCACCAAAGAAAGACATGCGAAACGGTGTTTGTGTAATAATCATAATAATTCCCCTTGCCTACATCACAATTTCTTGTTGAATCCCCTGCTTACTTCATTGCACGACAACAAGCCTGTATACAGATTGCAGTAGCAATCTATACGCAGGCTCGCCTTCGTACCTCCTTATTCTGTTTTCTGCTCTATCAGCTTTCGCTGTGGTGGGTTAAGTATAGAGCGCAACCAGAAGCCATTAGCGCCTAAAATCACGCTGGCTGTAACGCACCATGACAGGCAGAAACAGGTTGAGGTGAAAAGGTCAAGCCGCGTAAACCCGCATGAAATCAGGCTTTTCTCTGGTTGCCCATATTATTTCACACTCCCCTTTAGCTGTAACAACATCCAATTCTCATACATTTGATTTTGGGGTTATTCCAACCAATACAAATAGCGGATAGGTTCTCACACCTGTCCGCTGGCTGTCACCCCACCCTCATGGTCGAGATTTCTTCCTGTGCGGCATTTCTGCCACTCAGAAAGATCATTCGTTCATTCTTCGGGTAAGAAAATATGAACTTCGGGTTGCGGAGCCTTTCGTTCTCTGCCGTACCCTTGTCCCTATTATGACAGCCGCGTATTATTACCGCAGCACCAAATACCGCAATTCTAAGATTTCTCTCCATCTCGTCTCTCCAACCGCTTCTCTCCGTATACTGTTATTTTTACTCCCCATGTCCCAGCAGGCACACCTTAAACGTCTTAAAAATAATTTTCCAATCCACCCAGAAGCTGCGCTCCTTGACATATTTCACGTCCAAATCCATCCACTCCTCAAAGGAGAGGTCGTTGCGGTGCGGAGCAATCTGCCAATAGCAGCTCAGGCCGGGGGTCACATACAGACGCTGCTTTTCGTAGTCGCCGTACTGTTCCACCTCGCGGGGAAGTGCAGGGCGGGGGCCAACAATGCTCATATCGCCTTTCAGGATGTTCCACAGCTGCGGCAGTTCATCAATGCTGGTCTTGCGGATAAATTTACCCACACGAGTAATGCGCGGATCATCCTTGATTTTGAAAACCGGGCCATCCATCTCGTTCTGATCCAGCAGATCATCCAACTTTGCCTCTGCGTTGGGGCACATAGATCGGAACTTATAGAACTTGAAGGGTTTTCCGTTGCGGCCAATACGCTCCTGCGAGAAGATCGGACCCGCGGATGGGTCATCCACCACAATAGCAATTGCTGTAATCAACATAACAGGTGACAGCACTACCAGCGCCACCGACGACAGAACAATATCCTGCGCACGGCGGACAAACCAGTACAGCCGATGGGCGTGCAGATTCTCTTTTCGGTCAATTTCAACTTTCTTCTCAATTCCAGTCGTATTCGTAGCCATTTTTCCTCACATAAATCCTTGTCTACACGTTTCTTATCGTTATTCGTTTTAAAGTAATCCCTTTAGCTCACACCGTTCCCGCAAGCACCTTCCTTTTAGATAGCAGTTCCTCTTTTCCCAAGACGTACAGACCGTTTACCTCCTGATTTCCAGGTAAACAAAAGCCCTCGGACGACGGTTTCGCCAAAGGTCATTTCAAATGCAATGTGACCGCAACAAGAACCAGAATATCACACTGCAGCTCAAGCTCCACACGCACAGTACTATCGGAGTGCAAATTTTTACACTTTTGCAAAACCCTAACAAGCCCACTTCATTTTCACCTTTGCGCATCACGCCAGCAAGGTAAACAGCAGTGAGCTTTTCATTGTGGTCTATCATTTGGTTTTCCGCATGATTTATCATATTATTGTTCGCAAACAGACACAAGACCACATGATTCACCTCCTTACCCGCAATCAAGGCGTATCTCCCATCCCAAAACGGAGGATAGCAGTTCTTCCACGTGGCCGTCTGAATTCTCTTATTATTCTATCATGGTTATATCTGGGAATCAATAGAAATCCGAGGAATTGCATCCATCTATGTTTTAGAAAAAATTTCGACTCAACCTAATCTTTTCCACACATTGCCCAGTTTCGCCTGAAAATCCCAGATGAAATCACTGGCAGAAAAATGTGTGGTCATATAGTTGTCTATAGCGCTGGATAGCACGGTCAGGTGAGATAGCAGTTTCAATGCAATGACAACCGCTAAATAGAGCATCACTTCGCACTAAAAAACTGGTTTATACCGTTGCATTGGTCATGTGTTCAGACTAGACGTATCGCATTACACTATATAATTTTTACTCTCTCCCCCGATTCCCCAATTATATATATGTATAATTAACCATCAATGCAGCGCACCACCTGGTTTGTGCTCTTTTGCATAGGTCAGGCTATTTTTTCGCGCTAAAAAGCCCCTGCCGATCACATTTCTGTGAAAGACAGAGGCCTTCTGCTGCTAGATTCAATTCAGTCTGGGGAGATGGAACAACTATCTCATTCTACCGGATCAGTGTCCCCTTCCAGATTTTTAACCTCCCCCGGTGTGTCTGACGCGCTGAGCGTCTGTTCTTGCTCCATGCGACGGCGCACAGCTTCCACCACATAGGCGGTCGCACTTTCTCCAGCTTGTTCTGCTGCCGCTTCAATCGCTTTTTTGCTCTGTGGACTATCGATTCTCAAATTCAACACGAGCCGTTCATAGGTTTTTGCGTTGTACTTTGACCGGCTGGCTGTACTTGTTTTTCCGCCCATTCCAACACCAACTTTCTTTTGACTTCTAAAGGTATTATATCACATTCTCTTGTATTTGCATACTATCCCCAGTATGCATTTTGCACAGATATTTGTGCTATTCTTTGGTGATCATTCCATCTTGCATACTGTGCACAGTATGTGTATACTCATACCATCGGGAACACCGGTTCTCACATCCGACCATTCACCAACGATTTGAAGAGAGGTACACACATGAGCATCAACGTTTTACTGACCCTTGTCGAGCAGTACAAGGAGGCCGCCCAACTGATCGAGGCCGCACAGGCTGAGCAGGAACAGCTGAAGATCCAGATCCGCGAGGCACTGGCTGAGCGCTCCACCAACTATCTGGAAGTAGGCTGCCACAAAGTCCGCCTGTCTGATTTCTCCAGCACCCGACTGGACAGCAAAGCCATCAAGGCTGTGGCTCCTGACCTGTATGACCAGTACAGCAAAACGGTCACCGGCACCCGCCTGAGCATCACCTGAAAAGAAAAGCCCCATACAGCGCCCACTGTCCAAAGTTCGCACTGTACAGAGCCCAACACACCCGCCGGGGCGGGCTACACCAATATTATACCTGTCCCGGCCTTTTTTATCAAGAGAAAGGTTCGAAAAATCATGAAACAGACTGTCAAAACCTCCCGTGCTGCTGGTCAGCTGGAAAAGATGTTCCGCGAGCTCAACAAGCACTACTTCGCAGGCAAGCTGCCCGAACCCATCATCAGCCTGAAAAAGACCCCGTCCGCCTATGGTCACATCACCTGTTCCAAAGTCTGGCAGGCAGGCGGCGAGAACAAGTACGAGATCAATATTTCGTCGGCTACCCTTGACCGTCCTATTGAAGAGACCGCTTCCACCCTGCTGCATGAGATGGTGCACGAATACTGCATGGAGACCGGCATCAAGGACACCAGCAACAACGGAGTCTACCACAACAGGCGCTTTAAGGAGCAGGCAGAGACACACGGCTTGACCGTCGACCACCACGAAAAGTATGGCTGGACCATCACGAGTCCGTCCGAAGAGCTACTGGACTTCATCATCTTCCAGGGCTGGCAGGACATCCAGATGGGCGAGCGGCTGGCATGGTCGGATATGGCAGGCACCGGAGCAGGCAGCAAGGCACCCGGCAGCAGTCAGACTGGAGCACCGAGACCTCCCAAAGCCAAGAGCAGTACCCGGCGGTGGGTATGTCCCAAGTGCGGTACCATCATCCGGAGCACCAAGGAAGTGCGGGTCATCTGCGTGGACTGCATGCTCCATTAGGCGGGAGACACTATACAAGTCCAGACCATTTTTCAGCTGCATCTGTGCGAAGGTGTGGCGGCAGGTATGAGGGCTGACCCGCACCGAGGACGAGACTCCCACCTCTTTTGCGGCATGCTTCAATATCCGTGCTACGGCCTCATCGGTCATTGGCTTACCGTTTTTGCTGGGGAAGAGATTCTTGTAGCGAGTAGGGTGCTCCTTCAGGTAACCATCCCGGAGTGTGCAATACTTAACGAGCTGCTTGGAGAGTGCGGGCGATTTGGGCACGACCCGTTCCTTGCTGCCCTTGCCGTGCTTGACCAGAATATAGTCCTGCTTGATATCCTCCGGCTCCATCAGGATCATTTCGTTGCAGCGCATCCCGGTATCGAACAGCAGCATGATAATGGTCTTGTTCCGTACCTCCAGAAAGTCCTTGCCGTCGTAGAACTGGATCATCCGCTTCATCTCAGCCACTGTAAAGGTATCGATGATCGTCCGGGGTTGGCGGAGGCACTTTACCTTTTTGGCCGGATTGTCCCGCTCCTCCAGATAGCCCTCATTGACCAGATAGTTGAACCATGTGCGCCACACCTTGAGCAGGTCGTTGATATAGCGGGACGTGCTGCCTGCGTCCTGCTTCTCCTTCATCAGGTCCCGGATGTGGCGGGGACGGACGTCTTCCAGCTCGGTGATCTGCTTCAGCTCCAGATATTCCAGCAAAAACCGGGTCGCAGCCTTATAATTGCGCACAGAGCCTTTAGCCAGATGGCGGCATTCACAGTCATAGATAAATTCATCGCGGAGATCCTTCAAACACATAAAAAAACACCCTTTCCTTCATGGCAGACCACAAAAGAAAGGGTGAAAAATCGCTAGATATGGTTGTCGTACCAAATCAGGCTTGTTCGTAGTTGAACAAAACAAACTCCGGTCGACAAATCATCCAATTTTTAACGCAGCTGCGTGATTAGCAGTTCTCAGCGAAGTACTTAATGGTACGGACCATCTGAGAGGTGTAGGAGTTCTCGTTGTCGTACCAGGACACGACCTGAACCTGATAGGTGTCGTCGTCGATCTTAGCGACCATGGTCTGGGTAGCGTCGAACAGAGAGCCGTAACGCATGCCGATGACGTCAGAAGAGACGATCTGATCCTCGTTGTAGCCGAAGGACTCAGAAGAAGCAGCCTTCATTGCAGCGTTGATGGACTCCTTGGTGATGTCCTTGCCCTTGACGACAGCAACCAGGATGGTGGTAGAGCCGGTGGGAACAGGCACACGCTGAGCAGAGCCGATCAGCTTGCCGTTCAGCTCAGGGATGACCAGGCCGATGGCCTTGGCAGCACCGGTGCTGTTGGGGACGATGTTCTGTGCGCCAGCACGTGCACGGCGCAGGTCGCCCTTGCGCTGAGGACCATCCAGGATCATCTGGTCGCCGGTGTAAGCATGAACAGTGGTCATGATGCCGGAAACGATGGGATAGGTCTTGTTCAGGGTGTCGGCCATGGGAGCCAGGCAGTTGGTGGTGCAGGAAGCAGCGGAGATGACCTGATCCTCAGCGGACAGGGTCTTCTCGTTGACGGAGAAGACGATGGTCTTCAGGTCGTTGCCTGCGGGAGCAGAGATGACGACCTTCTTTGCGCCAGCCTGGATGTGAGCCATGCTCTTCTCCTTGCTGGTGTAGAAGCCGGTGCACTCCAGAACGACATCAACATTCAGCTCGCCCCAGGGAGCATCCTTTGCGTCCTTAACGGCATAGATCTTGATCTCCTTGCCGTCGACGATGATGGAATCCTCGGTAGCCTCGACGGTGTGCTTGCCTTCGCCGATCTTGCCGCAGAAGGAACCCTGAGCAGTGTCGTACTTCAGCAGGTGAGCCAGCATCTTGGGGCTGGTCAGGTCGTTGATTGCGACGACCTCGTAACCCTCAGCATCAAACATCTGACGGAAAGCCAGACGGCCAATACGACCAAAACCATTGATAGCAACTCTAACAGCCATGTTAATAATACCTCCTAAATGTTCTTACCCTTTTCATCGGATAATCTCACGGTGTCTTTATTGTAGTCCAAAACGCGAAAAGTTTCAAGTGTCTGCTAAAAAATTAACAACTTGTTTGTTCACTTTTTGGCTTTTGTATGATTTTTGCCCCTTATCTGGGCCGGTTTTCAGCAATTCAGCCAACAGAGTGCTGGCCTTTACTTCTTTCTGGCCGCAGGCCCTGTGGTGCGCACAGTGCAGAACACGCCCAGCGTCCCAAGGCAGGCCATGCCCAGACCAAAAAAGATGGAGGGCAGCGCCGTGAGGACGAACTGTGAGGGCATCGCCAGCGTCAGGGTCTGGGGCAGCTCCCAGCAGAATCCGAGGACAAAGGCTGCCAGACCGGAGGCGCACAGGGCTTTTCCATCCGACGTTTCGGGCAGCCAGAGCGCCCGCACCAGACTGGACAGAAAGACGAGCATCCCCAGCAGCACCCAGACCTGCGCCGTGGGTGAAACGCGGTGCCAGCTGGAGCTGTTCTCCATGAAGCGGCTCAGAACGCACCAGTAGAACACCAGTGTGCCCCAGATGCCGGAGGCCATGCTCTTTGTGGGCGGCTGCCAGTCCTTCCGCAGCCAGCTCTTCGCCAGCCGGGCCAGCCACTGGCCACACAGAATTTCCAGTATCGCGCGAACAAACGAGCCTGCGCCAGTCATTCCAACGGCGAAGCGCAAAAATCCTGCGGCAGTAAAGAATGCCCCTGCCATCGCCGTGACGATGCCGGACGGTTTGCAGTGGTCCTGCAAGTTCTTCGGCTCACAGGCCAGTTTCCGGCCCGCAAACAGGCTCACCAGCACCGCGATGCCCAGCGCAGCATACCGCAGCCAGACCGAACCGGCGATGCACAGGCCGCTTTCCAGGTCGGTCCAGAAGCCCAGATCCAGGCCTCGGCCAAGGGCCAGTGCCGTTCCTACAACAAAAACAAGTGTGAGTAATGGATTCATCAGCGTTCCTCGATCGGTTTATATTTCTGGCGTACGCCCAGATACTTGTAGGCGGGCCGGATGATACGGTTGGCGAAGATGACCTCCTCCACGCGGTGGGCGCACCAGCCCGGCACACGGGCAATGGCAAACAGCGGGGTGTAGATGTCCTCGGAGATGCCCAGCATGTTGTAGATCAGCCCGCTGAACAGGTCCACGTTGGCGCAGACGGGCTTCGTGCTGCCCTTTTCCTCAGCGAAGATGCCGGGGGCCAGCCGCTCGATGCTGCACAGCATGTTGTACTCTTCCTCAAAGCCTTTCTCGTAGGCCAGGTGTCTGGCGCGGTTCTTCAGGATGACCTCGCGGGGGTCGCTCATGGTATAGACCGCGTGGCCCATGCCGTAGATGAGGCCGGAGCCGTCGCCCGCCTGCTTACGGAGGATGCGGCGGAGATACTCGCGGACCTCGTCGTCATCGTCGGGGTGCTCGACATGCTTCAGGATATCCTGCAGCTGACGGTTGACCATCAGGTTCGCGCCGCCATGCTTGGGGCCTTTCAGTGCGCCGATGGCCGCTGCGATGGCCGAATAGGTGTCGGTGCCCGAAGAGGACAGCACACGGGTGGTGAAGGTGGAGCAGTTGCCGCCGCCGTGGTCCGCGTGGACCAGCAGACACATATCCAGCAGCTTGGCCTCCTCGTGGGTGAACTTCTGGTCCGGGCGGTAGGTGCTGAGGATGTGCTCCGCCGTACTCTGGCCGGGCTTGGGCAGATGGAAGAACATGCTCTGCTTATCGTAATAGCGGCGCTTCATCTGGTAGGCGTTGACCATCATGGTGGGCATGCTTGCAATGAGGTTGATGCTCTGGTTCAGGATGTTCTCCAGGCTCAGGTCCTCGGCGTGCTCATCGTAGGAATACAGCCCCAGCACACAGCGCTGCATCTTGTTCATCACGTTGGGCGAAGGCGCGTTCATGGTGTCCATGAAGCCATCGGGCAGTGCGCGGTGCTCGGCCAGCAGCGCACAGAAATCGTCCAGCTGGGTCTGGGTGGGCAGACTGCCGAACAGCAGCAGCCAGATGACCTCCTCAAAAACGAAGCGGTCGTTGCGGTAGGCTTCTTCCACGATCTCCTCGATGTTGACACCGCGGTAGATCAGCTTGCCGGGGATGGGGATGACATGCCCCTCCTGGTCCTTTTTGTAGCCGACGACGTCGCAGACGTTGGTCAGGCCTGCCAGCACACCGGTGCCATCCGGATTGCGCAGGCCGCGCTTGACCCCCAGCCGCTCACTGGTCTCCGGGTCGATGTAGTTGTTGGCAATGTACTCCTCGCAGAGTGTCTGCATCGTCTGCGGGTCCAGCGTTGCCACTTCTGCATGTTGATAGTTCATGCGCAGATTCCCCTTTCTGTTTCGAATTTCTTATACCTTTCCCTGCCATCCGCGCTGATGGCACATGTCTATCATAGCGCTTTTGTGAAATAAATTCAAGAAGAAGATGAAATCTGCGCTTTTTCTCCGCGTGTTCCTGCTACACTGGCCCAAACGAAACTGCCTGTCCGGGAGGGGCTGCTATGAAACGTTCCTTTTTTCTGCTCTGTGTCGTGCTGTTCGTGCTGGGCAGTCTGCTGCCGCTGGCCGGATACCGGCTGGCCAAAACCGTGCTGGGGCCTTCGGCGCCAGCGTCGTCCGCCGCGGCCCCGGAACCGGAAACGCCCGATGCCGCCTCTCTGCCGCCCTCCGACCGGGACAGCGAGACCTTCCTCATCGCCGACCAGAGCGATGGCGCGGTCGTGTCGGTGCCCCGCCGGGACTACCTCATCGGGGCCGTGGCGGCGGAAATGCCCATCACCTGGCCGGACGAGGCGCTGAAAGCCCAGGCCATCGCGGCCCACAGCTACGTGCTCTACTGCCGGGACCACGCACAGGACCCCGCCGCAGGCTGGCTCACCGCCGACCCGGCCCGGCGGCAGGGCTATCTGACCGATGCCGTCCTCCGCAGCTATTGGGGCACGGCCTATGAGGCCAACTACGCCCGGCTCTCGGCTCTGGTGGATTCGGTCCTGACGCAGGTGCTCTACTATGAGAATGCCCCCGCCGGGACCAGCTATTTCGCCATCTCCAACGGGCAGACCGAAGCCAGCGAGAACGTCTGGGGCACCGCCGTCCCCTATCTCGTCCCGGTGGACAGCAGCACCGACCAGAACGCCGACAACTACATCTACACCGTCTCGTTTTCTGCCGCACAGCTGCAGCAGCTTCTGACCGGGCTGGGCCTCGCGCCCGACCTCTCCGCACCGGAGGGCTGGTTCGGGGATGCCGCCCTCACCCCCTCCGGCTATGTAGCCTCCCTGCCCGTCTGCGGCCAGACCGTGACCGGCCCGGCGCTGCGGAAGGCGCTGGGCCTGCGGAGCGCCTGCTTCACGGTGCAGTATCAGAACGGCAGCTTTTTCTTCACCACCAGAGGCTACGGCCACGGGGTCGGGATGAGCCAGTGGGGAGCCAGAGCGCTGGCCGAGCAGGGGCAGACGGCTTCGCAGATCCTCGCCCACTACTTCCCCGGCACCCAGCTGCGGCAGTGAGCCGCGCGGTGCCGACAAAAAAACCGCCGTGTGCATCTGATCTGCACCCGGCGGTTTTTCGGTATCTTTTACTGGAACAGACTGTCCAGCCAGCTCAACACGCTGCTCTGGGTCGTCGTCTCCGTTGTGGGGGTCTGTTCCACCACGGTGGTCTCGGTGGCCGTCTCCGCAGCCGTCTCTTCGGCCACGACTGCGGCCTCCAGCTCTTCCAGACCGACGCCGTCGTCGTTGGCGTCGGAAGTGATGTACCAGTAGCAGGACGCCCCAGCGATCGAGATGCTGGCGCTGGACAGCGGCACGCGGCCCGCAGAGACGCCATTCGCCGGGTCTGAGCAGTAGAAGACGCCGTCTGTGTAGTCGGTCAGCAGCACCGCGTGGGGCTGGCTGCGGTCATACAGGACGATGCCCTCCGGGTGCTCCTGTAAGATCCGGATGAGGGCTTCGGTCTTGGCCGCCTTGCCGGAAGGAAGGGTGGCGTAGCCAACGTGCATCGCATTGTATGTAAAACTGTGGGACAGACCGCCGGCCCACGCCGTGCTCTTGATGCTGTTCTCGGTCACATCGACCCAGCCGTCCAGACCATCGAGGTAAGCGCGGCGACGCAGCATCATCGCGGCCGAAGCCAGCGTGCAGGTGCCGCCCCGGCTCTGCTTGAAGTAGAACCCGGCGTCAACGTTTAAGTCCACGGCCAGAGCCGCAGGCAGAAGCGTCATCATCAGCGCCAGCGTCATGAGCAGCGCCGACAGTTTTTTCCATGCGTGATGCGGTGCAGTTTCCACGTTGTTCCATCTCCCTTGAATCGCGTCGTTATTCACTGCCGTAAAGTATACCAGTTTGTTACTCTTTTGTAAACAGTTGCTCGGCTTTTTTCTCATATTTTACACGCTTTGGTCACAATTCAGGAGCAGATTGCACAAAAGGCACTTTTGTCTGTTGTGGTTTTCGTACAAAAGTCTGTTGGTTCTCTCCGTTTTCTTTTTGTGCAGATTATGGTATACTTTCAAGCAGGACCAACGAAACCGAAACTTTGCAGGAGCAGGTAGATATGAAAGCAACCATCGTCATCCCCAACATCAACGGCAAGGGCTGGCTCAGGGACTCCATCGAGTCCATCTATGCCCAGACCGAACAGGATTTTGAACTCATCGTCGTGGACAACGGCTCCACCGACGAAAGTCTGGAGCAGGCCCGCAGCTATTGCACCCGCCCGAACTTCACCCTCATCGAGAACGGCCGCAACACCGGCTTCTCCCATGCGGTCAATCAGGGCATCGCCCGCGCCAAGAGCGAGTTCGTGGTGCTCTTCAACAACGACGCCTTCGCTGAGCCGCAGTGGCTGGCGGAGCTCATCCGCACCGCCGAGACCGACCCCCGGATCTTCGCCGTGCAGAGCCTGATGATCCGCCACTTCGACCGCGAACTGGCCGACGACGCCGGGGATTACGTCACCTGGATGGGCTTTGCCTGTAAGACCGGCGACGGCCGCCGGGCCAGCCGCTATACCAAAACGAAGCGCATCTTCTCGGCCTGCGGCGGCGCATCGCTCTACCGCAAGAGTATCCTGGACGAGATCGGCGGTTTCGACGAAAACTTCTTCGCCTACTTTGAGGACGTGGACCTCAGCTGGCGCGCCAACAACGCAGGCTATCAAAATGTGCTCTGCCCTGCGGCCAAATGCTACCACATCTGCGGCGCCAGCACCGGTGCCGTCAAGTACAACGCCTTCAAGAGCCAGCAGAGCGGCCGCAACAGCATCCTGCTCCCGCTCAAGAACGAGCCGCTGCTCATGCTCCTGCTCAACTTCATCCCGCTGGCGCTGGGCTACCTGCTCAAGTGCTACAAATTCCACAAGCAGGGCTTTGGTGAGGCCTGGGACAAAGGGATGCACGAGGCCTTTGCCCTGCTCCGCTCCGGCCAGCTCGGTAAGCGCCCCTTCCGCCTGAAAGACCTGCCCAACTACATCCTGATGGAACTGTGGATGATCTGGAACATGGTGCCGTATCTGTGGTATCGGCTGGTCATCGTCCGGTTCGACCTGAAATAAATTTGATACAAAAAAGCACCGGAACCTTCCGTATCCTTTGGATCCGTGGAAAGCTCCGATGCCCTTTTTCAGTTCTGCGTTTATAGCACTCCAAATCCATCGTCAATATCTTCCCAGAAAACGCCAAAGTATAAGAAACTGAGCAGAAAAAGAAAAGCAGCCCAAAACCTTTCGATTTCGAGCTGCTTGCAATGCCGGTGGTGGGGGTCTCCCGCGCACTGAGCAACAGCCCGCAGGGCTGATTGCTCCCCTGCTGTGCAGGGTCGTGCTGTTCGATCCGCTCACACGCCGCAGATAAAAAGAAAGCCCCCCAGACAAGCTGGAGGGCTTCCTTTTTATGCCGGTGGTGGGGGTCGAACCCACACGTGTTATTAGCACAAGGGATTTTGAGTTTTTACCCTCATCTTCCATCTGGTGTCATCCAGTGATATCTAGTGATATCTGGTTCCCACTGTGCAAAGGAAAAATTCACGCCTCAACGAACAATAATTTGAAATATCTACGATTTTTTCGATACGTTTTCCCTCTACTCTGTTTTTTCGGTTTGGACCGCCCAAATGGAAATTGGAGGGATGTTC
>OGFK01000451.1_pt1 | contig 36673 bp, 47 predicted proteins | sample 1570931 | NCBI WGS metagenome assembly OGFK01 (sample SAMEA2581935, study PRJEB24529) | metagenome | biome: Human gut stool | place: China | collected 2011
GGTGAAATTAATCTGACGATCCCACGGGACCGGTTAAACAAGTTTCAAAACGCCCTCTTCCCTCCTTACATGCGTCGGAACTGATGGACTGGAGGAAATGGTCATCAAGATGTACTCCAAGGGCGTCACAACTCGTGAAATCGCTGATATGGTCGAGAGAATGTACGGCCACTACTACTCACCAACCACGGTTTCAAACATCACTAAGCGGACGGAACACCTGGTTGAAGAGTTCCACGAGCGCAAATTCAAGTACTCACAGTACGTCTGTGTGTTCCTCGATGCTACTTACATTCCGTTACGCCGTGGTACCGTTGAACGAGAAGCCGTTAACGTAGCGATCGGAATTCGAAGTGACGGCGGTAAAGCAGTTCTTGACTACAGTATCGCACCGACCGAGAACGGAGCCGCTTGGTCTGAACTACTCCAGGGATTACGCGCACGGGGGATTAAAGGTATTCAGTTGTTCATCGTCGACGGTTTAGTTGGACTTCAATCTGCGATTGAGGCTAACTACCCGCAGGCGAAGTTTCAACGGTGCTGGGTCCACGCAGAGCGCAACCTTTTAGGATACGTTCGCAAAAACGATCGCAGGGAGATTATCACCGACTTTAAGGCCATTCGGCAAGCAGAGAACCTACAAGCCGCCAAAGAACGACTGGCGGCTTTCAGTGCTAAGTGGGAGTCCAGTTATAAGCGTCGAATCAAGAATCTAGTCCAAATGGCGGAGCTATTCACGTTCTTCAGTTTTCCAACTGCGATCCGTCAGACCACCTACTCGACGAACCTAATTGAGTCGTTTAATAAGAGCCTGAAGAAGATGGCCCGACGTAAAGAGCAGTTTCCAAACGAAGGGGCCCTCGATCGCTTTATCATGACGCAAGTAATGGAGTACAACGATAAATTTGAGAATCGAGCACATCGGGGATTCAAGGACTGTCACGACACGCTTGATTCGATGCTTTAGAATTGTCAATTCATGCGGACGAAGTTTCCTTTTTTACACAACATTCTTGACACTCTCCTTTAAAAACAGACGTTGCTTAATCGCAGCACAAATAAGTATCATCAAAAGCCAAAGCTCTACTTGTAAATGTTGTTAACCAGCTATTAAAAAAGCAATCTTTTCAATCAGATTTAATCTGGCTTTTAAAGATCGCTTCAAATTCAATTTTCTAGCTTTATCAACATTTTAAAAAATGCGACGATCCCACTCATTTCTTCTGATGCCGTTCAGACAATTTTTGATTAACCCGTTTGACATCAGAAGCTATTTTCATCTTGACAATAAAAAAGATAATTAAATAAATTCCTATAAAGCTGATGCAAAAATTCAACCAATTTTGTAAGCTCAGCCAATGATTCAACCACATCATCACTAGAATCAAACTAAAGGCCCCGAGAAAATGGAGCAACAGTTCAACCAAGTATGACCAATTATCTAGGTCAAAAACTAAAGTCAGCACCCCAATTAACCCACTAATGATTAAAACACTTAGCACATTAAATGTTGTTACACTCTGAAACCCATCAAAGGCAACAAACAATAAAAAAGTTGTTGCACCATATCCGACTCCGTTTGTAAAACAATTGATTACATTTCTGAAATTTTTTGACATAACAATTCACCCTTTAAAGTCCTAAATGTTCTTCCAGATCGCTTAAATACTTGCGGCTAACACTAGTTCGCAAACTCTTTTCCATTTTAGCAGTCATCGAACCAGCAAAGCTATCTTCAAGTGACAGCAAATAATCAAGGTTAATTACTGCATGTTTTGACACTTGAACAAAGATATCTTTAGGCAGTTTCTGGACAAACTTATACAATCGTTCTTGTATCAGATACTTAGCGGTCAATGTTTCGATTGACAACGTATTTTTTTGCACATCAACTAAGATAATATCATCCACCTTAACAATTATGATACTGTCATTGGTTTTAATTGGTAGAATTCGATGTGGCTTCTGATCAAATTGATTAATATAAGCCATTAAACTCTTGACATTATTAGTTAAACGATTTGCTTTAACGATTACTTCAATTTCTTCGCCAGTTATAATGTTTTTTTCAAATCGTACTTCCATTTATTTCACTCCGTACTAACAGATTTATTTTGATCATATTTGTTGGTAATCAAGATAATTATTAATAAAATTACGGTTACACCGGTAACTATTGCAAAGTTTTGCAATTTTGTAGTTAGATTACCGTTTAAATTAATTCCAATTCCCAGTGTTTTTTGTAAATTATGCAAAATATTTGGTTGAACGTTTTTCAGTATATCATGCATCAACAGCTGACGATAGATTGCTGCTACATAAGCCCCTGGTGTTAACTTGACTAAATTTTGCGCAAAAGTTGGCAAGACACCGATTGGAATATAAATTCCCACTAAGAATCCTGAAGCTGCCCCAACGATTGAAGAAAACTTGCCAACAGTATCAATATTTTTCATCCGATAAACTAAAATGAAATTCAGCACACTTGCTGAAAATGATGCTAAAATTGTAACTATCAACACTTGAAAAGTGATATATCCAGGAATACTGATGCCATCAACCCAAGAAAAATAACTAACCATTATTAAAAAAAGTGCTATTTGCAATAGAGTTCCAATAATTGTTGCTGCCAAAATATAACTGAGTCGAATTTTCAAGCGACTTAAACCAGTTAAAATCAAATCATCAAAAACCCGATATTCAAGGTCTGACACCATTCTGGATAAAGCACTTAAAGTCGTAGTAATACTGGCCACGGCCAATGTCCCGCCAATTACCCAAAGATCAAGTACTCTGGCTGGATGCTGCAATTGTTTCCACGAATCTAACATGTTAGACTTCAAAAAAATAATAAATAGTCCAAAAGAAATTAAGGCTCCTAACAAAGAAAAAAATACTCCAGCTCGATTACGGAAAAATAATTTTAAATTTCGTCTTATTAATGGCAGCATTTTATTGCAGCTCCTTTCCAGTTAAATTCATAAATGCATCGTCAAGTGTGCCATGATGATACTCAAATTGCTCAATTACTGCTCGATTCTGTGCTAGAAAATCAATCGCAGCTGAAATTGGAAGATCGATTATACGATACTGATCTTGACCAACCTTTTCACAATTAGCTTGAAAGGCAAACTTGTGTGATGTCCTAATCTCAAGATAATTCTCAGTATTTGCTGCAATTATTTCTGCTGCAGAACCACAAGCAATGACTGCCCCTTGATTAACGATATAAACTAGATTAGCATCATGAGCTTCTTCTAAGTAATGTGTTGTTAAAAAAATAGTCAAATTATTTTTTTGACGCAGATCATTTAACAGCTGCCAAATGACCGTCCGAGTTTGAATATCTAATCCAGTAGTTGGCTCATCTAAAAATAGAAAGTCGGGGTCATTCAATAAGGCACGCGCAATATCAACACGTCGTTTTTGACCACCGGATAAACTACCATATTTTTGCTCAAGGAAGTTGCTCAATCCCAAAACCTCTGTCACTTTTCCAATATTAGCAACCGACTGTTTTCCCTGCATCATTGCCCGAATATACAAATTTTCTTTGACGGTCAATTCATTATCAAGAATACTATTTTGAAAAACTACTCCAATTTTGGGTTGGCATGGTTGATTATGCTCATCAAGAAAATTAATTTGACCAGCAGTTGGTTTCAACAAACCAATCAGCATCGAAATTGTTGTCGACTTGCCAGCACCATTATTCCCTAGAAAGGCAACTAACGATTGAGCCGGTATTTCAAGATTCAGATTTTTAACTACCGTTTTTTGACCATATCTTTTTGTTAAGTCCGTTGTTGTTAGCTTCATCTGCTCACTCTCCTCTTAATTGCTTAATCGTAGCTTAGCAAATATCTGTGAACAATGGTTGTTAATGTCGACAAGTGGCTAAATTCAGCTGATAAGATGATGAATTTTGCAACTGAAATAATGCAAAAAAGCTTTCCTCAATGTAGTGACTGCCCAAAATTAGATTTCGGTCTAATTTTTAGCAACACTTCATAAAAGAAAACTTCTTGTTTAATTCCTCTCGTATTATATGTTTATAAGTTACACATCTTTTACTAAATATACTTGTTTTTTGAACACCACATGTTAGTCTCTAATTGGTGTAAATTCTAAATAGGACTTTGTAAAATCTGAAAGGAAGGGAGTGTAAAATATTTTGTGTAAATTGATACCTTGAGGGTATTGAAAAAGGGAAAGCCTTCCCCGTATGATTGAAATCGCTAAAAACCAATCAGAATACGGAGGCTTTCCCCATGAACCAGTTTAACAAAGATATTATCGCAGCACTATCTTCAGACAAAGATATTACCCTGAATGAAGTCTTACGTCGTCAAATCGAAGTGGCCGCTAATCAGTTCCTTCAAAATGAACTGACTGCGGTGCTAGGCTACGAACCACATACTCGGATCGACCGATCAAAAGACGACGTGAACTACCGGAACGGGACGTACACCCGCACTATCGACACTAAGTACGGTGAAATTAATCTGACGATCCCACGGGACCGGTTAAACAAGTTTCAAAACGCCCGCTTCCCTCCTTACGTGCGTCGAATCAAGCGTACAATAGCCTCAAAAGTCATCACTTTTTATTTCTTAAAGTGACAACTTTTAAGGCTATTGTACGTGGTTTTGACACTTACCAATTTGACCAGCAAAACAAAATAAGCTTCTATTTTTCAATTTAGAGACTAACCCTAGATACTTCGTTAGATTAGCCACTAAATACTCAAATTCTTCATTAGTGATATAAGGAGAACTCAATAACTTTGCATTGTCTAACTCTGGATAGTTTAAAGTTGAATTGTTCTGTTGTGAGGTTTTTAAGTCTACTAACAATAATAGACGATCATATTTATTAATAAGATTAGCATACCCGGTTTTATTAGATGATAAGAATGGCATTACGTAATTAATCTCTTTTAATAAATTTAGATAATCGTGGGTTAATTTTTGTACATCGGTAATGCCATCTATCTCTTTTAGAAAAGCCGATATGTTATTTACCAAGTCAGAAATATTATTATCTTTATATAGATTTTGTAGATGATGTATTTGCTTGATTAAACGTTTAGAGTATTTTGACGGTGTTTTATCAAATACTGGAGTATAAGGAGTATCTTTGAAAAATGTTTGATCCGTAAATTTCTTATCCTTTGTAATTTGAATAGTAAGTCTGTAGTTTATTTCAAAAATACTATCTAGGATAGCCTTTTTAACCAAACCTGTTTGTAAGAAAATATAACCTGATTTGACATCTTTAACATAGCGACGATAATATCTGTCATTTTCGATCATATTTTATTCCTCCCATCCAGAAACAACGACTTTACCAACCATATGCCCACTTTCCACTAAACTATGTGCTTTCCGAAGATTAGTTGCATTTAAAGGAGAAAGGGAATGTGTTAGCGTACACTTTAATTGGCCATTATCAAGAAAATATGCAATTTTTTCTAAAATATCATGTTGGGTTTGCATATCATTTGTATGATAGTAAGACTTGGTATACATCCATTCCCAAGCAAAGATTGCTTTCTTTTGAGTTAATAAACGTAGATTGATAGGTCGCTTATTTTCGGTAATCGAAGCAATAGCCCCCTCAGGCTTAATTAACTCACACATTTCTTTCCAATGATTGTCAATATCTTTTAACTCTAAAATATAATCTACAAATTTATAACCAAGTTCTCTGACTTCGTCGACTAAATTATTCCTGTGGTTTACAGTGTATTTAGCACCATGACTTTTGACCCAATTGATACTTTCGGGACGTGAAGCAGTGGCAATTACGGTTAGTCCTGCATTTACAGCTAATTGTGTTGCAACTGATCCTACTCCACCAGCACCATTAATGATCAAAATGGTTTTATCTTTATTACTTTGACTATTAGAGGACAATGACAGCTGTTCAAATAGCGCTTCATAAGCTGTCAATGAAGTCAGAGGCATTGCGGCTGCTTCATCGTCGCTTAAGGATTTAGGTGCATGTCCAACAATTCGTTCATCTACTAACTGATATTCACTATTACTTCCTGGACGTTTAAAGGAACCGGCATAATATACCCGATCTCCAGGGTTAAATAGAGATACTTGATTACCCACTTTTTTTACAATTCCACATGCGTCCCATCCAATAACTTTTGGGGTCTTTAGTTTGCCATGCCCGCCACGTCGTACACCAACATCAACTGGATTAACGGATACAGCATTAACTTTGACGAGTAAATCGTGCCCTTTAGGTACCGGGATACTTTCTTCAAATTCAAATAAGCTTCTAGAATCGTTAATGTTTAAATGTTGAGTAAATCCAATAGCTTTCATAGTGAGTCCTCTTTTCTATTGTTCTATACTTACAAATAGTAACTTGTTATATAAGACATACAAGAAGAGAATTTAAATTATCTATGTAACAATTATTTCCCTAATAGCCACAAAGAATAAATTAATTTATAATTGAAATATTTAGTTTTTTAAGAAGGAGTGTTGGGCTTGCAAAGGCATATTTTTAACTGTAGTAATGGTTGTCCTGTTGAAAGCACTTTACAAATAATTTCAGGTAAATGGAAAAGTGTAATTTTGTATCATCTTATAAAAAATAGAGTATGTAGATTTAGTGAATTGCAAAAAAAAATGCCGAATTGCTCTCGCAGGATGTTATCGCTACAACTTAATGAGTTAGAGAAGGACAAGATTATCGAAAAAAAGATATATCCAGTGATTCCTCCTAAAACAGAATATAGAATGACTAGGTTTGGTGAGACACTGACGCCAATTATTCTAGAAATGGACAAATGGGGGCAAACTTACAACTCCATAAACTCTGAGGATAGTAACTAAAAATGCTTCAAAATTACCTGAATAGTAACATTTTGAAGCATTATAGTTATACTATTTACTTTTTTCGTCTTAAACATATCCAGCTAGAGGCGATAGGCTTGCTTTTCATCACTTGAAGTTTTATTGCTCTTGGTTGATTTTTGATTTCCCTGTATAATGGATTAAGCAAGAAGTTTTAAGGGCGGTGGCTGTCTTTTTCCTTGTGAGGTGAGGCCCATGGGAACATGGAATAATCTTCAGGAAGGTTTCACAGTCGATGAGCGTCTTCCAGACACTCTCGTTGATGTTGCTGTTTGGCACGTTTTTAATCGCGCTACTCAGCTATATCGACAAGCACCATAAATAAAAAAGCCGCCCTGCGTAACTTTGGTCGGTTACAGGGCGACAATGTAGTTTTGTAATCTAGGCCACCGCCTTTGAAGCGGCTTGCACGGGAAGTCCTGTTTTCGGCGGGACTTCCTTTTTCTGTTTATATTATAGCATGACCTTTAAAAACTAGCTAACGCTTTAAACTTTGATCCAGTTCGGATTTGGGTTGTTTGATTGACGGATTTTCTTCAGCAAATGCTTGCAGCTGTTTTTGCGTTCGATTACTGATTTCATGGTGTATATCATTTAGTTTATTTTTTAGTTCTGATTTTTGTTGGGGGTTCCTTGCTTGCTGAACTTATTGTTGCAAGCTTTGATATGACTGATTAAGTGCTCGGGCTGATAGCTTTTTTATTTTACATTTAAATTACAAGTGCATACCCCCATCTTCATGCCGATTACGGGTTTGGTGTTGCCGCTGCTTTTTCGTCATTGCCCACTCAGTCTCTTTTAAGCCGTGTGCCTGTTTTTGTCGTTCGTAATCTTCATCACGGGCATATAGGGCAGTTATGATTGCGTTACTAAAGGCTGTCTTTAAGTAGTAGCTTGGACTAACTGGCTTGTAATTTAGCGGTTGATAATGTCCCATATTTACTTTTCTATACTGGTCGTCCTTGGCTTGTTGCTCTTTTAACTGCTTTTGGATTTTCTCGATCTGACTGTTCTTAATCATTGGATCGGCTTTGCATTCACCCAAAAAGAGTTGTTTAGTACCGTCATGCTTTAAAACCCGTTGTAAATGGTGATTATCTAACTGATCTAAGCTCAGCTGTCCCGATAGATAAGCTAGTCCTTGTTGATGTTCCTGAGTATTGAATACCCTCGGTGGATTTTCCCGCCATTGTGCGATTGTTTCAATCTTGCACGGTTTTAAAGCTGGATCATAGTACATCACTGCTGTATAGGCCTGTTCCTGTTTAATCATTGGTAATTCATTAAAATCGCCGTTAGGAAAGGCTCTTCTTAAAACTTCCTGGTATTGGGTTTGAATAACTTGCTTCACAGCCATGATTGTTCGTAAATCTTTGACTGCTCGAGTAATCTTTTGCTGCTCGGTTGGTGAATACTTTTCTAGTAGACCTTGATCAACGTGTTCTAGACTTTCTAAGCTATCATCATGAATCATCAGCGTATATTTAAGCTTGATTCTGACTTCCTTTTCTTGTTGCATTAATAACTTCCAGCCAACGTATGGCCGTTTGGTAAAGGTCAATAATTGTCGGGTCAATAAATCATCACGAATATTCATTAAACGTTCGTTTAATTCACTGCCTTTGAAAATCGTTTGTTCACTATTAGTTTCTTTAATCAATTCCCGTCGTTCAGCCGCGGTTATCTGTTCAAAATCAAGCTCTGGATAAAGTTTTTTCGTCGTGCGATCAACTACTTTATTTAAGAGTTCATCTGCTTTTTTTAGTGAACTTTCTTGTTGGTTAATCGTCAATAATTGCTTAGTGACATCTTCACCAATAGCGTGCTTAATTAAGGTACTGTTTTTCCAATTAAATAGCAGACGCCGTTTATCATCTAAACTCTCCAGACTGATATAAGTTTTCAGTTCATGACTTAACTCATTTACCAACCTTTTTTCATTAAATGAGAAGTTTTTACTTAGGCTATCTAAATGACCTCGATTAATTACTTTTTCCTGCATATTTTTATAGCCAGCTTTGGACTTACGATAGGTCTTAACTTGTTGATTAAATGCCTTTCTTTCATGCCGTTTACTATTGATTCCTTCGTGTTGCATTGGTGTATCAGCTATTCCCTGTTCCACAAACGATTTTTCACTAATCCGATCCGGAATATTTTTTTGTGCTAAGAACTGATTAACACTCAACGCCCAATTTTTTCGCCACTCATTAATTTTTTCCTTTTTATCCCAATCAACCAACCAAATTTTTCTTTGTTTTGGAAACCCGCTTTTGGTTAAAAGTTGCTTGCCATTTTCATCTTTAATGTACTGCGTCTTTGCTTTTAATCCCCAACTACCATCGGGGTTAAATGGTCGATTCGTTAACATCACATGTGCGTGCGGATTATCTTGGTGATCACGATGAATTGCTACGTCAGCTACCATACCTTGATCGACAAAATTTTCCTGCACATATTTTGTCAGTAATTCTTTCTGTTCGGATTCACTTAATTCTACCGGTAAAGCCACGTTAAATTCTTTTGCATACCGTGAGTTTGATTTACGATCTTTCTTTTCAACTTCATTCCATAATTGTTCTCGATTACTGGCCCATTCTGGTGCGTTTTTGGGGGTTAAAATAAAGCTTTCTGGCATAACCGAGCGGGTATAAAAGTAGTAGCGTCCCTCCTTATCATCAAATAATTTTTCACCGCTTCGATAAGCGGCACTGGCAATTGCACTTCGTCCTTTCCCAGCACTAATATTACTAAAACTCATATGAAAAATTGCCATGTTAGTCACCTCTTTATTTTGATTCTATGGGCTTGACTTTGTTGTCGCCATCGGCGACTTCTAATACAGGATTTTTGGGTTAGCACAACATAGAATTTATTCTATGTGTAAGTGCGCATTGACCTCGTTTCACTCGGTCTGCTGATTCTCTTAACTTCAACTTAGTGTATGCCTTCCGCTTCGCTATTTCAACTTTTATACTTTGACTTAATGTTTCCTATATGATATAGTTTCGGTGATTATTTCTAATATGATTGGAGGGATTGTTATGTCTCAAAGTAACTTAGAAAAACAAGAAGCTAGATTAAAAGCCCTTAATCAAAAAATTAAGGACGAAAAAAATAGGATTGAACAACGGCTAGGTAAACAAATCATCAGTCAAGCCAATTTAGAGTATGCTAATTTGTCTAACGATCAGATTAAGCTTTTAGCCCAGCAATTTTCTGAATTTTTAAAGGAAAAGTCCGTAGATCATTAGCCATACGAGATGAGGAAATTCTATGCCTAATCAATATGAAAAATTAGTTAAACAACAAGCACGTTTAAAGCAAAAAATTGAACGAGAAAATTTTAAATTACGGCAATCTAAATATTATGAAAACCGCCAAGCACGTAAAGCCCGTTCTCGCCGATTAATTCAAAAAGGGGCTTTATTAGAAAAGTACTTTCAAGCTGATAACCTCTCGGTCGAACAAACCGAAGAACTTTTAAAAATATTTGCTAATTACGTTAATGCGCATAAACCGAACAAATTCAAAAACGATCAACCTAATAACTAGGCCGATCGTTTTTATTTTCGGGATCATTTTTTGGTTTGACTTCTGGGTTCTGATCTACATTATTTTGTAACTGCTTTTGCACCTTTTCTGGATAAGTAATATTTTGGTTTATCCAAGGAAAATGCCTCAAATCGTTCTTAAAAACTTGTCCCTTATCTCTTGCATAAACAGGGGTAAACTTTTCGCTATTATCATAAATCATGACCTTATCAGATTTAAAGGCCACTAATGGCAAATTATGTTTGGATTGCTGATAACGTTTCTTGATCGTTGCTACTGGAACACCGTGCCCACCTTTTTGTACCCGTTCGTTGACCCTTTGGATAGCTAAATTTTCATCTCGCAAAGCAACATATAATAAAGCCACTTCAAAACCATTTTTGTGAGCTTTGTCAATCAAATTGAGTTGAGCTTTGCCTCTACCTGCCAGTGTTGTTTCTACGTGAATACTTTGCTGGTGATCTAAAGCATAGTGTAGTTGTTTGATTTCTTCTTTCATGGCTTTTAAATTGTCGCTGTCTTTATGCCAATCGCCACCCATTTGTCTTAAAAGTTCATCAGCGTTAATCCGTTTTGTTTTGTCAAACAAGCTGGGAAATGTATCGTATAGCGTACTTTTCCCTGCTCCGTTAATACCAGCAACAATTATATATTGGGGTTTATCTATCAACGGACAAAGTCCTTTCGCTTAATAACCTCATCTTGCCTTTTATCTAAAAAGTAGGTATATAAAGTATCATATACTTTACGCTTTTCTGGATCTGGCTCATGTAATGATTTATCAAGTAAATCTTTCAAATCAATTTTTTTGGCGATTTCAAAAAAGTCATTGATTGTAATTGTGTCTTTCATGTTAATCACACTCCCAAGTTATTAATTTATTTAATCTGATAAGCCATTAGTCTTCATCTGGATCATTGAGCCAATCGCTGACTCCTTTAGCGTCTTTTAACTCGGTGACTGGTGTCCCTTCGGTCGCCTTTAAAAAGCGTAAATTAGCTCTTTCTGCTTCGCTTAGAGCTGGTTTAAACGGTAACGCTGCTTCCGCTACGATTCGCTTATAAAACATGTTAATCGCTGTGGTTGGATTTAGACCCAACTCGTTTAAAACTGCTTCCGTATTATCAGCCAAGTCTTTATCAATTTTAACTTGTACCCGCTTTTTTTCTTTAACTGCCATGATCGTCTCACTCCCCCTCTTAACTACTACCATTATACTACCTCTTGAGTATCACTTCAATTGTATAAGTCTTTGAAAGCTACATGTTAGTTACCTTTTTCAATAGCATCTAATATTTGACCTCTAAAACGTTCATATACGAATTTAAAATACAATCTAGTATAATTATGTCAATTCGGCTTAAAGTGTCTTAAATGAGCTTACACGGCGTTTTAATTTCAAGTGCGCTCGCTATCAACACTCCGATAGATTGTTTTTAGCAAAGTTTTTGAGATGGTTTTGGGTTCTTTTACTAATCTCGTCTTCAACTAATTTAAGTTCTAATTTATCCGTTTTTTTGTTGCTTGTACATCTGGTTCAATTCATTAGCACTTAATTTTTTGTTTGCTCGAATTTGTAATCCTTGGATACCATTATCATATGTCCACTGTTTAACTTCAGTCATGTCATTAGTCCGATAATAATTGGCAATTAGTTCGTTCCATTGATCCCACTTATCTAATGGGACATTAATTAAACCAGCGCCACCGTCAATCATAATTTTATTGGCACTTAAAGTTGCCGTCCTTTTGTTCCCGTCCCAAAAGATTTGTTGACGCATATTATGATACATGACAGTCAATGCTTTATCAGTAATCGTCGTTCGTGGATCAGTCAAGATTTTTTGTAAAAAGGATTGTTCTTGTTTTTCGTTAATTAAAGGCGGCTCAAAAAAGTCTTCACTACCTAAATTAACTCCCCCTTTTCCTTGCCGTAATTCTCCTGGTACTAAGGCGTCTTCTGCTGCCACAATTTTATTGATTTGTTTTTCCATGGTTAACGTTAAAGGGGAATTTTGAGTAGTGATATATTGCCACCCACGCTTTAAATTAACAATCGTCAAAACATCTTCAACAGGTACTCCTGCTACGCTCATACCGTCCATAATAGTTTGTGTTTGTGGCAATGTGGTATTAACGCCTTCAAAGCGAGCATTAGTATGCACTAACTTGGTAAAATTTGCTCGGGCAAACCGTTGGTTTTCCGCAGTTGTGAATCTATACTTGTCCATATATGTTCGTGTCTTAGCCATATTTTGTGCCTCCTTTTTATTTCAGTCACTGATTATTTGAACTGTCTATGTTAAATCACAAAGTGCTTTTCATTGATGATTTATTCTTGGCGTTTATCTAAGAGGTAAGTGTGTAACGCGTCAAACAGCTTGCATTTATCAGGATCTCGATTTTGGGCTGCTTGCTCCCAAATGTCTTGAATATCGACTGCCCATGGGTCAGCCAACAATTGCTCAATTTTTTTCAACTTCTTTGCTTGGTTTGGTCATTTAAAAAGCTCCTATCCCATTTTTCTAGTTTAGCTATCGCCAATTTGGCCACTCAAGGTGTCTATTTTTGCTTCTAAGCGATTTTAAAGCGATTTTAATATAATTATGTGTGTAACGCTTAAAACGGCTTAAATGAGCTTATATGGTGTTTTAGTCCCAAGTGCGCTCGCTACCAAGATTCTGTTCTTCGGGGTGTTTGGCTGCATATTCTCTAGCTGCTTGTTGGTTCCACCAAACACCAAATAGGTTTTGCATGGTGCCGTACAGGTAGTTCTCAACATTCTTGATATGCTTCTCGTCGCTTCTTAGGGCATTAAAATAGCGCCTTAATGTTTTGGTCATCATTTTTTTTAAATCAGGGTCATCTAATAGAATCCATACGCCTAAATCTTTATGTTCTTTTTCAACAGCATATTTGGCGTTTAAGATAATGCCAATAAAGCGCCGCATTTGTTGTGGGGTACGGCACCAAAAGCTAAGTAGTTGCACTGCTTCTGGTTCTAAGAAGACCGGTAAGCCATTATCTTCGTCAGTTAAGAATTCATCAGCATGTTTTACTAAATCCCGATTTTGGGCTTCAATTTCAGCTGGTGAAAAATTGGCTGTGGAAAAGTCCAACTTTTGAGTATCTGTATCGTATCTATTAGTATCTATATTATTTTTATAGTCTTTATATAGATTAACTGCATTTTTTGCAGTTCCGCTTGTATCAAGGGTTTGAGGGCTTTTTTCAACGGTCTCTTGCGGAACTGCATTTTTTGCAGTTCCGCTTGTATCAAGGGTTTCAGGCTCTTTTTGCCCATATTCGCCCCTTAAATAAACATCAGTAGCTTTTACATCGAGCTTAGAAAGGTATAGACGATTTGGTTCATTCTTTTTAGTCTTTGGGTTGAATCCCATTTGTTTTTGTAAGAGTAGGCCGGCTGATTTAAGTTCAGCTTTTATTTTAATAACTTTATGTTCCGAACAGTTAAACAGATTAATTAATTCTTGATTGGTAAAAATAAAGTAGACGTGTCCTTCTTCATCAACCCAGTTGTTGCGCAAAGAATACTCGAGCCGATCTTTCAGTACCATATAGGCCAATTTAGCATCACTGCTTAAATGTTTATATTGCTCGCCATACATTAATACCTTAGGGAACTGGAAAAATAAGGCTCCATATACGTTATCGGCTTCATAGTAATTAAAATTTGTTGATTTTGTCATAATAAAAACTCCCTTTCTTGACTGACACACGCTGTCTCAAAAGAGAGTTGCTAAAACATTTGATTTGCGTTATAATACAAATCTGATATGCTTTAACTAAATTATAAAGTCTCGCACGCTAAATGAAAGCTTTGTAATTTACCAGCATGTATCTGTTATTTGTTTGTGAGTTGCCCATCCGGCAACTTTTTTTATTTCTAACAACAAAAAATGGACTGAATAGCTCCAGTTAGCTACTTAGTCCATTGACTTTAATTTGTTTTTAACTATCCTTAACTTGCCCTTTCGGACTGGTTTGCGGTATAATTAACCTACAAATTAAGAGCAATGTTCAGCCGATTTTAACTTGGCGGTGAAAATCGGCTGAATCTAAGTAGCTGCCTACTAGCTACTTGCTAAACCAAAGGTCCCTGATTTCTCGTGAATTGGGGACCTTTTTGGTTTAGCTTGATCTCTTTATTCGGTTGTTAAATTAGTTTTAGTTTAGCATAGTACTTCCTAACCGGCAACTTTATTTGGTCCAGTATACTTTACAAGCTTTTATCTAATTGCGAGATAATTAAATAAACTGTTTGATTAATTATTTATTTAATTATTAAATTGCATCTATGATTGAAGCTAAGAATTCTGACCGATTTTTAAATCCGTTTTTTCGGGCAGCTGTGTCCATTTTTTTTAATTGACTTTCAGTAATTGAGAAGGTTACTGATCGCTTACGCTCTACTTCTTTTCGACTGATATTTTTTAAAAATGCTACTGCATTGTTCTTGTTATCTTTCAATGTAGTTTCGTAACTTTCTCTCATTTCTTCGTCTTTTTTATGGTTGAATGAATCTAAACTCATAAGCTAACTCTCCTTACTTGGTTTTACTTGCTAATTCTTGAAAAAGATGATCGGCTTTTTTTATGAACTTTTGATTTTGCTTTAAAACGGCTTTATCATGATTGGCTAATTCAAATATCGAAGTGTGCCTTGCAGTAGCTTTATTAAAGAGCTCTCTTTCTGGAATTATAGTTGCGACTGTTTCATCACCTTCTATATGTTTTAGCAAATCGCGAGACATACTTGTATTATGTCTAATCATATTAACGATAAAGAAAAGTTTTGCGTCTACGTAAGTTTCGCCAGTTCGATAATCAAAAAGTGATTTTCTGAATTTTTCGAGTCGTGTTTCTAGGTCAAACTTAGCATTGTAGCCATGCTCACTGGGTGTGATGGGACTAAGAAGGTAATTACTGATAGCAATAGCATTTTTAGTGATGGTACTAAAATCTGGGTGTGTATCAATTAAGATATAGTCATAGTCGGTTAAGTTTAATGAATCGGAGTTGTTTTTAAACCACATGAATAACATCATTTCTTTGTTACTGTTATTTTCTAGATAACTTCCCAAAACATCTAGGTCTATAAAACCGGCGATTAAATCTAGATTTGGTCCGACACTGTCAATTTTTACTTTTTGAGCATTATCGTCTTCTTTAAATGCTTCAGCGATAGTATTGTTTCGTCGAGTCTTTTCAAAAACGGTTGTTAAATTACACTGATGATCTAAATCGATTAATAGAACCTTCTTGCCATGTTTGGCTAACCAATCACCATAATTTAAAGTCAAGGTTGTTTTACCGACACCACCCTTGATGGCAGTAAAAGTAATAATTTTCATCTTGATACCTCCTTTGTCTAGTTTAATTATATCGTTAGCAGACAAATAAATAAACAATTTATTAAATAACTAACGTAACAATTTTAGCCGGCTTGATAAAGAATTACTTATAGAACTTTGCTATTTTACCAAGACTAGTCCCTAGTCAACGGCTTTTAACGCTTCTTATGATAACGACCATGGAATAATTTTTTATGAGAACCAATATTAACAGCAACGAGTACTAAATCTTGATTGTTGACTTTATAGATAACTACAATGTCATTTATTTCAGTTGGTTGCTGCCCTTTGGGAGTATCACGAAGATGAAATTTCCGATAGCTAATATAGTTTCCTTCTAATTCGTGATCATGAAAATTATCGGGAAGTATGTCGCCATCGAGGAGAATAAAAATAGCGTCTTTTACTTCATCAATAATTGTTACATCAAGCTGTGCAAGATAAGCTAAGTTTCGTTCAAACGATTTTCGTGGTTTATATTGATATCTCATTGGTTACTGTTATCCTTTGGCTTAAAACTATTCCAATAATCGTCAGTTGGTTCAACGATAGGATCATCAGGTAAGATATGCATTTCGATTAACTTATCTCTAGCAATAGCATAATCTAGTGAATCTTCTTTAGCATTAACAGCCTCAAGAAGGGTATTGAGTTGTTCTTGTGAGATAACAGCTGCTGCTCGTTGATTAGAACGTGCAATTAGTACTATTTGATTTTCATCATTAACTTTATCTAAGTAGTCTTTAATATGATTACGGAAATCACTTTGAGTAGTAGCAATTGGCATAATAAGGACTCCTTTCTCTTTTTATACATTATATTGTACTATATTATGTACGTTACTTCTACTACTAGTATCTCATAATAGTTAGACAAAAGTTCTAACCATTGTGAGGCGCTTTTTCTATGGGGTGAATTTAGAATTGAAGTGCAACACAAAGTAAAAAAAATAAACCCATACCGGGTAGAATATGTTTAACGACCAAATCAAACAATTCGAGGTATCCGGTATGAGCTATAAATATCTTACTATAAAAGGGTCAAGTCCAAAATGTTGGTGTAAATTAAATTCCGCGAATTTATCATTTCACAAGCTTAAGCTTACCGGCTTCTTCTGAGTCGGCATCTTTTTCAATCCCGTGGTAAACGGTCATGTTTAAGTATCGTGGACCAGCAGCCCATTTTTCATTCTGTTCAATCAGTAGTGCCCCCATTAGTCGCAAGACACTTAGATCATTCGGAAATATCCGGATCACACGGTCACGACGCCGGATTTCTTGATTAACCTGCTATCAAAACCGAGCACTTCTCGACGACCGCTAGGGTCGATTCCAATCGCAACGAGCAAGCTATTACTCGTCACAACATGACCACGGTGAACCTTAAATAAAATTGCATCGGCGTACACAAAAGCATACTTTTGCGTAAGGGGACGTCGGTTAAAATCCAGCACTTGGTCGTCCAAATTACTGCATAAAGCCGAGACCGTACTTTTAGAAAAGGTTGTCCCACATAACTTCTTAGTAATCTCAGCTACTTTACGTGTTGAAACACCTTGGATTACCATCTCCATTAATGCCAAATCAAAGGCCTGCTCACTACGCTGATAGCGTTTGAACAGTTGCGTTGAAAAATTACCATGATGGAGTTTAGGAACGTGTAGTTAAAGTGTCCCTACTCGTGTGGTAAGCTGACAAACTCGATAACCATTCCGTGAATTGGTACGTTCATCCGAACGTTCATAAGCCCTAGCTTTAATCTGCTCAGTCGCTTCGGACTTAAGAATTTCATCAAGAATCTTGGCCATAATTAATTGCATGGCCTTAACCTCTAACTGCTGTTTAAGTAGCTCAATAAAAGCTGATTGTTCTTTGATTTGAGCCTGTAAAAAATTATTAACCGTCAAACCGTACCAAGAAATTTTCGTGATCGATATTAGTAACCAAGCCCATATTTCCCGGCGGACTTTTTACCGGAATTTCAAAAGCAAAGACGATGTGATTAATCAGTATGTTATTTCCTTACTAAGGAAATACACTGATTGGATCTTGCAAGTTAACCCCCAAACCTATAAAGAAGTCATCGATGACTTCTTTACTTACTGGCCAGCTCACTCAGCTAAATTGGCTTTGTTAGTTAAAGCTGGTTTAAGCTATAAGATCTTGGATAATGCTAACCAAACGACGCCGGTTTTCTTTCGGCGTTTCCATCTCCGCCACCCCAGTGTTGCTTGACACATTAATGTCACTAACGATACCAAAGTTGAATATATGACCCGCATTGCCGTCGGTATTTTCTGGAATACTTTTTGCTTATGGTTAGCCCAGCCGACGTCGATCACCATTCAAAATTTAGCAATCCTCGTCAAACATGATTCAAAGCAACTGGGCAATCACTAGTGGCCGAGAAATGCTAAAATAGAGTTGAGTTAACAATTATGAAGGGAGGAGCGTCAATTGGATAGTGAAATTATTGCCCGGCCATTGGTGACCATCACCAACATCATTTGGAGTTTTAATACTGAATTACACCGACCACAATTACTATTGATTAAGCGGGCAGATGAACCTCTAAAGGGACATTGGGCCCTCCCCGAAACCCTCTTGCGGAGTAAAGAGAGTGCCGACGCGGCCTGTATTCGTCTAATTGACGATAAAATTGGCCTGCAAGTTCCGATGAATTCAACCGAACAACTGGCCACCTTTACAGATTCCAAGCGGGTTACGGGAACTCGGGCACTGGCACTCGCCTATATGACCTATTTACCATCAACCCCAAAATTGCATCCAGGGTATGGAGCCACAGATGCCCAATGGTTTGTGCTTGATAAAGATCAGGGCAACTATGTGATCACCCATGACCAACAGGAGATTATCCTAAGTCCCGCCGGTCACCTGGTCTTTGATCATATTCAAATCATTACCACCGCCATTAATCGGATTAAAAACAAGCTGGACTATCAACCCCAAATTCTTCGGATCTTAGGTAATACCTTTACCCTGCGCCAAGCGCGCGAAGTCTTTGCGGCTTTCTTAGGTACGACAATTGACAAGATTGATAATTCCAACTTTAAGAAAACTCACAACCACCTCTTCAAAGAAGTCGGGGCCGCCACTTTGAACCATTCTGGGCGGCCACCAAAGCTCTACCAACTTAACTAAAGGGCATCATTTGCATTTTGCTGCAAAGTATTTATACTAGACGTAAATAAAAGTTAACCATACTTTTATTTTTAGCCAAATTAAAGTAATTTTTACTTAAAAGGAAGCATTTAAGATGAATCTACAACTATTAACCGACTTATATGAATTTTCCATGGCCAATGGGTACTACGCTACCCTACCCCATGATCGACAAGCTCGCTTCGACGTCTTTTACCGCCGGGTTCCCGACAACGGTAGTTTTGTCATTGTCGCTGGTCTCCAGCAGGTGGTAGAACAAGTTCAAAATTGGCATTTCACTAAGGAGAATATTGAATACCTGACCTCCCTGAATGAATTTACTCCCGAGTTTTTGGATTACCTGAGCAAGATTAAAAATCACTGCTCGATTAAGGCTTTACCAGAAGGAACCCCTGTTTTCCCACGGGAACCAATTATTTCAATTAGTGGACCGTTGATTGAAGCCCAGCTGTTAGAAACCTTTATTCTAAACATCATTAACCATCAATCATTAATTGCGACGAAGTCTTGGCAAATCAACCATGCCGCTCAAGGCCGACCAATTATGGAATTTGGCGCGCGGCGGGCGCAAGGCCCTGATGCCGCCACGTATGGGGCGCGAGCCGCGGTGATCGGCGGTTGTACCAGCACGTCGAACTTACAAGCAGCCAGTCAATTTAATATTCCCGCGGCCGGCACAATGGCACATGCCTGGGTCGAAAGCTTCTCTGATGAATTAAGTGCCTTTCAAGCTTGGGCCAAGGTTTATCCTGACAAAGTTTCCTTGCTCGTTGATACTTATGATGTCTTGAAGTCAGGAGTGCCGAACGCGATTCGGGTCTTCAAGCAAGTTAGCGCTCAAGGGCACCAACCAGTCGGGATCCGGATCGATTCCGGTGACATTTCGCAATTAGCCATCAAAGTCCGGAAGATGCTCGATGATGCTGGCTTCCCCAAGGCAAAGATTACAGCTTCAAATGCCCTTGATGCGCATGTAGTTAAGTCGTTGTTGGATGAAGGAGCTCCAATTGATAACTTTGGGATTGGGGAACGTTTAATTACCAGTTCCTCTAGTCCGGTATTAAGTGGCGTTTATAAGCTCGCCGAAGAAAAGATTAATGATCAATGGATCCCAAAAATTAAGGTTAGTGATAGCAGAGAAAAGATCACTCTGCCTGGTAATAAGCAAGTTTACCGGATTTACCGGCAAGATAACCTTCACCAAGCGATCGCCGATGTGATTGCCCTGGCTGATGAGCACATCACGGCTCCATTGAAAGTGGTTAATGCTAATTTGGCAGCTACGCACGCCAGCCAAGTTCTGACTAACTTTAATGCTAAGCCATTGATGCAAGAATATCTGGGTTCCAATGCTTCCCCAATCGAAAATGATCTCTTTAAGATTCAGCAATTCTCAATGGATCAAGTGGCAGAATTACCAGAAGCCACAAAACGGTTAGTTAACCCCGATCGGTACCCAGTTTACTTAACAGCTACATTGGCTGAATTGCAAGAACAGTTAATTACTAAAGCTCAATTTACGGAGGAACATTAAGATGGCTAAAGCGCTCTTAATTATTGGCTATACAAACGACTTTGTGGCTGATAAGGGATCACTAACGGTTGGCAAGTCAGCGCAGACGCTGGCCCCAGAAATTATGCGGTTAGCCGATCAATTCTTAAGCCAGCATGATTATGTGATCTTTCCTACTGATGGTTACCGGCTTAATGATCCATTCAATCCAGAAACCAAACTATATCCGGCCCATAATATTATTGGGACGACCGGTCAGAAACTATACGGCCAAGTCGGCAGCTGGTTTGATCAACATCATGACGACTCCCATGTCTACAAACTCAATAAGAACCGTTACTCCTCCTTCCAAAATACCAATTTGGATAACTACCTGCGGGAACGGCGGATTGATGAAGTCTGGATTGCTGGTGTCTGCACTGATATTTGTGTCCTCCACACCGCAATCAGTGCTTACAACCTGGATTACCACATGGTGATTCCACAAGCAGCCGTGGCCACGTTCTCACTAGCTGGTGCTGAATGGACGATGAATCATTTTAAAAACGTATTAGGGGGCCACAATTCGATAATTCACTTTCGAATGATTATCAAAAAAACCACGAATTAATTACAAAAAATTCCCTTTGCTAAATGCGTACAATACCCCTTAGGGTTGACATTTTAAATAATAAAAGTGTCATCTCTAGGGGGTGTTTTGAATAGGAACATATTCAACGACGGAAAAATTAAGGTTACTCAGTAATTACCAAGATTCAGACTACTCACTCGGGGTATACGCGGATTATCACCAGGTGTGGACCTCTAGCCTTAACAGATGGATTAAACAATTTTTAACGGCTGGTTTGGCTGGATTAATTCGCCCTGAACACAATCACAGGTACACACTTCAAACCAAGCGATCAGCCGTTAAAGCTTACCTTTCAGGTACCCTGTCAGGCCAAGCAATTCTCAATAGATATCAAATTCGTAGTCTTTCCCAACTACATCAATGGATTGTCCGGTACAATAGTGGACAATTAAGTGTTGCTTACGCAACAAGAAAGCGAGCTAGGAAAGTGGGCCGAAAAGTTACTTTTGAGGAGAAACGGCAAATTACTCAATGGACAATTGATCACGAGTATAACTATCAAGCCGCGGCAGAAAAATTTAATGTCAGCTATCAACGGGTCTATTCATGGGTACGAAAGTAAAGAACTCACGATTGGGAATCCCTTCAGGATAACCGGGATCGCCATAAAAGCAAAACACCAACCAATGAAGTGGAAAGATTACGACAAGAAGTAAGGCAGCTGAAAGCTAAAGAACGGGAGGTACAGATTGCCTTCGCAAAAAAATTGGTCGAAATACACAATCGGGAGGTGGAACGGCCGGACGATATCAAGCGATTCAGGAAATGAGCTAAAGTGGGTATAAGGTATCTGATCTAGTTAAAGCAGCCGGGGTAAGTCGGCAGGCTTACTACAAGTGGCTTACCCATGAACCGACGGTTCATGATATTCAAGATCAAGAAATTCTAAAGCTCGTTAAACAGTTAGAAGCACAACATAAACACTGCGTTAGTTATGACAAGATGACCCGTTTGATAAAGCAGGAAAGATTATCATACACAGTTAACAAGAAGCGCGTCATGCACATTATGAAGGAATACAGTATTAAAGTGGACTATCGTCAGCCTAAGAGAAAACGTGTGCAGGAGCAGGAAACTTATGAGGCACAGAATACCCTGAACCGCCAGTTTGAACAAGCTGCCGCAAATCAGGTGTGGGTGACGGACACGACGGAAATTGCCTACAACATTCGTAAGTACAAAGTCCGTCTACATGTTGTCCTGGATCTATACGGTCAATACCCACTTAGCTGGATTATTACGCCTACAGAAACGAGTACTGGGGCTATTAAAGTATTTCAAATGGCCAAGCAGAAAGCCGGAGGTCTGGCACCGCTAATCCACACTGATCGCGGAGCAGCATATACTTCCAAAGCATTCAACCACTACTTGGCTAGTAATAACAGCCAACATAGTTACTCAGCCCCAGGAACACCAGCTGATAATGCGGTGATGGAACACTGGTGGGCTGATTTTAAATCTATCTGGTTAGCACACTCACCACAACCACAAACGTTTGAAGACTTAGAACAGCTGGTGACAGAAGGTATCGATTACTTTACGCATTCCTTTATTTCAGGCAAAAGAAATGACCTTACCGCAGCAGAATACCGCTTCGGCAAGGTCAACTAGTTTTTATTATTTAATGTGTCAACTTGACAGGGTACAGTACCCAGTCTGTTGCCAATAAATTTCCAATAATTATTTATATGTGATTATATCTGAATCAAAGGTGATTTTTACTGTCTCCGTATGACTAGCAACCTGTTCGTAAGTAGGGTTTTCTATGTGACCACCTGTATATCCAGATACAACATTTATAATACCTGGTTGTATTTCAAAGGGCTCTACCATGCACCAAAAACATCCTCCTACAAAAATAGCTGTTTGTTTCATAAATACTTTCACTCATCTAATTATTTGTTTTTAACACTAATGAAAATGTGCTTCCTACACCATATTCACTCTTTACCCGAATCTCACCATTCAATTGATGAGCTAGTTCTTGAGCTATATATAATCCTAATCCGTGGCCACCAGTATTCATATTTCTTGATCCTTCAACACGATATAATCTTCTGAAAATATTTTGTAATTCTTTAGTACTTATACCTAAACCACTATCAGTTACACTTATAGTGACCTCATTACTTTCAAATCTAGCGCTTACTTTCAATGGAGTTCCTTCCTGAGAATACTTAAGAGCATTATTAATCAGGTTGTATACAATTCTAGATAATTTATCCCTATCACTAACAATTTTTGCGCCAGTCGGTGTAACGTCTATCGCTACCTTTCTTTTTTCACGTTCCAGAGTCAATTGAAACTCTGACATAGTTTCTATTAGTAATTGATCCAAAAAAATGGTCTCTTGTTCCGTCTCTACTTTGTTAACTTGATTTAAAGATAAATAACTCAGCTCTTCTACTAAATTATTAAGCCGATCAGTCTGCCTATCAATAGTACCTAAATAATCCGAAATTTCTTCAGGAGCTATTATCCCATCTAAAATACCTTCAACTGTCGCTTTTATGGAAGTTATTGGAGTTTTGATATCATGTGATAATTGGGCGATAATCTCATCTTTTTCATTTTCACTATCTTTCAAGGATTTAAAAGTCTCTTTTAATTTGGCAGACATTGCATTAAAGTCTTGAGATAACTCTTTAAATTCTGATGGAGCTACTATCTCATCCATCGTACTAAAATTATTCTTTGAAATATCTCTGGCCTGTTTTCTTAAACGCTCTAATGATTTTATAGTTGGTCGCATTAATATTAAGTTAACCATGATCCCTAAAAGACTGGCACATAATGTTATTAAAATAATCAAAAACCCACTACTTTGTGCAATCACCATCTTATTAACAGCCAAAAAAACAGCTGCAATAGTAATCAACACAGAGATTATATAACCTACAATTAACAAATATTTTAGCTTAATGATTTAACCCCCATTTTATATCCTAATCCCCATACCGTTTCGATAACTGGGGTTCTTTGATCCCCTGATTCCGCTAATTTTTGCCTAAGTTCATGTATATGAACGTTGACCGTATTCGCACTTAAAGTTTCAAAGTACTCTCTATTCCATACTTGTTGATATAACTCAGTTTTGGAGAAAACGCGTTTTGGGCTATTAATCAAAATACGTAGCAACTCAAATTCCTTAACGGTCATTTCAAGTTTAGATCCATTTACATAGGCCTCATGACTTTGTTCGTCTAATTCTAAGTTTCCAAGTTTAATTTTGCCCGATGATTTACCATGATTTATTCTTCGCAAAATATTATTAACCCTTAGAACCAATTCCCTAGGGCTAAAAGGTTTAGATATAAAATCATCTGCACCCAAGCTTAAAGAAAAAATTTTATCTTGATCTGATGTTTTCGCTGTTATAAATAAGAATGGTTGATCGGGTGCCAAAATTTGAATCTCATCAATTAAGTCATATCCACTCATTTTAGGCATCATAACATCAGTTATTACCAAGGAAAACCGGTCCCTTTTAAACATATTAAGTGCGTCTATTCCATCATGAGCTACTATAACCTCATATCCAGCATTCACCAAGTAACGCATATTTATATCAGTTATTCCAAACTCATCATCTACCAATAAAATTTTCTGTACCATAATTTTCTTCCTTCAAAAAAAGTATTATAAATAAAAACTAATCATCCTTTTTCTTACCTAATTTAAATACACTACCAACCAATGCTACCAGTCCTAATAAAGCTATTCCAATAACATTTAAAAAACTATTAGATTTTTCTCCCGTTTGTGGTAACATGCTTTCTTTTTGAATATCCATCTTATCTGAATGATTCTGTGAGACCTCGCTATTTAATATATGACTGTTATTTTGATCCGGCATCCTACGGTTATCGGCCTTCTTCACATTTGTATTGGTTATTATTAAGGAATTATTTGTTTTACCAGATCGTGTCTCTTTCATTTCGCTGATCGTTGAAATTTTGTTACTTTGTTTTTCTTTATTACTTTTCGATGTAAATTTTTGTACGTCAGTAATGTTATTCTTGCTCTCAGAAGTTGTAATATTATTTTTACCAACATTAATAGTAATTCTTAATCCAGTTTTAGTTGCTACAACCTTAGATGTATCAGCTTTGCCATCTGCACCAACTCCATAAATTTTTACCGTTGCATCATACGTTTTTGTACCATTAGAACGTAATTGATCCAATAATGCTTGGCCTTCTTTACCCTTTGCATTACCATCTAAATCTACTTCGTAGAAGTATTCTCCAGCTTTTAAGCCATTGATTGGTAAGATAGCAGCATTTTTTTCTGTCCCATTATCTGACCAGGCTGCCTTTTCAGAACCATTCAACAAAAGTCGGGTCAACATCCCATCGCCTCCGAAAGCTTCGAATGGAATTACTTGGTTTACTCCTGCAGTAAACGGACCTTTAGCTTTTGCATTAGCTAAATATTTGGCTGGCACCTCTGATATGTTTTTAATGTTATTAGTTAATTTTTTCGAATCATTATTGTTTATTGCCACTTTAGTAGTTGCTCCACTATTACTATTTGAAAGCATATTTTGCTTACTATTAGTTATTTTTTTGGATGCAATAAATGCATTATTTCTCTGTTTAGTCTGATCTATTCTAAAAGAGCCTACCTTAGCGGTTACATTATTAGGAGTATCTTGTTTACTAGTTGAATTTCTTCCTCTATTAAGAGAATCGCTCTTTAAATTAGCCTCATTTTTTAAAGAAGATGTTATTCGACCAGCTTTATCATCATTCGAAATATTTGTAGTATTAGCTGAATTTTTTTGTTCGTTAACAGAATTATTTTTTATATTACTTCTGTTACCTAGCTCAGAAGCTGTTTCATTGGTAGCCTTACTTGCCGTAGTAACTTCTTTATTCGAAGCATTTATACTTTGGTTCGTCGAACTTGCTGAGTTATTTTCTTTACTCGAGGCATTATCTTTAGTTTGTAGTGAAACTGTACTTTGTTGTTCAGTTTGCTTTGAACTACTAATTTGTTCGCTTTGTTGAATATTATCCTTAATAGTATCAGCATGAACATTAGTCGTTGTAAAACTGATGCCCGTAGCTATCATTCCAACTGCGATAGCACTGTATGTCCAATTTTTACCAGATTTATACATCTTATAACGTTCGTAGTTCCCCATATTATCTTGTGATTTTTTCATAATTAGTCCCTCCAAATACTTTGCTAATGAAGAGATTACTAAACAAACGTTAGCTAAATCGTATGTAATACTTAAATAATTCTTAAGCTTTTAAACAGAAATTCTTATTTTTACTTCTCCTCACGCGTACATTTTATGCCCCGTACTATATAACATTTGAAACATGAGATAGGTGGGAAAAGTTATTATGAAAAACATATGTGTAGATTCCATTAGGCAGATTGTAAAATTTAAGTTGAACATTTAAGTGGATAGAAAAACTCATCAAGGTCTTTAATGATGTTACCACAACATTCCATTAGAAAGAAGGGCCTTGATGAGCACCACTATTTTATCATTCCAGAACCGTGTTGTCATTGAAACGCTTCATAATGAAGGACGTTCCTTGCGATACATCGCTAACTACTTAGGCTTTAGTAAGGCCACCATCTTTAACGAACTTCACCGGCTAAATAGTGAGTACCGGGCTGAGCTAGCGCAAACTGACTTTGAACGCAAGGTTAGTCAACGGGGGCGGAAGTCTTCGTTCACTAAAAACCTTAAACACTTAATCGAGGAAAAGATTCAAGTCCAGAAGTGGTCCCCTGAACAAGTTGCCCATGTAGTTGGGATTGCCTACAAGACGGTCTATAACTAGATTGATCAAGGATGGCTTGATGTACAGTTGCCCGATTTGCCTGATCATGGAATTCGTCGTCATCGTGCTAAAGAAAAGCGTGGTACGTTCAGTCACGGCCGCTCAATTGAGGAGCGTCCTCATAAAGTCGAAACTCGCCAGGAATTCGGCCACTTTGAAGCTGATACCGTACTTTCTGGTAAACGTAAAGGTCAAGCTGTGGCTACTTTTGTGGAGCGTAAGAGTCGCCTGACAATTGTTAAACGGCTCCATGGTCGCGATAGTCAGTCCATGACTCAAGCCATACTTGAACTAGCTAGTCAACTTCAAGGCAAGCTCAAGACGCTTACCGTAGACCATGGTAAAGAGTTCGCTAACTATCAGACAATTGAACGGCGAGCTGGTACACAGGTTTATTTTACCCATGCCTATTCACCACATGAACGCAGCAGTAATGAGAACCGTAACCGAGTTTTACGACGCTTTATTTACAAAGGCCAAGCCATTGAAGAGTTAAGCAATCACAAGCTGATTCAAATTAATTGGTATTTGAATTCACGGCCACTTAAATATCTTAATTGGCATACACCAATCGAGATCTTCCTGCTTAATTTACGTCATAAATTCGTTCAAGTTATTTCTTGCAATCTGCCATACTTCGATCGCTCCTTGTCCTTATCGCTGGCAAAATTACCAGAGCCACGGCCAAACTCCCCAGTCTCAGTAAATAGCTTAATCCATTTATGTAATGTACTAGCCCCAATACCTAGATTCTTACTTATTTCATTCATGGTCATGTGATCCTTGTTATCTAAGTAGTACTGAACGGCCTGTTCCTTAAATTCCTTGTCATAACTGTGCTTCATCATTATTTGATCCTCCAATTTACTTCCTTAATTATACTAAATCAGAGTCTCTATTTAACTTGTACACTTTTTATTCTAGGCCCAGTTATCGTTATTTTATTTGGTAAACAATTTTCAATTTGGAACGTTAAAATTGTACAAATGCGCTTAAACGATCAAACTAAAAGTCCTATTTCGTAACTTAATTTAGGTAAAAACCGATTGAACAATACTAGCAGGCTCTTTACAAAGTTCTACTTTTCGACTTTTGGTTAACTTACACAAATCGTCTTCCAATAAATAATTTAGAAGATCATTTCCTATTCTTCCTCCAAAGTGGAAATTTCGCTCCGAGAAATCTAAGCAACAGGGTACAGTGGTTTGGTTTACTTTACAAAACTTACTGAATATATTTCCCCCTTTTTCAGTAAAAGAATAGTTAACTTTGTCAGAAGTGAAGATTAGATGTTTAAGCTCAGCATACCTAAAAATAGTGACCCCTAGTTTCCCACCAAGATGATGTAAACAGGTTCTTGCAATTCCTAAATTACTAATGGTATTTCTACTATCCAACATGTTATTACTGGCATTACCTAATTTCGTTACATTGTAGCTCATTTTATTTTTGTAATACCACCTACCGTAAAAATGTAATGAAATAATAGTTTTATCACACTGAAGTTGACTTATTACTTCTTCTCTGCTTAAATGGCAGACTTTTGACAGTTCATTAACAGTCAACCATTTATTACAGGTAAGTGCACTATTTACAACTCTCATTTGTTATCATCTCTCATAAAATCTAAAAAATTAGGAACTAACTCAAATATTCTATTTGTTATTTGATAAAGAACGAACTTTTTTTGTTTTGTAGTTCTTAGTAAATTTGCTTCTTTTAATATTTGTAAATGCCTGGATACAGTCGAGGTACCTAGTGATAAAAGCTGTGACAGTCCTTGTGTAGTACAAGGTGACTTCGAAACGGTTTTCAAGATTTGAAGTCTGGTTGGTTCACTAAGAGCCTTAAAAGTTAATAATAGTTCTTTTGGTGTATAAATTAGATCTGCTCTTTTTTGTAGTCCGTAAGTAATGACCACTCCATTTTTAAATGTATCAACGAATAGATGAGGCCAAGTAAAAAAACTTGGTATGAGCATAATTGTGTCAGTATCTTTAAGATCAATTTCTCTCTCAAAAGGCTTATTAATAATTAAAGTATCATTTTTCCAGTGCATACGAGCTACTTGCAATTCATCTATAGTACTTCGAATACCATGAATATTAATTGAGTTCGCCCGTATCTTGATTTCCTGAAATAACCGTTTTTTAATATTATCTTTTTCCCAAACCGCAGAAAAAACATTGTCATTATACTTAACGATAAATTTAAAAAAACGGTTAATAACAGTTTGCGGGTTACCACTAAGGTCTTTTATAAGTAATGAATTCCGGTTAATAGAAAAATCCTGCCATTCAAGACCTTTAGCTAAATTTGGAATAAACGTGTTACTTCTATCGTGATTTAAGGTGGATAACTCATTAATTAGTCCATTTACATTACTTTGCCTACTAAGAAAAGCGCGAAGCATGGATAGTTCATCCTTTAGATTACTAGCATTGTATTGAAAATTACAAAGTATAGTGGGAGGAACACCTAATTCATATACAGGACTAAAGTAGTACAAATTATCAATATCCTCTTTATCTAATTGTTCCATTGTCTTTAAGGCCCAATCTACAACTAACCCATGATGCCTAGGATTCATCAAGACATGAAGACTTCTAAGAAGTTCATTCAGTGGTGAATAAACAAACTGAAATCTTTGAGTTAGTGTCTCGTCTGTTACAGTAGAGTATTTACTAAAGTTTATCCTAATAGTCATTTTGTCCTCTTTGATTCGATATTTCTTGAATCGATTGATTGTTAATTAGATTTATATTAGCATAATTAGCATAATCTAACAAGGAGGATTAATAGAATGATTCACGACAAAAAGCACTTAAAATACACAGCAATCCCAAATGAAGAGATGTATTGGGAAAGGGTAAATCGTAGTTTGGGTTGGCTCGGTGACACCAAACAGGAACAACATAATAAACAAGAAAAATTGAAAAATGTTGTAATTGGAATAGCAGGCACTGGTGGAATAGGAGGACAACTTGCACAACGGTTAGTTCGAATGGGTGTTCGAAATCTAAAATTGGCAGACCCAGATACATTTGATATTTCAAATATGAATAGGCAAATGGGTGCTGATCTGCAACATATTGGAAAAAATAAGGCAGAAGTTGTCGCAGAAATGACTTACAGCTTGAATCATGATGTAAATATAGACTTTCATTCTTTCTGGAGAATACGCTATGAATATAAGAACTAAAGACAATTTAGTCGTTATAGTTGCTGGCATAGGAATGTTATTATCAACATTAGATACAGGGATTATCAATGTTGCATTACCATTTTTTAAATCTTACTTTGAAACTACAGCAGACATTGCTGCTATTGCAGTTACGGGTTATACTATTAGCCTTGCTGTTTTTATTCTTCCTTTTGGACTACTTAGTGATAAATTTGGTAAACTATCGTTCTCGTATATTGGACTGATAATTTTTGGGCTTAGCTCATTACTTTGCGGACTTTCAGCTAATGTTCAAATGTTAATTATGTTTCGAATTTTCCAAGGTATTGGTGCAGCTGCATTACAAGCAACATCAGCCTCTTTAATCACTACCTTAGTTTCTGCTGAAAAATCCAGTTCTGCTATCGGAGTTTTAGGAATTATGATTGGTGTCGGACCTGTACTTGGTCCTTCATTAGGTGGATTGCTACTATCATTAAATAGTTGGAGAGGAATATTTTGGTTAAACATTCCGTTCGTCCTTCTGGGACTCATTTGTAATCACAAATTAATTACAAATATCTCTGAAAATAAATACGCTAAACACATTGATTACCCTGGAAGTCTTACTAATGGACTATTTGTGATACTGCTTATTAGTGGATTGTCATTGCTAAGCTCACATAGTATTATTGGGACAGCATTAATAATTGCTAGTCTAATAGCTGTAATTATCTTGTTTAAAGTAGAAAGAAATAAAGAAACTCCTGTTGTCAATGTAATAAATCTTATTCAGAATAAATCGCTACTGGTATATCTATATGAAACGATTGCCTTTGGTTTTGCTTCAGCCATAATCTTTCTTATGCCACCTTATTTGTTTGAAACCGTCTTTAAATTAAATTCAGGATTGACGGGTATACTGGTACTAGGTGCACCTATAGGTCTAGTTTTATTTTCTAGAATATCTAGTGCACATAATAATGGTTTGAAAGATAATTCCTTTTCTAAAGTCGGATTATCTATTATTCTTTGTTCATTACTACTCTTGAGCCTATATCAAACATCTTTACCATATATTTTAGTTACAATTTGTTTGTTTATTTATGGTGTAGGTGGTGGCTATTTCCAACCGGCGAACATATCTGTAATTATGAAAACTACTGATATCACTTCACAGGGTAGTATTGGTTCACTCCAACGAATGGTTCAAAATGTTGCTATTGCTATGGGTACAGCAACAGGTTCAGTATTTTTAAACATGTGGTCTCATGAACTAGTAACAGCTATTAAACTTGGTTGGATTACTGCAGGATGCTTAATTATAATTGCAATAGCTCTAGATTTTGCCCTAAATAAAAATAGTTTCAAATAACTCTAAGAATAACAAAAACACCTGTCACACGCGACAGGCACTGATTTGTTTTGCTGAAATGTTAATGGACTTAATCAGTTTTTTTAGTTGCTTCTTAGAAAGTAGCAACAATACAAGTACGATGATGCTGATGTATAAATCAAGTCAGTCGATTACTTATCCGAACCGGTGGGACATATGAAAAGATGCCCTTTTTATGTTCAAATTCTGATTGATCAAAATTACTATTAGGAGGAATTAAATGAAACGCTGCTTTCCGAAAAACGATGATGCTCCACTCCTTACGAAGTATCATGACCATGAATGGGGTAAGCTGAACCTTAACGAGCGTTACTTATATGAGATGATGGTTCTAGAATCCTTTCAATCGGGACTTAGTTGGCAATTAGTCTTGGATAAGCGAGAAAATTTTCGACAAGCCTTTGCAGGCTTTAATGTGGAGCGGGTTGCAAAATTTACCAGTAATCAACGTAAGCAATTACTGAAAAACCGAGGAATCATTCGTAATCAGCGAAAAATTGATGCCGCCATTAATAATGCTCGTGTAATGACTAAAATGCACCGTGAAGGGCACCAATTGTGTACAGTACTAACAACCTTAATTCCACAGCCAATCGTTAACCACCCTCAACAGTTTACTAATATACCGACCCAGAATAGGCTATCTCGAAACCTAGCAAAAGAGTTTAAAGAAATAGGTTTTCAATTTATGGGGCCAGTAACAACCTACTCCTTTCTTGAAGCGGTAGGCCTAATTAACGATCATATCGAAGACTGTCCTTTTAAGTACACTACTACGTAATCTACAAAAATTACACTCTATCCTTTACTAATAGGACTCTCTTTTAAGCTTCGGTTTCGTTAGTGGCCTCAGTTAAGCATTTACCAAAAAATAAAAGTGAGATTGGTTCGGGAATTGTTAACGCAGCACGTCAAATTGGCACCTGTTTAAGAATTGCAATTCTAGTAACGGTCCTTGATAATAATGTCAATACAGCTAAGCAGCATATATATCAAGATGCCATTCAAATCGTTGATCGACAGCAATTATCACCCAAAGTAAACAAAGTGGCTTATCAACAATTGAATAGCCTATTTTCCACTACTGGATCAGCCAAATTAACAACTAAAAACAAACAGACGAACCTAAGACGTGCCCTTAAACAAGCGGCCAAATCTCAAGTTGATTTACCACAGCCCCAAAAGGGAACCGATCTTTACCAGGTCTACCAAGCCCAGAAGAAGTTAGCACTAGCTACTGACAACTTAAAAGCGGGTAACCGGCAACTAGCACTTACCTTAACCAAGTTAGAAAATCAAAATACCACTATATCTAAACTGTCAGTAGCTTCTCAAAAAATTAATTTGGGTAATCAGAAAATAAGCCAGGGTCAGAAAAAATTGTTAGTAGGTCTCAAACAATTGGCACAAAAAGAAGCTTTAACGACAGCTTTGAGAAAAATTAAGCATACTAAGAATCAACAAATCAGCCAGGCCTTCAGTCATACCTACTTAGTAGGCGCGGTGATTGTATTGATTCTGTCGCCGATTGCTTTGTTGACAGATCGTAAGTCATTAAAAAGTTGAATTTAAAAAGATACCTCGGGGATATGAGGTGCCTTTTTTAGGTGGTTTCTTAGATCTTGTTTACTTTATCAGTATCATTTTAATATTGAACTTTTATCATTAAATTTATAGTGTATGTGAAAAACAAGTGTGTGCTAAAATTAGACCTAATTATAAAAAATATAATTCCCTTCAAATTTTATTTGAAAATATTAATGGGAGTTAAAACTGACCCACAATCTGATTAATATGGTGGTCGGTAAAAAAAGTTAAGTTAGTTTAACTAGAAAGTTGATAGGTGCATGATATGTTTAAACTTACGTATAACCAAGTAAGACAATTTATAAAAAAGTCGGTACTATATGATATGCGATCATATGTTGAATCTGGGCTAGGAGCAAGGATTACCAGCCTATTAGTAGCCACTTTCTTCATGATCCCTTTAGTTATGATAGTTGGAATTGGTACTACTATATCATTAGATAATTTATTTGGGATTAACATTCCGTTATTATCAAAGATTTTTGTACCTATATTTATTATTATAGGGTCTTTATCAGAATTAGGTTTTCTAATATCCGTGTTTATTCCAAGAAAGAATATTGCTGAATTTGGTCTTAGAAGTGATATCATCTGGTCTCCGCTCATATTTGGAATGATATTTCTTGTTGTACCATTAGGTGTTGGTTCATTGATATATAGTTATGGTTATACTGTGTTTTTGATACAAACAATCGTAATATTGCTATATTTAGTTTTTAAGATTAGTACGTTAGGAAATAAGCGTGAAACCAAAAAAACGACTTATAGAAGGTTTATAAGCTGGTTTAACCTAGGTCATACAATGATTATCTTAATAGCCATGGATGCTGTACTGATCATAATTAATCTATTTATAAATAAGGTACCACTTGGATTATCTTTAATCAGTATGATCTATAGTATCTTTATGCCTTTTATGATTTTATTCAATTTTTATATGTTTGGTAAGATTTATAAGGAAATTTATGTAGTTAAGTATGCTCGTCAATTTCAATATGATTGGAAAATTCCCGACGAAGAATGGTGGTTTACAGCTGAAGCAGCGGCGAAACATCCGCGGGTTTACCCACCGGCTAAGGATGATGCTCAGGGGTAGCCCCAAAGGAGGGTGATAATAATGAATGATTCAGACTTCTCATACAAGACCTACTTATGGGGAATTATCGGATGTATAATCTTTGCTTTGATTTACACACCACTAGTTTGGCTACCAACCATAAGAGTTCGGTCCCAAACTGGTGAAGGACTTAATAATACTGGCTTTTGGATCATTAATTGTATTGGTGTCGCACCCTTTATTGCCATTTACGGGCTTATCAAAACAGTAATTAAGAAATGGCGCAAAGAGAAAGGAAGTAAATAAGATGACAAAAGTAAACTTATTACCAATGGGTTCGTTAGTCTACTTAAAGGGCGGTGATATGAAGTTAATGATTATCGCCCGTGGTCCGGTCTTCGAAGATGATCATGGTGAAACCGTTTATGCTGATTATCTTGGTGTCCCCTATCCAGGTGGTTTTCAACCCGATGAGGGAGCCCTGACGGGAGCCGCAACTGGTGGCCCATATGGTGCTGCTGCAGGATTCTTATTAGGCACAGCTAATTGGGGCTGGGGCTTAGCTGATAAAGTACTAGGCACAAATAGTAAGAACGATTTGTATAACAAGGCTGAACAAGGTTTAGGTACAGTCTACGATTCATTTGAAAATAGTGCTAAGAATTATCTTAATTTCCTTGGAAAGTTAGCAGGTGCTTAATATGTTTAGGTTATCTTATGATCAAGCTAAGAAGCTAGTTAATAGAGGAGAATTATTTTCTACGCCCACTTATAACGGAAGTACTTTTGGAAGTAGATTTATAAGTGCATTTTTGATGACTATTTTTATGGGACCTTTAGCTATGATCCTCGGAATTGGGACATCAAATTCACTTGAAGAACTTTTTAGAATAAATATTCCGTTAATAAGTCATGTAATTACACCAGTAATAACTATTCTTATTTCAGTAACAGTAATAGGATATTGGATTTCTGTTATTGCACCAAGGAGAAATATCGCTTCGTTTAACATGAGAAGTAATGTATTGCTATTTGGATTAATAATTAGTGTACCAGTTGTTGTATTCCCTTTAACCTTTGGAACAACGGTATATCTTTATGGATTACCTACAGTTATACTCCAAGCGATTTTATTGCTTATATATATATTGTTTAAGATCAGATCGTATCGTAATGAAGTAAGAGAAAAAATATTCAATGGACAACTAAAAAAGAGCGCTATCGATAGGTTTAATCTAAAGATAACGGTAATTTCCTTGGTAGTTATTGATTTAGTTTCGGCAACTTTTAGATTTGTTATGTTTGGACATATATCTTTAAAATTGGTTCTCTTAGACATGATGTTTCAACTTTTGATGCTGATGGCTATATATCTAGTATTGGTATATACGTATAACAAATTATACAAAGCATCTTATATAGTTAAATATGCTCGTGAGTTTCAATATGATTGGAAAATCCCAGATAAAGAATGGTGGTTCACAGCTGATGCAGCGGCGAAACATCCACGGGTTTACCCACCAGTTAAGAAATAAAATTACTGATATAGACAGAAATGTGGTGGCTGAACCTATTGTAAAGATTCTAGAAAAAGCACCTCACAATGGTTAGAACTTTTATCTAACCATTGTGAGGTGCTTTTTCTATGGTTAGATACAGTCTGAAATTGTCTTAATAACGCACCGGTAGAAAGCTTCTTCTACTTGCATAGAACGGAACTACTCAGTGACCGTCCATTATGCCGTGATCTTGATGAACTTAAGTTACTATCTTTGACTTAGTTCAATATTCAATAACTTCCGAACCTCTTTCAAAATAAAAGGCATGACCCTGGTGGCATATCAGAATCATGTCTTAGTAACTTAAATATTTAATTTTTTCAACTCTTGTATTGCTCTTTAGCTAGCTGAAGGGGTTCCCTATTTTCCTTTAATACCGTATTTCACGCGGGTTTAACCTGCCATTCTGCGCTTTCAAGTTTCAGTTGGCTTATATTATAAAGAGGCTCTTTATAAGGTTTAGTTATTATTTAGCTCCTTTCTGATATATCAAAAGTGAATATTAACCCTGCAGGAACCCTACCACTGGTTTGAATAATTAGCTAATCTAATTTTTATCCATTTTTTGCAGTCTTCTTATTTCATAGTTATATCCATTTATGAAATTTACGATTTCCTGCATCTTTCGTAAAAAAAACAAAATTTAAAAATTCAAATAGTAATTTAGGATAGTGTTTGAACGCTTTTCCACTTTGATAATCAGTCTGAGCTTGAAACTTTCCTTTATCAAAGTCTGATAGGCTATTAGAATTATTAGACCTATAGCTGTAATCTTTGGAATACAAGCCTTTTTCATAATTATGCTTGATTAAATCATGTAGTTTTAATAAAAACATAAAGGCCACCTCGACTTTTAATTTAAGTATATCATAAGAAATACTAAAAAAGCAGCTTGCTCCCGGCTTTCTGACTGTATGGTTGTCTTTAATGTAAGAATCTTTGCTCGTTCTGTAAAGAGTTTAACCTAGTTA